>OMLO01001466.1_pt1 | contig 18181 bp, 20 predicted proteins | sample 1674811 | NCBI WGS metagenome assembly OMLO01 (sample SAMN06265003, study PRJEB25207) | coral metagenome | isolation source: Coral host | place: Mexico:La Bocana,Puerto Morelos, Mexico | collected 2008-11-13 | reverse complement strand
ATGAATAATTAGGGTTAGAAGACAAAGGAAATTGAGAATCCAACTAGGTTAAAATTATTTTTACCTGAATTTAATTTATAACTATAACAACATATATATTTGCATTTCAAGCCTGTATATTTAAGGCTTTGATTTCACAGCTGCTTATAAAGCTGAGTGCCTAGCTGTAATGATCATGTCGTCATATCTTTACCGCAGTTTAAATAATCGCTCTAAATTAACTTTCAAAAATAATCTCAATGGTGTTCCCTCAATGGTGACAAACATAATAAGAGCTTTCCAACTTAACCAAGTCACAGACTACTATATATGTACCTGGTCACGATTTTGATCATAATAACTTTGGGGCTTACTAACCTGAACCTGCTTGGAAATTAGATAATCTAACCAGCCAGTATCAATTATGTTCTTTGAAAAGTATTCATGTTCCAGGAGCTGGACCAGGTACTCCACTGTGGTTCGGAAATCACCACGTATAGAGATTTCCTTCAAAGCCAAAACCATGTTCCTAAATTCATGCATTGAATCAATTAAAGTGTATATGACATGAAATTTTTTTTTCATTTTGTTCCTTTTGTGATGCACATTTGTGATGCTAAGTGTCAAAAACACTGCTTTAATATTTCCAGATATATTTTTTATTCAATATTTTACCATTTTTAGTTGCACACCAAATGATGTCATCACTGAACTAATTTGCATAATAGAAAAATGTCAATATCTCTGAAATGAAAAAAGATATTTCAAAAAGAAAAATGCCATTCTTCTGTATTTCAAAAGGTCTTTTAAATAAGCAGAAAAAAATTTTCATGTCATATACACTTTAAACTGTCATTTAGTAATAATACATCACAAAAAGGCTCTTCAACACTATCCACTGTATTATCTGAAAGGACAATTCACATTTACTCAATGTTTACAAAAAAGTTACATACATTTTAACGTATTTAAAATAAAAGATCTGAAATTTTTGGGTTTTTTTGGAGGGGGGCTAGCAGGGTTCTGTAGAGAAACAACTTTAAAAATGAACCTTAGACTGAAGCAATAATTACCTACGGAAACTTAAGAATTTAAAATATTGCACAAAAACAAATAAATGTACAAAATATGTTATGTTCAAATGCTACCATGTGTAAACAATTTAAATAACTGTAATTTTGTAAGTTTTATACTAAACATGCCACAGCATGCTGCTGTTCACAGCTTACAGTTTTCTTGACTTTGAAGTCAAAAACATTATAATCCATTGAATATTTTCATTCAATTGGTTTACAGGACTAAATTATGTAAAGCTACATTTTGTGTGTTTTGGAAAAAAGTCACCATTTGACTCCCAATACATATGCTCCGATATTTGTCTCAGGACATTAGTTAATTCCAGAAATTCCTCAATTAGTTGCCAGGGAGCTTGTTTCAAATTTAGAGGAAAAAGTGCTCAATTATTCAAGGAAGGCACTTTATTAACTGAGGGAGCTTACCATGCAGCATTTGCTTTTTACCACATCATGGTCATACAGTGTATACTGTATGATCAGCTATTTTTCATTATGTATGTGTCAGCCTCTCAGAAATCTCAGAAGAATCCTGTCTATATTAAAGAACTATGCAATAAGCCATTTCCGAGTTCGCTTGAGCCTCTATTTCAGAGCGAGCCTAAGTGCAAAGTCTTTGAAATGAAAATGAGTTTTCACTCATATGGAAAGCAAAACTAATTACCATCACAAAACTTTCGCACTTAGATTCACTTTGAAATAGAGGCTCAAGTGAACTCAGAAATGGCCTATTCAACACTTTTAACTGGACTAGGCCTGCTTCACAAGGTTGGTTGGACTTGGGCAATGAATTAGCAGATCATCACTACCATGCATCCATTGTGACGGTCAATGTGCACTACTTGGATGAATTGATAATCACTTGCTTGAACTACCTAAAATTATACATCATTCTCTTGTTGTCTTGAGCAGCACTCTTCCATAAACAGGAGGAGGGGAGAGGGGGTGCTTATTCAAGAAGAGGCACTTATTTGCTCAAGGGGAGGAACTAATTCAACTAATTCCTCAAAGCTCAGAGTTTTTTCGACCTTGATTGCTCTCAGACAAGTGTTCACTAATAATGCCCTTGGAAAAAATTTAATAACTGAGCGCTTGCTCATTAATTCTTGTTCTGCCTATGGAGGCTTTGTTTATACAGTCGAACCCCTATTATACAACCACCTACTAACCCTAAAACCATATTACTGTAGGTGCCAGTTATCAAGGTCCCAATGAGGACATTTCTATTGCTTTTAACCTCTATTAGCAGCGAGCTCCTTTTAAGAGGGCCACTATTCATTTCCCTGAGGGTGGCCATGAAACAGAGATTCACAAAAAGTAATTGTGTGATCACATGTGTGATCGCACTTTGAAGGTATCTTAAATATAAGTTTTCCAAATCTTCCTTTCATGGCCAACTTTCTTACCTCCTTGCAGCTTCTCTGTCTTCTCCCCAAGCAAAGCAGTGACCAAACTGAGAATCAGCAAATTCATGAAGGCCACCTTCTGCTCCTACACTGAAGTAACCCCAAACGTTTTTCATGCTGCGAAAAGTTAACTCTTTTACAGTACCACTGCTAGGTTTAAAGCCCTGAAAAACAACAGGAAAATCTTTTTTAAGGTCAAATTCTAATAGAGGTGCACAACATGGAACATGCACATATTAAATATATGAAATATTTTTAAATTAATTAATAGGTCCTGTAACATATTAGCACGTGAGAGTAGCACCTATTGTATATTATATTTTGTATACACATATTTAAGTAGAGTAGCACTTTTATGCAAAAGGTAGAAAGGACACATATCCACGCGGTGTGTATCATCGAGCAAGAATAAACCTATTCGACAATACACAACAGGTCCTTCTTTCGCTTTCGGTGTTAAATCTTTCATGGATACAAAACAATGATTAGGCAGCTGGGAGAGGACACAAAAGAAATTTGGCATTTGTATTGACATGCTGGGTTAAAATTCAGTTATTAAATAAAATATAGTCAAATATTATCGTGTTCGATATATACCTCGTCTGGATTCTCTGAAGTAATACGAGTTGCAATGACATGTCCTTTTGGCTTGGGAAGGTTGCTAGGACTACAAAGGGAACAAATAGCATCAACAATTAGGTTATGTAAGTAATTTAATTTGTATACAACTTTATACTTGTACAGTTGTATACTTGACTGTGTAATCATGTTACTGTGTTTTGCAACTAGTCTGCAGTCTTCATTGTACAGTTCCAGGAAATATCCATACCCACCCTAAGGAAGGTTAACGGAAATTCCAAGGGAGAGGGGATTTCAAAAACACAATTTTGTTGAAAGGAAAGTATTATCCTAGCCTGGAATTTCCAGAGGGGTGGGAGGATTCAAGCTAAAAATCTTCCATGGGGGATACGGATATTTTCTAGAACTGCACATTTTGTAGCTTATAGCCCGCATTTTGCACCCAGTCTGTCTTCTGTGCCCAGTCTGTCTTTTGTAACCAGTCTCTCTTTTGCACCCAGTCTGTCTTTTGTACCCAGTCTGTCTTTTGTACCCAGTCTGTCTTTTGTACCCAGTCTGTCTTTTGTACCCAGTCTGTCTTTTGTACCAAGTCTGTCTTTCGTACCCAATCTGCATTTCTCACCCAGTCTGTCTTTTGCACCTACGTGTAGTTTGCATTTTGTACTTACCATTGATTGTACATATGTTTTGAAACAACTATTCACAGTTGCACCTCCAAGTAAATAAGCACTATCTACACTGTATCTCTGCATCTACATGTACATACATAGTTATGCTAGTAGCATTTTTCCGCTCAGTACATATTTCACTTACTTGTCAAGATCAATGGGGTCCTTTCCAAATGGATCACGGCCATACATTGTCCTGATATCCTTGATGTTGTACAGTGGAATACCCATAGCAATCTGGAAAAAGGTGTACGTGTACAATGACTTTTTTGTTCAGTGCACAAGATAACCCAATTAAGACAGCAATTTAAAAAAAAACACTCGGTAAACTGCATATCTCAGGTAACTACATTGTACATGTAATAAAATTACCATTAGGGACTAATTATAAACAACTGTACATCTGACAACCAGATCACGACCGAAAACAGTCTTGTAAGGCAAGCTTAGGTCAAAATATTTATTAGAAGGCAATTTTTGTCAGTTGTCAGAGCTTACAAATAAACATCAACTATCAGTTATCTTGAACCCCTGCCAACTTAATCTTTTCTTCTTTGCTCTTAAGGGTTCAACTAACCCGCCATACTCCTGGGTGGAGAGTGTCACCATGGGTATTAAGTACTCTGACTACAAAAAGTAAATGCCAGACTCAGCAATCTGCAAAACACTTGAACTCGGATTATTCAACCTTCAAGTTTCATGCACATCACTTGGGGCAGAGAAACCAACAATCATCTGCCTTGGACAGTCCACAACTGAGATTAGCATGTGTAAGGAGATCATGTTCTGCATTGTACCTGAAGTTGAGCTGCAGGGAGGTTTATGTCAGACACCATCTCAGTACAAGGATGTTCAACCTGGAATGAAAAGAACATTGGTCAGTAGCACTGTTGAAACTTCATCTACACTGCATATGTTGTAACATGTTCAGTGTTTTCTGATTATTTTCATAAAATATATATAAATAAAATTAATCATAAAAAATACATTTTAAATAATTAAGTGGTTGAAGTATTTTCTATAACTACAGCATGGAAAAGTAATATTATTAAGTAAAAAAGGTGCACGCTTAAAGCTCAAGGGACAATGTCACCATTTTTAACATGATTTTGGAAATTTCAAAAACATGTATCGACCATTGGAAGCTGAACAATAATTGTTTTACTTACTTGACAAATGATTAAAACCCATCAGGAAGTGGGGATGGCTAATGATGGTGAGGATGAAAACAGATTGCGACATAGATTTTTGAAAAAGCATCATGATGTCAATTTTTCAAAGGTTCAAGTTTTGGCTCGAAAATTGTTCAAATTTTGGAAACATGTTGCTGCTGCATGGATGCTCTTTAAAAAATTGCCTTTGTTTATTTACTTAGAGTTAATTATATTCTTATTACTAATTATTACCATTTTGTGAATTTACAACAGTTTTAAGTAAAATATTTAATATATTGTGACAGTGTCCCTTTAATTTACCCTGAAGTAAGCCTGATCTTCTGTCAACACCTTAACTTGAGTGCAAGACAATAACAGATATTAAAATTTTTATGAATGCCTTATGTACCTGCAGCCTTGGGTTGAGTTCAAGAAAGTGGAAAGTGTGATCCTCTGCATGATACAGATATTCTACAGTTCCTGCACTGACATATCCCACAAGACGACCCAACTTCACTGCATCCTAAACACAACAAAGAACAACAACTTATTACTGCAATGTTGTATCTTTTATTTCCATATTTTATCTCAAAATTCAAACAAATAATTATGGACTGTTTGTACTACCCAGTAGATCATTTTTGCCAATGTACCATGCATTGAGCAAGCACCAATTCTACTGAGTTTTTGAATGACCTTGAGAGCACATCTAGACATTTTCTATTTAATAATTTCTCATAAACTACTGACATGAACATACATGTAAATACACTTGTCTATAAATTATAATAGTCCAAGTGCATTTTTGTGCGTGTGTGTGTTTGACTTTTAGTCATTTATGTTACTTAACTTATTAATAATAACTTTTATTACTAACTTGGTAATAAAAATAAATTGTGATGTCCAATTGATATGTACTACGTACATAACTTCGGTTAATCCACGTCATTAAACTGTACCTCTTCCATCTTTCTGAAGACATCAGGTCTAGCAATAGCAGCTGGTGCTTCCTCTATGATCTTCTGATGTCTACGCTGCACTGAACAATCTCTTCCAAAAATGGACATTGCATTGCCATGTTCATCAGCTAAGAGCTGCACTTCCAAATGTCTTGCACTAGAAATGCAGAGTAAGTAACCAACCATTGCATAAAAGCAGACAATTTGAAAGAAAACCCAACTATTATGATCATAAAGAACAGAAAAAAAAAATAAATAGAAGAAAAATTCACAATTATGCCATAACATTTTACTAAACAATATAAAGCACACATATTCATAATCTTTCATGCAAAAAAAAATATTTTTTCACAATGCATCACACGTGATTCCAATATGGCTGGTGTGCTGTCTTTTGTGGCGTTTTGACACACTCCCTTATTCAAAACATTACCCTGAGTGTTTTGTTGTTGACATCCTATAGTAGGAACAAACTTTGTACTACAAAGGTTTTAGTAATGAAATATGTTCCATCTTTGTATCTTGTACAAATGTACAAAATGTAGTTTAACCAAAGAATTATCACTAGCAGACAAAACTAGTCAATTAACTACACCAGATTAGAGATATTAGTTAAGGTTGTTGCTGTGTTCTTCCCAGAAGTCCTTTTATTTTAAATCCTATCAAATAATAACTACTTGTTTCAGGCTGATAAGATCATGCATCAATAACTTACTTTTTTGCAAGTTTCATTACAAATACGGGAGAACCAGGTACTTCAATTTGGACCTGCAGGAGAGAAATATTCGTTTTTCAATTATCAAAATCATAATTTAAAAATGAAATAATTACAGATATTTTGTAAATTGTATGTATATGAACCTTCAAATTAAAAGCAAAGTATCTTGGAATTTTAAAGGTAAGCAAATAAAGGTAATAAATGGTATTTTCAAATCTAGTCAAATAAAAGAGGTACTACATCAAGATATTGATTATAATTTAATAACATACATTCTTGAACTTGATGTATTATCTCGAATCCAATCAAACAATAATTTCTTTTTATTTAATTTAAAAATTCAAATACCATGATTTAATTCACACAATCAGAGAGGCATTGCTATCCATGTACAACTCAGCATGACAGAATGTAAAGCATGCTTAGAAGCAATTAAATTAAATATTTATTTGATATCTACATGTAGAAACAAGCATACTTCTAGGTAGCTAGGTACACTGAGAAGAGTCTGTGGTTGGATGATGAAGGGATACAATAATTTTCATACCTGTCTGAAGAAGTTTGTAAACTCATCATCACTGGATGCTTTTCGAATTCCTTTACCTCCACCACCTTCAGAAGCCTTGATCATAACAGGGTAGCCAATATCTCTGGCAACCTGGAGGAAGACACTGTTAAAAACATGTAGGAAGACAAAACCTACCTATCCATTACATGTAGATATAAATTATTGGTTTACAGCACATGACTTAATATACCAAGGCGTGTACGATGTTGCTGAAGGAGGTTTTCCTCCTGCCATGGCATACATGTACCTTGTACTATAAAGTAACATATTTGCCTTCTCATACACTGAATGTTACTAGCTGCACACAGAAAGCTATGTGTCTAGTATTACTAATCCATTGTACATGTAGAATGTTCTAAAACCATGGTCACTCCCATTGAGGCTATAACAATTTTGCATATGGGTACAGGAGTCAGGATTGATTTTTATCAGTGATTTACACCCTAGCTTTGCCACAGTGCTTCTACATGCTAGTTTGAAATTAATCATGCATGTCAACTCACTACTTGACCATGCATTCACCAATACTGAAACAAAGAAAATAAAGAGATTGCTGCACTTGGGAATTACTTCCTAATTGCTAAAGGATTCATTGATGAAAACCATTTCCACAGTCCAATATCCCACCTTGATTCCTTCGCTGACATCTTTCACACATCCTTTCATGTACAGCTCCTGATTAACTCCTACAACTTTGCCATCAACAAAGTCCTTAGATGCACTGTCAAGGGTAAGACCTAAAAAGCCAACACAGAAACCAAATTATTTGTCAACCGTGAAAATAGAGTATAAACAAATCATGCAAGGTACTGCAGAGATACATGTACAAGTCACCAATCAGAATTTGACAGATATGCTACTAGCAAATCTCACCAACTCCTAGAATAATAGCTCACCTGATCCACTCCAAGGGAGGGTGGGTACACCAACAGTCTGAGCCACAATAGTTGATGCAATTTTGTCACCCAGAGCCCACATGGCAGCTGCAGGTGGACCTGTTGAAATAATTACATCATTCAAATAATTTTTTCTTACATCCAGGGTTGTATAACCAACACCCAATATAAATAGGGACTGCATGAAAATTAACATTTAAGGTGGTTCAAAACAGTTTGAGTCGAGAACCACCCTATACTGGTTGATGCCAAACTCATGTTCTCAAAAATCTACCCAATCAGTGCTGAGTATGTTGTGGTCAATTCTGTGACACAATTGGTTACCATAGCAACAATATGACCTGCTAAAAACACCCTTAATTTTAGCTTAAAGCTCTTATAACTCAAAAGCAAGCTACATGTGACTGACTCCACTTTTTTATTCTGAATTGTGATAAGCATGATACAATCCAACTTTTTGCAAAGGTTAAAAAAATTATACAGAGTGGGCTCAAAGCCAACTGCATGACCCCCAATTTTTATTACCGAATGTGATAAGCATGATAACATGCAACTTTTTAAAAAATGTAAAAGAACTAATGTAGAGTGGGCTCAAAGCCACGTTAAATCTAAGGTGGTTCTGGTATCCTTTTGTGCCACAAAAATTGACACCAACATTTTCACCAATGATAGGGCAATTAATTAATACCATAACTGTGGCATCAACTGATTTTGAATGGTAATAACTAATGTCCTCATAATTACATGTATGTATATCTTAGAGAGTGTTGTACCCTGTTCAGAGCACCTTTAATCCAAATACATTCTCATGCATTTTCAAGAGATTCTTACCAATAAAAGTGATGCCATGCTTTAAAAGGAGGTCAGGAAGTTTTGGATTCTCTGAGGCGTGACCCCATCCAGCCCAAACAGCCTTGCAAAATAATGATACATGTAAACATGTCAGTGACAGGATTGCTAACACTCCCCAATTACTACTAGTCTGGTCAAAGTCTGTTAGACTTAAAAGTAGTTGTACAATATATTGCTACACAATCAGAAAATATTATAAACTATTGGTTAACAACACTAAATAATTAAATTACCTGTACAGGCAACAGTACAATGTTGCTTATACCAGTACTTTAATTACTAATTACATTGATTATCATGTACGAAAGAAAATAGTTACTTCAATTTACTTCCTACAGCACCCTCCCATTAATTCTCAGGTAGAATTGTATCCAGCAAGTGTAACTATTAAAATGCTTTACATTAAAATAAGGGATAAATAAATTGTTGATGTTGTTGTTGTTGTTGTATTTTACAGTGTACGATTTCTCCACTGTCTATGACAAAATTGAAGTACATCCTAACTGTAATTTTTTGTTTGGAACCAATCAAATCTTACAACTTGCCGTGCATGTCTAAAAGAACAAACAATTACCTGCACAGGAATTCTTTTTGCAATATCCAGAATCAGTTCAACATTGGCATAATTGTGGTTGTTTGATCCACCAGGTACTGGCACATACTGATCCGCCATCTTGATATACTCTGCATTGGCCTGAAAACCACAATTTAAAATTGAAGGAAAATGAAGGTTTGAAATCACACCAAGTTAAAAGCAACATGAACAAAGCGTTCTTTTTCTCGTCACAAGTATTGGTTGAAATGTACACATCTTGAACCAATTCATTAATAAATAAATAGTGTCCTGAAAACATAAACCTTTCATTACTTGTACATGTACAAATGTAGTTCTGTTATTTTAAAAGTAATATTTATACTTGCACATGTAGTTTTTGATTTGTAATTAGAGGGTTGTGATCCCAGTTAATTAACAAAAACAAATAACATGATTGACTTTTGTCAACCACAATGTGAGGACGAATATAAAACTCCAAAAATGTATAACTGTATAACTGAACCTGCAAACATTTATTAAATATTAATAATAGAACTCATCTAAATGCATGACTTTCTTCAGTTAAAGAATATTGAATGTTGAATTTTGTTCAACAATGAGCAACAATAACCTATAACTGTGCCAGCTGCAAAAATTAGCACTAGGTGGAGGGTTGTATTTATTTAAAATAAAAAGTCGCTCTCACCCGAAGGTCCTCTGGTGTAACCATTGCAACAAAGCGTATAGCTTTCTCATTGCCAAACAATTCATAGGCCCAGCGCCTAACAGATCTCATACATTTCACAGCAGCAATACCATTATTTGCTATCAAGACTTTCTCTATAACACGTGAGCCACCAAATCTTTTAACAAATTCAGCTGGAGTTGCAATCTGTACAGAGAAAACAGTTTTTTACATAAATAATAACATTTTTTTAACTTCATAACATCATTCTTATTTGACACTTTTTTTTAGCAACCCTCATCACACAGATTTAAGGATTCTACATAAATTGAAGGCCCCGTTACCCATGTATCAAGATTACAGTCATCAAGCAACCATTTTGCAATTGAATAGCAAAAAAGCAGGTTCATTACATATCACTGAACAAACATACCGTCATGCATTTATAGTAATATGCGTGAATTGCCAGAGGCTCCTCAGCCAAAATCCTAAACAATTTGCTTTCTTTTATTGTCACATATTGCTAGTCTCTGCCATGTACATATGTACACACTGGTAAAGAAATATTGTGGTTACTTAATGGACTGCCATCTTTAAACAAGCTCAAGCTGCAGGCAGTCTTATATGTTCCCTGCATATGCTAGCAAACAGTGTTCCAGAGTACATATAATTTCACATGTCAGTCATGGACTTATAAAAGAAAGTTCTGAAAAGCCTATGATAATATTTTTGCAATCCATTAAAAAAAGGCCATGCTATAAGGTTAACAAGAATATTACAAGATAATATTATACATTTTGCAATTATTAATACTACATTTATTTTGTAATTGAGCTTATCTGGTATGTGCAAATATGAATTACTTTCACTTAAGGTAAGTAAAAAACACAGATTGCAGAACAAGAAAGCACTCTCCAAATAAAGTTATTTAAACAAAACTATTACGTTATGTCGAAATGTTATGCATTTCTTTCCACTGTAGCGTCAAAACTACAATTCTATAATATTGCACAATAACCCAGCCCCCAACACACCCCCAAGCGCGGTCCAGACAAATCAACGAAGACAAACAACGCTTACTGCTGGATTTCCTTTCACGAATTCAAGCCTACGATAGTTTAATGTAATCGTTCACGTGTAATCTTCATGTTCACAATTAGAAGAGACCAACGTACACAACCAGCTGACCTACTTAGACCGTCCGTTCGCGATCGACTGAACTGACAAGGTGACGGTCAGATGCTTTTCAACTCGTACTGTAAAGTACAGCGTACAGTTGAATAATTGCATTAGTGACTTTGGACTTTGGGAATGCGCTGGACACTTTTGCAATTCTTTCTTGAAATGAAAACGATAACAAAAAAACCTTTTCATCGTGGAAAGCAATTAGATCTACTATTTCTACAGCATCCTTGTCTGCTGAAGGTCCGAATCTACGCGAAAACTACAACGACATGTACATTACCTAACATGTTTTCCACACTTACATTGCAATCTTTGGAACCTTTGGAGTCAATCGTTAACGAAATTCCATCTTCGCTGACATCTGAATCATTATCAGAGGCAGACATCGTCGAACTAAGCAGGAAAGCACAGAAAAACACTTACATCATAGAAAACAACACAGCTGAATGTCATTGAATAGCGGTTGTCAACAGCTCTTGAAAATACAAACCGTTTAGCGTCCTAACCACGGACTTGTAAGTATTAAATCCGTCCCTGGTCAGTTAAATACGGTTTTTAACTTATTAGCTCGGCAGTGAACAACTTTAAGTTTGGTAGTTCTCTTTTCTGAACTACTCTCATACACGGAACCATTTCGCACAGTCCCCTGTCGATGACACTCAATTGTATGTGAATCTTGGCTTGGCTTTGTCTACTGAGCATGTCACGGCGTGACGAGCACGTGGTAAGCACTTGATAGTCACAACCAGCAGTGTCACGCAATTTAAGGGTTAGCTGGGAATTGATATCTATTACGGTTAGCTTCCGTGTTAGGGTTAGGTAGTCAGCAATCAAATTTTGCAAGGGTCAGCCTTCCCCGGCACTTGTGCGTTAGCGTCACCCTAAAACGTGTAAAATATATATGCTTTTTCCATCGCTCCCATTTCTAAAACTACATAAGACTTTGCAATTGATAGAATATCTATTTATGACATTAAATCGCCCTGTCCATCAACTAAATCTTTAAACAAAGCATAGATACAGTGTATACGATTGTACACTAGTTTTAACATTTTAACATTTTCTCAGTTTAGTTTTAACCCAGGGGACTTTTTCAAGTCCACTTTTGGGCAATAGTTTATGGCTTCAGTCGTATTTCCCTACAGACAGTAGACACTAGGTAATAAACGGTTTGTGTAGTGTTCATGGTGTAAAACGGTTTGTAACGATTGCGAGAAATCATTTGAATAACACCTGTCTAGACGACCCCAAACAACACTCATTACAATTTTAGGCTTTTCTTGTAAACGATCTTTCTAATAGAACCTTCAAAATCGTACATTTTGAAGATTGTTCCCATTCCTTCAGAACAAAAAAAATACGGAACCTAATCACCGTCCTCCATTACTTTCATCATGGGAGCCTCCGTGGAAACTAATATCCTTGGCTCAAGTGGGTGGGGGTGAGTACTCAACTTGTTGATTCAGTATACACCTTATATGGCTTACACGCTGAATGTCTTACCTGATTTTCCCCTGAAGAAGAAGGAGACACTGCTTTTGAGCTCTCCTTCCTCGCTCTTGATACAGCTTAAGACCTTTGGTAAAAAGACGTCGCCCCCGCAAGAAAAGAAAGATAACTATAATTACGGCAAAAAAGATAGTCAATGCCGCCATATGTACAATACCTCCATGGCTTCCTTGATATCAACTTTAACAGACAACAATTAGACCACAAGCAACGTTACAGACAGTCTACCAGCTGATAAACATGCATGTAAAGAGGATTTTGTGACACCGTCGTTCGGTTGCACAATAGGGCGGCTGGCACGACCGACTATCCTCTATTTGTACTCAGGTTGAGTTAACTTTAAATTAAACTGTAGTTATAATTGTGACTGCGTAAGCGGATGCTCTCGGGAACAAATGAAAAAGAAAGAGTTTTTAAATCAAATGAGCGGCCCAAGTCCGATTTGGTTGATCACGAGTATGTTACGTAGACTTTTTCAAAGTCCATTTTCGGATTTGTTCGCCTCTCGCTCGTTATGCAACTTTTCTAGGAAGACAACTTCAAAACTATCATTACTGCTATAGACAAAATTAAATGACGCGAGACTCTCTTCTAACAAAAAATAATAATTAATGTAGAAAACACCAAGGCCACCAACATACCTTACACCAGGCTTTTCGCTAAGGTCTTGAATCCCTATGACAAAATTCACCGAGAAAAGCCAGTTTTGAACGATTTTGGGGATATTAAGGACTGCTCGGTCACAAGAATGAAACAAAATATTGTGCGTGAACAACTTGCAAATTTTGTAATTGGACTCCTCGTTAAAGTGCACCTAACCCCAAACACTATTTCCGCAAAAATGTAAAATTAAAGCTGTCCCAAAGGAAACTTTGACATTTTATCGCCACATCTGAATTTTATGCGAGCAACAAAACTACCTGAAATTTGATACCTTTTGTGTCACGACCGAGCTGGTGAGGGGCATGGGTCTATTCCCTGTTTGACGTCACAAACTGTTTTGCATGCATGTTCACAAAGAGTTGATGCGATGTAAATGAGTCTATGACATCAACCGGGGAATAGACCCAGGCCCCTCACTAGCTCGGTCGTGACACAAATGATAACAAATTTCAGCTACTTTCCGTTAATTTCTAAAGCCCTTAAAACTATCAGATACTGTGAAAAAGGAGAAATTGTTTTGGGGAATGTTGCTAAGTTTCATCTCAACTGCATAAAAATTTTGGGGTTAGGTGCACTTTAACTGTGCACCTTGTCAGTTATATTATTATTATTATTATATTATTATTATTATTGGTGAGTCATTGGACAACTCAGCTGCTCCAAGTTGGCAAATCATGGGACATGTAAAAACCAATCAGGTTAGAGAATCAGCAGTCAAACCTGTAACACTGTCCAGCATCAGGGGAAACCGGCTGGACCTTAAATACAAACACGTTATACACTTTCGGCTGCAGCCGCTATAGAGATACCGTCTTCGTTTGAAACCTTTCGATATTTCTAAAAAAAAACATCTGTTACTTACAAAAAGTTTGAAAGACTGACTTTTAATTAGGATTTGTTCGAAATTTCCAACCGCCAGGATGAATTGGTCTTCTCTCAGACTGAACCCTTATCTCCGTATAACACAATCTTCCCATCCCTCCCCCGGTAAATCTGTCATTGGTGCAGTCTGCTATATCCTTTGCTTACCCCGAGAAGGGTTGATTTTGTCATCAACTAGGCAGTAATGAAGGTTTTGAATCTCGCGCTCGGAAATTTGCTAAACGGACAATAAAAAACTTTAATAACCATAAAGGGAAAGTGACGCCGCGCTATTGTCTACCCCTCATTGAAAACCAAAGTTTGATATGTGACGGCTGCGTGAGAGACTAACTAACTTAAGGTCCGTAACACGTTTTATTTCTATCTCATTTTGTTAAGGCTCGTGTGTATACCAAGAGAATACAAGTAACTCCTGGGATATTCAATGGTATACGCTCCAAATCGTTGCAAAACAAACTAATTTCTTACGTGAGTAAATTGAAAAAAAACAAATAACAACAAAACAAAATACAAAACTTAGGTATTCCACAACCTAAGCTTGACTGTTTTGGAAAAATCTACCCAAAGACTAAATGAGACCTATTACAAGTATCAGGGCTATGTGTTGGTCATCATTTCATGAATGATATAGGTGCTTATATATAGCGCATTTACAAAGCTCAATGCGCTTCACAATTAGAATTATGGGATGAGATCGGACATCAGCATATATAAGGCGCCTTTGGCAGCCGCTATCCGTCCATGTGTATGATCTCATGTGTATGGCCTACATAATATGAAGAATTTCTCCCACAAACACAAATTGCATCTCTTAGTTACATTTGAATAAGACCTGGCTTGTTTTACTTTCTGCCATTTTATGTCATACTTTATGTTCTGATCTTTTAGGGTCCATATGTATTTACTTAGCTCAGTAGCATGTTTGTACCGCTCGTTACGAAATGAACATACATGGTTTGCGTATCTCAATTTAAAAGGAGTGTCACAAAGTCCAATGTATGTTTCCTTCGTAGTTGTAGTGGTGACTTCAGCCTGGTAAATGATGTTTTCCACTTTGCAGTTTCCATCCATGGGGCACGTGCTGGTTTTCCGGCAATTACAATTTTTCTTCTGAACGTTGGTGCGAGTGGATTTGTTGATTTCAGCTTTGTTGTGGTTAGATATTATTGTTTTGATGTTACCCATGCAGCTGTAGCTTAGCTTTAGAGTGTTACGGTTGAAGATTTTATGAAGAGGGCTGGATTTATCTATAACGACGTTATTATTATCCTCTGAAAAAACCTTTACTTCCTACTAACCTACATACGTTGCCTGTGTCTCCCACAACTCCCACAACTCCCACAACCATCACAACCCCCACAACCACCACATCCACCGCAACCTCCACACCCCCCTCACCCACCGCAGGCACCTCCCCCAGTTTCATACTTGATGTACGAGTTGGTGGGTACATTGTCAGCATAGTACCCTGCTGCCACCACAAGCATGAGATCCTCGGTGCGGATGCCGCGTGGTTTGCTACTTTGACCTGACACAGCTTCTGATGGCTTGGAGTAGTTGGTCTTTCCGATCCGAGAATACGGCTGACACAAGAGATGAAGAATTGCTATTGAAAATCCAAGTGCAATTGCTTCTGGTAAGTCCTGTACCTCTGGTGGAAAAGAAATCATGCCACTGCGCAGGTCAACTTCGACTGTTATCTTCTTGCCCAGAAGGACTATTATGAACTTGTCTCCTCGTTTCTCTACGTGTTTCCACTCACACGATCCAAAAAGAGAAAAGAACTTTATGGACAGATGTCCAGGTTGGCCCTTTATGCCTGGAATTCCCTTGACACCCGGGTTATCGGGCGTCCCTTCCTTCCCAGGCACACCAGGGACACCCTTAACAAACCCCTCCCATTTGCCAACGCAAATACCCCAGTCTTGGCTTCCTCTTATAAGGACTGCTCTTTCTCCTGCCATTTCATTCATGGTGCAGCATTTCTCTGTATTTTTCACTTGCTCTCTTGTTGGAATAACATCTTCCCGGATGAGATGCGCAGTGCTTACAACGCGCCCAGCATGGTCGATAACCTCCACAGAAGAGAACAGCAGCAGAGCGGAGTGCATAACTCGGCAGGTGAACGCTTCTTGTTTGCTATAGTCGAGTAACCGATGCACTGACAATGCACAAGGTGCTGAAGATTGAGCTAGAGAAAACGGAGAAAGGATTAGCATTGGCGAGCTCAGAATTTGGGCTGGATGCTGAGCTGTGCTGAAATTTTTGTTTGGTATCACCGTGAAGTAGTAGTTATTGAGTTTAGGTGGAGTGGCCACGGTAGTAAACCGAACGATGACTTTATCACCAATCGCTAATTCGTGGGTTACTGGTTCATGCTCCACTGAGCTGTTGTAGGGGACTCTGCTGACAGGATAGCTCGGAAACAAGTAGTGGGCAGATTCATCAAATGACTGTGTAGCACAAGAGCAAAGTCCTTCTTGGAAAATACTAACCTGATGGATAAAAAATGAAAATAAATTTTCACTTGTATGATTTTATTGCTTGATATAGAGAGAGCCTTGGGTTTCACTTTTTGTCACCCCCCAAAAAGAGTTCTTACCATATCATTTTCTCCGAAAAACAACTGTAAATTCCCCCCCCCCCCTCTCCAAATTCTTAAATCGCAAAGTTAAAACCCAAAAGAGGGCTTCGCACCTAACCGTAAAAATTATACCTGGGTACTCTCCCGAAGTTACTCATCAACGTAAGCTTTTCCCTTATGGCATCTCCACGAAAAAACAAAAACGTACGACCTTCGTAGTAACTGTAACAATTTTAGTCACTGTTTCATTCTTATTACTTGGAAGTCCCGACAAGCCGTTTTCAGACCGTTTTTACGGAAAGTGCCCATGCTCCTGTTAAATTATTCTCGTATTTTGATTGGTTGGTTATCTATTAGACATATAGAGGTCGTCATTAACATTTCTTTTGATCCTTTAGTACAAGCCGAAGGAGTAAAACAAGTAGATTCCACGATGCCGTGCGTTTCTGCAGTTATAGATTATATATGACGTCGAAATGTTGTATGAACATCAGTGCACACTCACCTAATGGCTCGTGTTCCATGTTTTGGTTCTTACCGAATTTTAAGGTCATCTGTAATTTGTTAATGCACAGAAGCACGTTTTGTTCAAGGACAAACATTGCCTGGAATCTACTTGCTACGTTGATAACTTTTCTTTAATCAAGAGAAAATACTATTAATTTATCTAAAGTTATTTGAGGTTATCAAATAACTACTTGTTAAATAATGTATTTGTTAAGTTGTTAATTTTTCGATAATCAAGTAAAAACTACCAGTTATCTACATTTATTGTAAGTTTTCTGCAAACAATTTCGTTGGAGTTATCATTGTCCTCAGAACTTTCCCATGGTATTTTTGACAAGCTGATTTTTTTCAAGTGTAGACTTAAGTTGTGTTTATTACTTACTATTTACATCTCTTACCTTAAGGCTGTTGCTCTCGTTTGTGTCAAACTTAAACGTTGATAGCACATTGGTAGAGTTAGGCAAACTGACAGCTGGTCCACGAACCCGGGTCTTAAGAACTCGTTCACCATTTACGACATCACTGAATTTTGACCGTGTACGATTTAGATGCTGGGAGACCTTCAACTTCTAGCCGAGTCAGTTTCCCCGTGTATTCAAGTGCTGCCAGTCCAGTGTAATCCACCAATTGAGCTTTGACACTAGTCGAGAACGGAGGCTCTCCACGAAACATGGCGCCACGCAATGCAAATTCCTGGCCAGATTCTTTCCATTTCTCTCGCGTTATTTCATAACACGTTGAAAGCTTTGAGCCGGGCTGGCGGTCGTTCACAGAATCAT
>OMLO01001465.1_pt1 | contig 18183 bp, 14 predicted proteins | sample 1674811 | NCBI WGS metagenome assembly OMLO01 (sample SAMN06265003, study PRJEB25207) | coral metagenome | isolation source: Coral host | place: Mexico:La Bocana,Puerto Morelos, Mexico | collected 2008-11-13 | reverse complement strand
TAAATAAAACAAGTCACCTCAACACAAGGCCTGCAAAAAGGACGTGTTTCCATACACACCCACCATATCACACGTAACAACAGGGCTTCCCACTATCACCATGGAATTAAACCACCCTTCGGAAGCAGCTGCAACTTGCTGTGACAGCTCGGCGGCTGAACATTCAAAGTCACAAACTGGATTCGCATGAAGTTACCGGTTATGACTTGGCAATTGCCAGTACTCCATTCAAAGCTGCCTGCATACGGATAAACTCACTGACTGGTAGATGCACCTAGTTGTCATTCCTGGTTAGAACACCCTGTTTCCCTAATCCAAAAACAAGTCTGATGGATGTATTAATCATATATCGATACTTATGTCTATATATATACACGTATATTTTTTACATTCATATCCATATCATGATAATAAAGCATATATGACAACCAGACCGGCTGTATATTTCATTCTATTAACAATATGTTTACTGTATATAAATATATAAATATTTAGAACTGTATATACTGAGTTGTTGCCCACACCAAAAAAAATAACGACCTCATTTCAACTAGAAGTTCCTTAACCTTCATCTTCAACAGCGAACGAATCAGAGACTTGGCGTTTTCCGAGATGATGGACCAATCCCAGGAAGGAAAGGAGTAGTTGCCCCTGCATTCCGTCGTGATTCGATGCGAAACGGCGTTTATCGTTTTTGCAGCGATGGGGAGGGCGGAATCCACCATCCAGGCGATAGTGGACTTTGTGATGAATTTTTGAATTGAATAATAGAATCATAGAAGAGAATCAAAATGATGGGATGATACCAACAAAATATTATTGAGAATTATTTTTGGAAGATCATGATTGTCCTCATCATCAAAGAAGGTTCATTATGATTGCACGTCTAGAGTCGAGAGTCCCAACTGTTTCAGTCACGTTTGTCCTCCCCGGCACCTACGAATTGCAGTCATGATAGCGGCATCTGTCTCGCCCCGAAAGGGAGGATAACCACAAAGCAAGATGTAGAGCAACACCTGGGGGAATTTCTACTACACGTACGCCAAAGAGATGGAAGATTGAACATTGCGCTTCAATACAGGAATGGTTCATGAGATAAGATCTTCATTGATCTTCCTAGGATAGATATACGTACTGCAGGAAATGGAACGGGAAGGACCCCACATGATACGAGTAGAATGCCAAACATTTCATGCTACTGCACATCATGCTGTTTTCCTTGATAAAATACAGTATGGCATTCATTGAATGTCACCGATGCATATCCAAAGTCTAGTCTTCTTGACATGAAAGAAAATCATGACTTTAGCATTCTTAGTGCTATGACATAGGATGAACATAGATTATGTATACAGAAAGACGTTTAAAGACCACCCTAAAACATCTAAAACATAACATCGACCGAAAGCCCACCATTTTGCGACAAGAAAACCCCGCAACTCCAAATGTCCACGCGGTGATCGTAGCGACATTCCAGAACCTTTTGGGTTGGGAATTGAAGGGAAAAAACATCTCTGGATTCATGCGCTCGAAGAACCAAAGAGTACAAGAAATGTCTGTATGTATGTATGTATGTCTGTATGTCTGTATGAATATATCAATGGGTGTAAGTGTGTAAAAATAAATGTAACTGCGGATGTAGATATGTATGTATGCATGTGAGCAGCTTTTTCTAAAAATATATTTCTTGATATATATGTTTTCATTTGCGCAGAAAAAACGTCAATATAAACTTTGCAACGTACGGTACCGTATTTGTATTTGTTGAGCTATGGCTTTGCATGACAGTGCCTCGGGCCCACATGGACCCGCCTTGAGCTTTTTCGAGACCGGGCTGTCACAGCCATATTTCTTTGAAACATCGAAGTGCGTACCATAGTTGACACAAAGCTCAGAGCCTGCTGCCACCCCACAACCATTGGCAGTGCTGACCTGGAGTTTCAAGAACGCTGAACCGGGCCCTTCCGAAGGAGACAAAACCCATCGGCAGTTAGGACTTCGCCGAATATTCTGGAAATGTTGGACATAGGAAGCAGCCCCAGTCAGGGCGATGAACATATCTCCGGACATGCGATCGCCGTCCTCGTCTTTGTACCTGGGAGGTTAACACTCAAGTAAAGCACTTGCATGCAAACACAAATGTTTTGCCAAAATCGAGCTCGGTTGTTCACCCTTAAACAAGGATTCTTGGATAGTATAGGCATCTTAGTCACGGCAACATCAAAAAAGAACTGTAACCATTTCTGAGGGCTTGGAAAGAACAGTAATCCAATGCCAAAGCGCAACACATCTTCGACCACGATCACACGGTCATTGTAGACAGCACGCCCTGGTATCTTGAGGAATTGTAGCAACTTGTTCTTGCTGGAGAATTTGATGCCCGTTCCATTGCAAATGAACTGGCCTTCTCTCAAAGGAACCGCTGTCTTCAAACCTCGGCCCCGGCCTGCCACCACAGGTGTGATCTCAAGTCTGTTTTCTGTCAGCTCATTAGCCAGCAGTGCAGGGATGGCTGTTTCAAGGTTGCTGGGGACCATATCAAGACCGGCCCACTTGTCGCCAGCTGGTGGTTCAATGTCAAGAATGGCACACAATGAATCAGCTGGGAAGGAAGGGCCTGCAATCACCTGTGCCGGGAAGAACAGGATTTGGAAAAAGAACTCACACAAACAGAGAGACAAATTAACATAAGTAGATTGAACCATGCTTTAGGCACTCTACAGGGACTGTGCCTAGTCAGGCCCAATCATTAATGTACCTGCGATCTGGCCGTCTGAAACCATGTCGGAATATGTGGTATACTCCAGAAACAAAAATATCGGCAACGCTCAACAAATTGCGGGTGTATAAATTTAAACATATCTGCATATATACGATAGTGAGTATCAAAGCTTTTTCTGGGACGTTCAAAAAATGAACAAAAAACATGGCCTGCAATTCATCCAGCATTTTGCGCTTGGAGCCCGCTTTTGCCGCTGGTTGCTTGGCAACAAAGTCTGCAGCCCACATTGCGGAAGCAATAGCTTTGCCATGTTCAATGGCATGTTGTGACGGCCTGTCCATGAGCACATGAGCCTCCCGGCCGCATTCACGGGCTGCCAAGTATGCGGCTGGATGGGCGGAAGTTGACATGATGACAACACACTCGATCATCTCAATCTTTGCCAGGTCCCGGAAAAGACCGCAGTACAATGCCTTCGGCCTTGTCCACGGCCATAGCTCGATCCTTTGAAGCAAAAATAAAAAAGGTGAACCGGGATAACGCTTTAATATCAAATATCATACTATCGAATCTCGCTTCACAAGTTAGCAGTTAGAAAACATTCATAGAAACAAGTATCCAGATACAGCAGCGATTATTCTTTCAATTCTGTCTAATAACAGACCCTTTCTAGATTCTGGCAAGGATCATATAATCTCTTTCACCCTTCGGCAGCAGCACCTCTTCGTCTGAATCATGCTCGTCAAAAAAACCGGCAGCTTCTTCCATGTTGGCTGTGTCGCCAACATCCTGGTCATCATGGCTGATATCCTCCATCGGATCTGCGTGGTCTTTCAATCGCAGCTTCTCCTCATCACTTCGAAGCTCGCAGTTGCGAGCCAAGCACCGCAGGCGTGCGCATTCCAGCTTGTGCGCACGACCTAGGTGAAATATCCCCCATCCCCCAACATGCAGTAAGTAGATCATGAATTTTGAAACATGTTCCTTATTCCGTTGATTTGTGTGTCAAACCAATGTTATTCCAAAGCAAAGAAATACAGCTGACTTCTTCAAAACTACGCTCTACTCAGTCTAGGCAAGCCAGGAATGGTTCCATCTGATCCAAACGCCAGACAACAGAATGAATCAAAGTTCAGCGGCATTTCAGGAGATCCATCGATGCGGGAATTTTTGCTCGACTTGACTCCGTTTGGTTTCCAGTCGTGCCGTCACAGGCAATCATCAAAACATAGTGAGGCCTTCGATTCCTCGATTGCACCTGTCCAAACCACAAAAAAATTTACCGATTAGCATTTTTGATGGTCTCACTTAGCAACCATTCGATCTTGGCACGGGTGTAGCTTTGTAAGAATCAGTACCTGCTTAAATGCCATACATGCTTTCCGAACATTTCATATCACCAAAAATAACAGCTAGAAATTAAGAACTTCAAGGTCTTGCCATTTACTCGGGGGCGGCACCTCGCCGGCGATCTGCACTGTCCAAATCGTTTGTTTCGGCCAGAGCTTCGACATTCGAGCGAAACTGTGGGCGAGCAAGTCCAAGCGAGCACCCACGCACACCAAAAGCGTATACCTGCCAGCGCAAGTTTGTATATCAAATTTGCAAACTTCTTTTTTCTAGCCCCGGTGTCAAAATCAGTTGGACCTTGTTCGGAAAAACAAAGACTCTGCAGCAAGAGACATTTTGGAATGATATTCTCTTCTTGGGAACTGATTCCTTTGTTTGGGGCAATGCTGCTCATCCCTCCAACACAAATACCTAAGAAGCAAACAAGTCTTGCCAAAAGGTCCAGAAATTTTTCCCCGCTGAAAGAAAACATGTATACAAAAAATATTTCTGAATCATGGGGTACTTTAAGTCCAGGAATTGCAAAAAGGCCTGGCAAATCCAAGCACGAACCCCTAAGGGAATCCCATGTATATGCCACTTAAATGCAAATATCACTACTAAGTTGGCCACTCACCATGGCTACTAACCACGCTAAGGTGACTCAAACATGTGTATTAAGAAAACCCATGCTGGATGCCTAGGGATTGCATCAAGTGTAGGCACGCCTTAGGCACATCCAAATCTGTGTGCCTAAGAATCCCCAAAAAAGCTAGGTACATCCAAATCTGTGTGCCTAAGAATCCCCAACAAAGCTAATGTGTGCCTAAGAATTTCCAAAATAGGTAGGTACGTTCAAATCTGTGCGCCTAAGAATCTCCAACAAAGCTAGGCACACCCAAATATGTGTGCCTAAGAATTTCCGAAATAGTTAGGTACGTGTAAATCTGTGCGCCTAAGAATCTCCAAAAAAGCTAGGTACATCCAAATCTGTGTGCCTAAGAATTTCCAAAATAGTTAGGTACGCCCAAATCTTTGTGCCTAAGAATCTCCAAAAAAGCTGGGCACATCCAAATCTGTGCGCTTAAGAATCTCCAAAATAGTTAGGTACGCCCAAATCTGTGTGCCTAAGAATCTCCAAAAAAGCTAGGCACATCCAAACCTGTGTACCTAAGAATCTCGAAAAAAGCTAGGCACATCCAAATCTGCGTGAAAAGGCTAGGCACATCAACTTTTGCCAACTGTGCTATAGGAATGGCACTCTCTTCGCAATGTCACATATATCATCAATGCATGGATAGATAGCAATACCAACAAAAATAAATGGCTAACATGGTATGCTATAAATGAAAATATGCCATGGAAATAATGTGTGTCATGTATCTATAATATATACCTGAATGCAAAAACTTGTTATCAATTATGTCATGTGTACATTTACAAATACTACATGGTCTGCATGCATCTCAAATGTGTAAATGTACTGGAATATTGTATTAAAGGGTTATACTTCCGCTGGTAATAAAAACAGCTCAAATTTGTATGCTCAATAATCGCGAAGAGTCCTGCAGCATGTCCATGTCCGTTTGCTTCGAAAAGAACTAGTCAATTTTTTTTTTAACACAATTTTCAGCAGCGCCACATCCAAAAAAGAATGACATCAGCCTTGTCATTTTCTCCGTGGTTTTGCTCACCACTTCTAAGTAGTCTGACAAAATCCTGGGGCGAGATGTTGGGCTCTCCACAAGGAATAAATGCCTGGCTGATGGAAGCAACCTGCTTTGCAAATGGTTGAAGAAAATCTTGCTGTCTGTGAGGATGTGGACTTTGTCAGCTTGTCCCGCAGCAAAAGCGACGGCTTTTTGCTTCAAAGGGTCCACCTGGCAAGAAGAAAGGTTTTCATCTCTGAGTATGTCTCGGCTTGTTGCAAATCAATACCACTGAAAACCTTGAGCCGAAGCCCCCCAAACAAACGGCTGGCCTCAGGAACAGAACTGCCCATGGCATCATCCCCGTCAAGCGGGATCGCTGTTTCTTGCACATCGCCGGTCTGAGAAGCATCAGCATTCTGCAGAGAACTGCCATCATCCTTGCTCTTTGTGGACCCAGCCAGCTGCTTGCCTCACGCACGAAATCCATTTGACTCCCCAAATGGAAACAGGGAACAGTGAGCGACGATGGTAATGACAACAACAACAGCAACAACAACAACAACAACAACAACAACAACAAAAGAACAGATAGACTTTATTGAGCGAGCTGCCCAATTCCAAGTAGACCTTCCTGCATTCTTCAATGCCCGGGTTGGAATCACTAGTGCCGTGCAATGGGCACTGACTATCCAAGAGGGTGTAAACTGCATTCATCATAGGGGCTGTCATCAGCTGCTTCGAGATCCGTTGGAAAAAAGGTGACTCGTCCGCAACCTGCCCAAATTTCTTCTGCATTGCCGTCACCCATGCTTCAGCCTGCGTAACTGCACAGACCCAAGTGGATGCTTAGGGGCCACACACAGCCAACAAAAAGAAACAATTTAGTGAAACTTGAATGCATTGTGAAAAGGCCTTCTTTCCTCAGTCAAGTGGGAAACTGCTAAGGGATGGATACACAAGCGTGTAGACCATGGAGGCTGTAAGGGACATGCTACAGCAAACGGCCTGGCCTTCCGCATGCTCCGGCAAATCTTGTTTTTAAACTCCTCCGCACGTACATTTTCATCTTTTAAGATCTCCAAAGCCGCAATGGCCCACCTCGGAGACAACCTTTCCTTCGAGTGGCCCCCTGTTCCCATCAAATAATGATTGTCAATCACCATGGACGCTGCAAGGCGAGGCCAACTGCGAAGATATTGAAGGACTTCACTGGGCAGGCCTTTGTGCAAGCGGATGCTCCTTTGCAACGAAGCTTTCTTGCCAGGGGTCACCTTCAGCAACTCCGTCTCTGCAAGCTTGTAATCCCTTCCTTTGACCCGTTTCAGGTAGCGATCAATCAAAGTGACGCGAGAAACCTGAAGTTCTCAAACGCCCCCGTAAAGCTAGAGACAGGCAGGAGATTTGGTCGGGGTTGCAAACCAATATTTATCGGTGATTCTGATACGGCAGGTGTGTTCTGTCAACTGGTATGAACCCATATTTACGTGCCCTTGTTCCATGGAAGTTTCCAACCTGGTGACGCGGCTTCTGAACCAAGACACGATGCTGGTGTAGAAGAGTTTGTTGCTTTCTTCTTCATGGCGAGCTGTTTGGTAAGCAACCCTGCTGTCCACATCGTCCGCAGTACACTGCAAATGATCAAGTTCCCATCCCTCCTCAAAGATCCTTGGAGCGCAATTTTAGGAACATGTGTTTGTCCCACCCAACATGATCTTAAAATATCTTGCAGAGATGCCGGGCCATCTCAGGTACAGTGGCGAAATTGACAGTACTGCGTGATTCAACATTCGAATTTGCAATGTAAGCAAAGGTACTGCATGGCTGCTGGGCCCATAGAGTCTTGCATGGTCTGGCGCTCTTCAGCGCTGGCATTGTGCAGGAGGGTCCAAATATTTTGCAAGGCTTGGAACATGTGGTTGCCGTCTGAAATCTTGACTAAGCCAGCGTCGTCCAGCAAGGCCTTGTCATTGACAAAAACTGCCTGCCCGATGACGGTAAAACATTGAAAGAACAACATGCATCTTGACTTACCATGTTTTATTTTCCAACACAAAACGACCACATGCAAATGCCTGGGGTCTGCTTTGCACATTCATTCCAAAGCGGCCCTCTAAGACTTCAGTCTGCAATTCCTGCACCCGCACTTGGTCTATGTCTCTCCATGGGTCTGGCACAAGCAGCCCAAGCTTGAACCGGGTGGACCCCTTGGTGAACAGTCCGCCTGACGTGGATGGTGAAGGCTTCGTTTAGGATATGGATTGTTGATAGCAACGTCGTAAAAAAATGCAACACACTGGTTTTCGTATTGTGCTGGTATGGGTTACCTTGCCTGAACCGGCCATGGTCAAGTGTGAGCGTAGAACTCACTGAAACCCGCGTAGAACTCACTGAAAGCCGAAGTTGCTATTGGGAGGGATGTTGAAGCATGGATCATAGTTTGTCAGCATGTGGGTTCAAAGGTGAAACTCTTTCATGTTCTGGCATGAACAGGAAGCAAACGGTTAAAAAAAACTGAGAGGCCAGTCTTTTTTGCGAGCAAAACATTGTCAGCTGCAGCTAAATCCCTACGATCAGAACTTTGCATTGCGTTCTGTGAATAGAAGCGTGGCCGCCAGGATAGAGGCAAGGGTGGGCACATGCAAGGCATTCCCTGCAAGGTCAGTGAGCTGACCTTACTACAATCAACCCAACCCATCTGATGGGAACGCCTGACTTCTCACATGAAAAAACAACCTTAAGTAAAACAAGGTTGTAAAGCAAAATGTACTGAAAGTTGTCCTAGGGTCTGTGGCTCCAAGGCAGCGCTTGCAATGCAGAACGCCAGCGGCTCACGCCAGTGGCAGCGGCCATCGCAGAAGACACTGGAAACCCCATTGCCGCTAAAGAATCCATTCCGTTCAGCACCACGCCCAAGTTTGGGGCATACAACCGAGACCGTCGCATCAAGGTGGGAAGGGATCCATCTTGGCGGTTGGTTCTTGGTCGCTTTGCTGGATTTTGTGTGGTGTCCCAAACCAATGATCTAGATGAGCTTGAGCCGTATTTGGCCTCATAAGCTTCAAGTCTGGCTTGCATGGCACTAGAGAGAACAGGCGGGGCTGCCAAGCTTGACCGATAAAAGCATTCACATGTACCAGGTGCGGCTCTGGACACAATTGCCTTCAAAGTTGACCAAGGATCGTTCTCTGACCACATGCCCCAGGATTTCCGGACAGCGGCCCCAAAAACCCGTTCACGACCAGCTGGCCATCCCATCAGTCTCGGGTCCATTTGTATTGTCTTCACAGAATATTGGCTCCCAAGGCTGGATAGAAAGGTTTCCATTGGGTATTCAGTGACATTTTCAGCTAGGATCAAATCATACTTGGCATCTGCTGCATGGTCCAGGGCAACAAAATGACATCTTGTGCGTGGATCTTGAAACTCGCGACGATCTCCCATCTTGGTGTGAGCCACGCAGGGCCCCCCAAAAATCAATACCTTGGTTTCCCCTGCATCTGCCTCTGGTATGAGTTGGCATTGCTTGCAGTGCTCGAAGCAATGTGCGGTAGGCCACATGGATTGAGAACATCTCCAAGCATTGACATCCCCGAACAGACATCGGTTTGGAAAGGCTGAACCAAGAAACCTCTTGCTGGTGGTCGAAATATCTGCACTAATCCCGAAACGAACCTGAAGATGTTCAGCGCCAAACCGCTGGCACGCCGCCGCAGCTAAACATTCTGCTGCTGCCTCGCCACCTCCTGCACCAGAAAAAAGGGTGTGGACAAACAAGTTCTCTTTCAACTTGGATGCCACACGATGGTGCCCCAATGTTGCAATTGAAGATTCCACGAGATTGTTGGCACTGAACAAATCCTCCGGACCCAGAGAAGGGTTCCTGGCATGGCTGCATCCCGGCGGCTGCGGCCCATCAAGGGCAGGCAGGTCAAAACCATTGGAGCTCAAGCTAACCTCTGTGATTTCCCCGGCTTGCAACGAAGCAAGGCCTGGGCCTTGTTGCAGCAACTGGGGCTCGTCCAAGGCAGGCAGGTCCAAACCATCAACGCACTGAGAAGCATTGTCTACATTTGCTGAACCCAAATCACAAAGGATAAAGCCCTGAGCCATTGTCTTGCTGCGGACCAAGCGAAGTTCGTCATAGGACAATTCTGCTTGGAAGAGATTCCATTCCGACTGCAAGATCACCACCGTAGGGGTTGAGGGACTTGTCAGGAATTCCCATCTAATCAATTGGTTTCCGTGCCCTTTTCTCTGCATGCTTTTCGATTTGACAGAACATAAAGTTTACAAAGTAAGTGGGTACAAAGTCTTTTACACATGCGCAAGTTTGCAGACCGCGGCAGCCATCCACCACCCCAAATTTAAGACACTGCAAAAACCGCACTTTCACATGTGTTGTAAAGCCCCAAACTTTTCCCCCTGAATCACTGAAAAGTCTGGCTTTGAATTTGGGATGGTCTGGGGGTCACCCGAGGTGAAGCACCAAACTTTTGTGTGATTCGCCCTGAATCACTTACAAACTTACAAATCTAGCTTGGACTTTGGTATGGTCTAGGGGCCACCCGGGGTGAACCACCAAACTTTTCGGTGATTCGTCCTGAATCACTTAAACGTCTGGCTTTGAATTTGGGATGGTCTGGTGGTCACCCGGAGTGAAACACCGAACTTTTCGGTGATTCGTCCTGAATCATTTAAACGTCTGGCTTTGAATTTTCGTGGAATCTGGTTAAATTTAGGGCTAGGATTTCCCTGCTCCAGAGATCGGTGATTCGCCCTGAATCACTTAAAGTGGTAGTGCCTTGCGGCTTTGGTGGGGATATTACTTTGTTTTTGTCCTCATTTTTGCAAAAGGCGTCAGGAAAACTCACAAGTGTTTGGCGCACGACCATCTTGCTGTCGTTTTAGGTGATTCGCCCTGATTCACTGAACCTATGGGTGCAGAATTCCGTACCATCAAGTTAACTGAGATCCATCTTTGCCACCTATCATCTATCACGGCGCTGAAATATGGATTCTTCAGCCGAAAATAATTTCGCAGTTTTTTTTGGTATCTCAGCGGTCGCTCATGCAGATTGGATCATAACAGAGTGCCATCCCATCAAGACTTGAAAACATGGATGGCATCATGAGCTTAATTTGTTGCGTTTTCAAACATGTTCAATGCAAACTGACACTCCCAAAATTTGGCATCTCTGCTGTATCTCCGAGAGCTTTCTGCCATCGGACAGCACTAAGCCTGATGAATTACAGCCATTTGACAACGTTGGCTGCAACCCACAGGCTTGATGCGCACAAACTGTTCCAAAAAAACATCCTGTGAGTGGATGAAAACGGCAAAGGTTGAAGTGCGAGATGTATGGCTACTGGCAGCTACCCGAAGAGATGGGCTGTTCAATGACTGGCAGCGTGTCCGATCCCTTGGGCTTGGCATCAGCCTCAACGCCCTTCACTTTTCCCTCAACTTTCACATCACCATCTGCCTCCTTGTATCGCTTGAGAGATGATTCTAAGTAAGCCAAGTGCTCCTGGCACATTGGCAAGCAAAGCAAATGGGATAGAGGAAGAAAACAAACCACTCAGGTCAAAATGATGAAATCAGCACAGTATCTGGTACTGGCCATGAAGATATGAAAAAAGCGAGGAGATCAGTAAGTAGTCTAAAAATGGTACCTAGATGTTAACTTTACACCAAACCTGACAAGAGCAATGGACTGCCTCTGTGGATGTGAAGAAATACGGTGCACATATCAACATCACTGTGAAAACATTCGATAGATTGTTGTTCCCCAAACGGTGTACTGTTAAGGTTCTTACTTGGACTTGGCTGCCTTGGTGTTGGTTGGTGTGGCCGCCTTCTTGGGCTCTGAAGTGGTCTTGACTCCCATTGACTCGCTTGTTTCCCTACATATGGGGGTGGGTGTTGGTTGCTGTGGCCGCCTTCTTGGTCTCTGAAGTGGTCTTGACCCCCATTGACTTGCTTTGTTTCCCTGCGTATGGGGGTGGGTGTTGGTTGCTGTGGCCGCCTTCTTGGGCTCTGAAGTGGTCTCAATCTGAATTCGCTTAAACTGTTTGGGGTCTACGCTAGGGTAATTGTCTATCAAAACCACCACAAACCAAAAAGACGATACAAACATGATTAAGCTTTCATGCGGGGAATACTTCACAAGAGATGGAAAGGTTTCATGATTCAACTAAGTCTTTATGTTTCTCCTTCACCTCTGCAATTCGTTGCTGCAAGATTTGATTTCGCTGTGACTTGGCCTGCTGCACCGTTGAATCAACCAAGGTCTGGTACCCTGTGTACTCACCGCCGGACAATGTCACTTGCACGGCAATTTGCATTTTGTTGTTGTCAAAATTCTGGGCATTGAATGTCCAAAAGTCCTGACTCTTGCATTGCAAGAACATGTCTTGCTATACTCACAAGACCAGGGTAAAACATGGAAGATCCTAGACAGTTCTAAGCACCCAACATGAATGCCTGGGGGGTCCGAAGAAAAACCAAACCTGCCAGGACAATGAGAATGCGTCAAATCAACATCTGCTTCCCTGGGATTTCCGAAAAATCTGGTTATTTCAGCAGGCAAAAGCGGAAACAGCAGCCCCCTATCCTTCAAATCACAATTTTCGTCAAAGTTCTTAGCATGTCCAAACCGGTAAGCCTAGAAAATTTGATACATTCCTAGGGAACCAATCCTACTTGGCCGGCTTGCTAGCCCCTTATGATCTGTGTGCCTGAGAAAATCGAAAAAAGTTAGGTACATCCAAATATGTGTGCCTAAGAATCTCCAAAAAAGTTAGGTACATCCAAACCTGCGTGCCTAAGAATATCGAAAAAAGTTAGGTACATCCAAACCTGCGCGCCTAAGAATATCGAAACAAGTTAGGTACATCCAAATATGTGCGCCTAAGAATCTCCAAAAAAGTTAGGTACATCCAAACCTGTGTGCCTAAGAATTCGAAAAAAGCTAGGCACATCCAAACCTGTGTACCTAAGAATCTCGAAAAAAGCTAGGCACATCCAAATCTGTGTGCCTAGGAATGTCAACTTAAGCACGTCCAAGTCAGTAGGATCAATCTATTACCCCAACCTTTCCCCACGAGAATTTCAAACGGCTCAAAAACATTCAAACCTGTATCATCCAAACCTATACGTTTTGGAATTGCCAGCACGTTAGGTGATTTCAAAATCAAGTCATTGGGCATTCCAAAATCAGATGGCCTTGTGACTATGAGTATATTCAAAGTATATGTACATCCAAAGTCTAGGCTATATGTTCATCCCAATGGATGCGACTATGAATTTCCAACGCAGTCTAAAACAAAAATATAAGTTTGCTCCAGCAACACGTTCGCCATGTGCCCAAGATGCACTCAAAGGGCTGTCAACAGGCTTCACGTGTTTGAAATCATTGCGCACTTCTTCGTCCCCGACTTCGAGCTGCCAAAGCTGGAACCTAGGCCATATGGTCGGTGTCCAGAGTTTCCGGTTGGAAAGCGTGTTTCAAGTGCTCTTCTAAGAACACGTTTGGCAATTTATTCCGTAGCTACCTTTTTTTGATTGAAAAAATCCTCCTGTGAAACCCCCAACCGCTATGTGGCCAATCTTTGATTGGAAACGAAACTCATTTCAGAATGGTTGTCCAACCCGTAACGCCAGTAATAGCCAAACCCAGGTGAACCCCCCTGAAGCAACAAAGAGATCCTAAAGGAGTTGAAAATCAAAAACATCACCCTACCTAAACCATGTTCCCCAGGCATTTGATATTGGACTTTTGTTGCTGGGTCTCTGGACTCCTGTCTTGGCATGTTGCGATGTCAGTTTGCATTGAACACTTGATGCTATGATGTGCAAATCTCCATGCAACCCTTGAGGGCCGCATCTTTGTAAAGCTGCATGTAACAACTCAATATCTAACAACCAGATATATACATACATATTTTGGAAACATCTCAGTCTTTACATGTGATTCTTTGAACAATTTAAGCTGATGTCATTGCCAAGAGGCTCCTGCTTAGTGCCACCAGCTGCCACCCAAGCTAAAGTAGCTAGGGTATGAATTTCAGTCACTGCAGTCGCCTCGGTGGCTCACACGGAGGCTGTAAATCTGTGGCAAAGGGGAGCAGCAAATTAGCCAACAAACAAATGGCATGAAATGACTGGCATTACTCACAAGAAAGGTCATCGACTGAGCAACGTTTTCACGCATCTATCGTCCACTTGTACCGTACGCCAAGCCACAAGGGGCTCGTCGGTCTTTTTGACCAATGCATTCTTCCACAAGATGCCCGATACGACTTCGCCTGGAGACTGCCAAGCTGGAAGGCATGCTGGCATGCATGCTGTTGGGTTTGTCTCAGTGTGAAAATGGTTGAGCCAGTCAAAATATCCGGTAGGTTGCCAAGCTGATTGCAAAAGGTTTAACCTGACGTTGCCGGGGGTTCCCTACATGGACTGCCACTACCCAGTTTAAAATTGCGATGGCCCTACAGAAAGAACCAAAAGCGAATCCAACGACAGGCCTGACATATTGCTCTTACACACCGTAATCCATTTTTGTCTCATTCTAGCAATTTAAAAATTTCTGCCGCGTTCCGTGTGTGATCTAACACCCTTTAAGCATCGGCCCCAGGCGCTCAAGGGATCACTCATGAAGTAGAACACATGGCGGTAGCCACCAGTGCTGTTCTGTACCTCATGTGTGCAAAAGAAAGCCTAACAATGATTTTCACTAGTGTCGTGTTGGTGGAAAGGCGTTCGAACATGAATTTCTCAAACCAGTATTTACGGTGCTACGTTGGACCACAGGAATATGTTTGACAAGGTGCCTCTGGGCGATGCAATTCCACCCGCAACTCGCTGCTCTTCACTTCCACAGAGTATGCCCTCGCAGGCTCAAACTCACGAAGACAAAAACCTCAGCCAGCCAAGGGGCCTCCATAGTTCAAGATCCAAACACCGATGAAACTTCAGACTTTTTCCCCAATGATATCCTCGACTAGCATGCGTTGTGAAAGGACTTGTGCCTAGAAACCACCATTCTGCAGTGTGGCTTCCCCGGCGGTCAACAATTTCGAAAAATGTTCCACCTCAACCTTCACAAGCGTGAAAGCCTTCTTCTGCAATACCTGTCCGGCTGCCGTCTTGTTGCGCTTGATCTGTGACTTGTTGGGCTTGGTTTCGGAGAGTGTCACGCCAAGCCTCAAGCACAACGCCAATGAACAAAAAAGTGATCGAATAGTTATCATTGGCAGAAAATTGGCGGCTGGTAAGGCACAAAGAAATCATAGCCCAATCCATGGAGAATTAAGATGAATACTCCTGTCCTGGAGAGAAACCATGAGATCTATTTGACGATTTGTTTCGGAAACTTTAAGTTGACACGAGGCCATACCCACCCTATGCGCTCTTAGAAAATATACTTTTTGTGATGCCTGCGTGCCGTGCACCAACTGCGTATATGCATGCGCGCAATGTTCAGAACGTGCATCCCTCCCGGCTCCCTAACCAGTTGCGTAGCATCGACCATGAAACGCACGTTTCTTAGGCGAGCAATCTTTCCTGCGCCTAAACCATCTTACTGCACCCGAAGGTTTCTTAGGCACACAATCTTTCTTGTGCCTAAACCATTTTACTGAAACCCAAAGTTTCCTAGGCACACAATCTTCCCTGTGCCTAAACCACCTCTCTGAACCTCAGCATTTCTTAGGCACACAATCTTTCCTGCGCCTAAACCACCTTACTGGTTTCTTAGGCGCAAAATTCTTCCTGTGCCTAAACCATTTTACAAAAACCGAAAGTTTCCTAGACACACAATATTTCCTGTGCCTAAACCACCTTACTGAACCTCAGCGTTTCTTAGGCACACAATCTTTCATGTGCCTAAACCGCCTGCCTGAACGGAAGTGTTTCTTAGGCATTAGTGAACCCGAAGGTTTCTCAGGCACAAAATCTTTCCTGCGCCTGCGCAATTTTACTAAAACCCAACGTTTCCTAGGCATGCAATCTTTCCTGTGCCTAAACCACCTTACTGAACCGCCAGGTATCTTAGGCACACAATCTAAACCACCTGCCTGAACCTCAGCGTTTCTTAGGCACACAATCTTTCCTGTGCCTAAACCATTTTACTGAAACCCAAGGTTTCCTAGGAACACAATCTTTCCTGCGCCTAAACCACCTGCCTGAACCTCAGCGTTTCTTAGGCGCACAATTTTCCCTGCGCCTAAACCACCTTACGGAACCCGCCAGGTATCTTAGGCACAAATCTTCCCTGTGCCTAAACCACCTTACTGAAACCTAAGGTTTCCTAGGCACACAATTGGCACACAATCTTTCCTGCGCCTAAACCACCTGCCTGAACAAAAGGGTTTCTTAGGCACGCAATCTTTCCTGTGCCTAAACCACCTGCCTGAGCATCAGCGTTTCTTAGGCGCAAAATCTTCCCTGTGCCTAAACCACCTCACTGAGCCCGAAGGTTTCTTAGGCACACAATTTTTCCTGTGCCTAAACCATTTTACTGAAACCCAAAGTTTCCTAGGCACACAATCTTCCCTGTGCCTAAACCACCTGCCTGAACCTCAGCGTTTCTTAGGCGCACAATCTTCCCTGTGCCTAAACCACCTTACTGCACCAGCCAGGTATCTCAGGCACGCAATCTTCCCTGTGCCTAAACCGCCTTTCTGCACCAGCCAGGTATCTTAGGCACGCAATCTTCCCTGCGCCTAAACCACCTTACTGCACCAGCCAGGTATCTTTGGCGCGCAATCTTGCCTGTGCCTAAACCGCCTTACTGAAACGCCAGGTATCTTAGGCACACAATCTTTCTTATGCCTAAACCACCTTGATGAAACCCCCAGGTTTCTTAGGCACACACAAACAATTCCGGACAAGTCAGATTTTTCAGGTTAGAGGTGTCGTAGGCGACGCATAAAAAAGAACTTGCCACGAAATCTCCACATGCTGTCCCTTCCACATTGTCATGAAATGTGTGCCTCGAATACTGTTCCTGCCATATCGCGCATATATCGTATATCCGGTGTATCCAGTAGGCATATACGTCTATAAATAATATCTACTAGTAATGGCATCAGCACATGTTTAATGCCCTTTGCATCACAATGCGTCGGAAAAGCACGCAAGAAATGAACCACTACAAAATGAAGGTCCCCAACTTGCTGTTGACTCCCAACAAGTTCCAGTATATTCCAATAGGTCGAAAAATTAAATGACCCAGGCACATGCCAACATAACCCTTCTAAGAGTCATAGTTTTTCTACAGAATCATCCAGCATAACCCTGACATAGAAAATAGTGCCCCACAGGGGCCAAACATGGTGTATCAAAAAAGGTAACCCCAATTATGTCAAACAGGGGGATTGCAGAAGGAACCCTACCATGTCTCCCCACCACACCAACTCAATCCCTGTGCCCACCAGCTGTGAATGCAAGCGCAAACACCCGGGGAAAAAAAAACGCAGACAGTACCGGCCCCACACAAGCGCCAGAACCTTTAAGCGCATATCCAAACATGCCCTACCAATGCAGATCTGAAGAGGCGCTACTTGTAAAGTTACTATGTGGCTAATATGCTAGTCTGACCTACTGCTACATAGCGCGAATTATGGCCCCTACATAGATCTTTCCTTAATCAACAACCGCCTTTGATCTACCCAGGCCTTTCCCACTCAAAAGCAATCCGTCTGCAAAGAAAACATTATAATTCATTTGGGGATGTCTCGTTCGGATTTTACCACAAATAAAATATTAAATATATTTTGACATTTAAATATAGCAAGTGAAGCACTTGCAGGAATGGTGCAAACTAGCACTACAGGTAAACAAATAGGAATGACGCAAACTCTTCCAGCCAACGCATCCCAATGCGCATCCAAAAAGGCACGTGCCAAATTTTGGTATGCCTAATCTGCACAGCAGCAAATCAGCACCTTCAACCAGCAAGGACCCCAGCCCCTACCAGCACAAACCAAGGTACCGCCTAGCTTCACCACGGATATACCTGCAGACGGCTTCCCTCTCTGTGTCATAGAGGTGAAGATTCTGCTTGATCTCAATAACGTCAAAGTGGGCGCATGTATAGAAGCCGACGCGGGACATCGTGGGAATGGACCGGGGGGCGCTGCTGTGTCTATGGACGTTGTGGGCTGAAAAACTAGCACGTGAGCTCATTGCATTCGCCGGCAAATGTTCAAAAGCACTTCTCAAACAATTATTTTCGTGACCGTTCACTGCCTCACCTTCGTACCACCAGCGCAACCACAACCACAACCACAACAAACAACCACAACCACAACAACCAACCACAACCACAACAACCAACAACAACAATCAAACAACAAACACAACAACTAACAAACAACAACAATCATACAGCATACAACAACTAGCATACAACCCACAAACCATCAACGACCAACAACAACAGACATACGTCAAACAAACAACAACTAACATACAAC
>OMLO01001464.1_pt1 | contig 18183 bp, 15 predicted proteins | sample 1674811 | NCBI WGS metagenome assembly OMLO01 (sample SAMN06265003, study PRJEB25207) | coral metagenome | isolation source: Coral host | place: Mexico:La Bocana,Puerto Morelos, Mexico | collected 2008-11-13 | reverse complement strand
AATAAAAGTTGCTTACGCTATGTTTGTATTGCGTTATTTTGATATTCCGCAAAAATAACAATCATTTACAAGCATTTCCCCAAATCGAACAAACAAAACGAGCAGGTTGAAAGAAAGGCTTTCTACGCCCTAAATACAAATATCAGCAAATTACCCCCATTCCCAAGGAATAAAGTTTCGATGCAATTATCTTTGACATGTAACATTGAAGTCTGGGGTGCATGTATATACATGCATACGTTGTTGCCTCGTTCCCACGGGGCTTTTCAGAGTCAATGTTACATTGCAAAATTTAAGACACAGAATGCCAAACACATGAAAATGACAATGTAAAAAGAAGACGAATGTTTTCCTATCAAACTTGTCAAAACAAAGTATTGCCCGCTGACCCATATCACATGATATTGCGGGCTCAAGTTAAGAGCTCATGAAGATAAAAGGTTTTTGAAGTTGATCCTTAACCAAGCGCTGGTTTTTTATTGGATCGCGGGCTCATGACAGGCTAACTTGTAAACGAGGCCGGGTTGTTCGGAAGCTGAGATTAACGCTAACCCAAGATTAAAAAATTAAACGAAGAATAAATTTTTCTTGCATACTTATGGTTTTCACTGCCTTTGTTTTGCGTATTTTGAGATTATTCAAACTTAAAACAGAAGGCCAAACAATACACAGAAAACCTAATTCTAAAGTTACAGAACTCAGATCAAAATTCTCCCTTACCCTGGATTAGCTAACGAGCCCAAGACCTCCGCTGTTAGGCTTGGCTCAATCTATATGTTATACGGAATCGCTTGACATTGCTAAACAAAAGACCCACTGTTGTAGGAGGAATTAAATGAGTTATTCCGTGGCATTTCTAATATATAGATTTAACCAATTTAGCCTAAGAGCGGAGCTCCTGGGCCGGGTTGTTCAAAGCCCGATTAAGCTAACCCAGCGAGAATTTTGATTTGAGCCCAGTTTGTAACTTTGCAATGAGGTTTTGTGTATATTGCCTGGCCTTTTGTCTTGAGTTTGATCAAAATACACAGAACAAAAGCAGCGAAAAACATTTGTATACAAGAAAAATTCGGCTGATTTTTAATCTTGGGTCAGCGTCAACCCGCTTGCCCAGTTCTGTTTACAACAATTTAACCTGACATCAGCCCGCGATCCAATCGAAAACCAGCAGTTGTGCCCGTGATACTGGTCAGCAGATACTTTGTTTTGACAGGTGTCAGATGACCATAACATGTATGTCCAGTATCAAAGAAGGACGCTATAAAACAAGGCTGTATGTCTTTCGATGTAATCACCGTGATCTTTATTAGCTGGAGTATGGCAGCCATCTTGCGCGACTCCGTCGTCGTCGTCGTCGTCGTGCATACGCGACCACGAGAAATACCTCTAGCCATGATAACCACGAGAAAATCAATTCCTGGGTTTCCTTTGCTTTATATATGGTATAGGGGTCCGCTAAAATCACTTCAGGCCGGCGGGTATCTAGTATTTTAAATTAGTATTTTTATACTATTTTAGTGGTACCCTCATTAAATAAAGTCTTTATTTACTTACTTACTTACTTTGAACTCTTTTGATGTCACAAAAGAAAATAGCGTTCTGATTGACTCGTCGAAAATATTAACCACATCCGACTGCATCCTGATATGGCCAAAATATCTTACTGCACCGGAAATACGCAAATTCGAGCTGAGAAAGTCTGAGAATTTTTCTCGGTAACCTGCAGCATAAACACTCACACTACTATGGCGCTATATAGCTGCCGCCTCGAGAGATTCGCGTTTTCGTTCGTCTGACTCGTTGGCAATCAGCGAATACCCTTTCATTAAGAGACACGGTTCACTTTAATCTTTATTTGACTCTGTTTTCGTTTATTTAACTATTTATAGATACGTTGTGGTATCGATGTGTAGTTTCATTCATTTTAGGTTGAGGTAAATAATAACGCGAAGTGAACCAGGAGCGGATCTTGGTACTCTCAAACGACAAATTTCACTGTAGCAGGAACTTGCATACATTTGACTACTTTTTGACAGGCCACGCACGTGGAATCAACGTGAACCGTCATCACATCATCACACATTCAAGTTCGTCGGTCCATTTTTCTGCATGACAGGATCTAATAGCAGAGCTTCGGCGGCACAAAGGGCCGCCAATTGGAGCCCCATAGCTATAGGAACAGAACCACATGCATGCATAGAAATAGAAACCCATGAAACTCTTTTTTCATTGTCAACATAGCTAGCGGCGTGGATAGCGGGCGCGTGCGCCTAAAAACGAAAAGGGCGACGTCCGTCAACATGGCGGCCATTCTTCAACTAAGAGGTCGACCGAGGCATACAGCCTTGGTTTGTAGCGTACATATTTGATATTGAAGATCCATGTTATGTTCATTCGACAGCTGTCAAATCAAGATATACGCTTAGCATTATCACGTGATCATATCGCGTACTCAGGTTTGCAGCTTATCGAGGTCATGTTTTTTAAAGTTGACCGCTGACCAAGTACAGGTGGTCTTTAAGTGGATCACGCGTTCATGCCATGGTTGGGTAGTTCGGAAGGTATACAAATGTTTCTAACTGCTTTTTTTTCTACAGTTTGAGATTACTGAAACTCAAAAGAGAACGCCAAAGAATATAAACAGTCAAAATTTTCGCTTATCTTGGATTAGCGTAATCGGGCATTGAACTTCGCGCCCCAGCAGCTCCCGCTTTAGGCTTGGGTAAATCTATATATTATAGGAAATAAAGGAAAACCGATCAGTTGATTTTCTCTTGGATATCATAGCGGCATTGCTCATTGTTGCGTGCGCACGACGATAACGACAGAGTCGCGCAACATGACAGCCATACTCCAGCTCTAGTTAATTTAATGAATGCTTGGTTTATAGCGAACTTCTTTGATATTGGACTTATCTGTTGACCAGTATCACGTAATTATATCGAGTCTGAAGTTTATAGTTCATCGCGCTCATGTGTTTTCTGATGTTGACCGCTGACCAATGACTGCATTTTTCAGTGTGATCGCGGGCTCCAGTCGGGTCTACTTGTACTCATGGAATTTAAAAAGCTACGACGGAGACGCCTAGGACAGTCTCGATTAAAAATGTATTAATATTTCACCTACGAATCTCGCGATACCCTACGGTCATTTGGTTCGTTTTTAGTTGTCTTTATCAAAGCTAGCACGAAACAGAATATGGAAAACAGTGCAAAATTCAAATTTTTAAAAATTAATTGCCGTGGTTCACTTTCTCCATACAACGTAGATCTTGGTAATTTCACGCTGTTATTTTGCAGAGGACAGTCAAGAAATGTAACAAGAATTATAATGCACTTGCACAGCAATTCTCCTACTCATTGGATCTTTTCTTGCTAGCGTTCCTGTTGCCGTCCAGGTTTTCTTAAACTCGCTATTGTATTCAGCGCCGGGTTGTTTGGAAGCCAGTTAACGTTAACCCAGGATTGAAAGGTAACTGAAGTATAAATTTTTCTTGTATAAAAATGCTTTTGACTGCTTATTTTTGCGCAGTTTGAGAAAACCTTGTCGAAAAACTCAAATCATAGTTTTCGCTTATCCTGGGTTAGCTCAATCTGGCTTGAAGAATCCAGTCCAGGAGCTTCGCTCTTAGGCCTCCGCTAAATCTATAAATTATTTCTTATGGTAGGCGCTATGGTCGGTCTTCTTTTCACCCTCTTCTCATTGATTAGTGAAATTCAGCTTGTTTAAAAGACCTTTGTCACGTTATACATGTAGATTTTTCTTAACAAAAACAAATCGTAACATTACCACGCGCGCCGCCAGAAATCCACCATGGGTCAGCTTGGGGCTTCAGGTGCCTTTCAAAAATCTCTTTATCCGCCAGCTTTTGACGTTTTCCTTGAAAAGAATGTTTATTATGTTCATGTTTATGTTGTGTGAAGGCCTTGTACGTTGAATACAAGCACATATACTTGACGTCCTCCCAATTTGCACGTACACCTGCAGCTATATATAAAGTTTGCGGTGTTCATCGTCCCATCTCTTCTTCTTTTTTTCTTTCGAAACAAGACCGCTACGGGGAGAAGTAGCTTTCAATTCTATCCGCTTCGAAAAGCTCCTCTCGAGGATATCAAATTTCTCCACAGCACTCACAAATATCCGCTTTGAAAACTGTCGATTGTTGCACCATTGTCAATTTGGCTACCGTAATGGATGTTCATTAGCGCAAGTCCAGATTCTCACTCACTGGTCATGGTCGCCCTCAGATAAGTTTCAGTCGCCGCAAAGTGCTGAACGATCGCTCACATTCTGCAGAGGTAATTGGCAACGTACATAAGATGCGAAACAAATTATGTATGTTTGGAGAGAATTCATGGTTGCATTCCTCTAATGCCTGAACTGCACTTCTGGGTAGGTCTTGATCCGCGTTTAGCCATTTGCGCCGCCAACGGAAAAGTTCCACATCAAAAACCTGGGGTGATGGTAGGTCATCTGCATAGTACTGGAAAGCGGCTTGTACAGGGTTTCCCTGTCGAGAAACTAGCAAGGCTGGGAGTAGGCACAGGAGGGAAGACATCACAGGATCATTGTTGGGGTCAAAGTATGTGTCTATCTCAGAAATAAGATGATCCAACAGAGGAATTGTGAGCGCTCTTTTGCAGTAATCCTTCGGTGTTCCTGCTTCGACATTGCTTCGGTGCTGTGTCCGACCAACAACGCGTGGCATAGATGTCTCAATGTTTGCTTTCCTCGCTGTGGTGGTAGCTATGTTGTACCAATCCGAGCAATATTTCTCAATGTCTTCTCTGATATCTTGAAGCTTACACCTTAAATCTTTGATGTGGTTGTATACTTCATAGACATCGATGTCTCGCTTTTGCAGCTTGATACTGAGTGGCTTCAATATCGAAAGGCATTTCATCGTCGTAATCTGGGTGATGATAAATTCAAAATTGGATACTGCATGTAACAGGCTGTTTGCCTTGCTTTTGCTGTCAGTGTCCCAGTTCCAGGCAGTTTCTCCGAATTGATTACCAAACAGCCCCTCATTTGACATAGCTTCTATGATATCCATTTTCATAACCCAGAAGGGGGGTTCCAGAACCCCTGGAACCCTCCCCTGGCTACGCCCCTGTACAACAACCTTATCCAAGGACATCGTGCTTCAAATGTGCAGGAATCGTACGTTGAAGTGATCTTTAATATTCGTACTTGTCAGCGTTTAAAAATCCTCTCTTTTTCTTCGACTCCAACGCAGGCATCCTCCATCGTCGAGAGGTCACTAAACACACGTCTGTCGTCGTCGCTGGCGTTATGTGAATCCAGGACCGCGTACTCGAATGGTCTCGTTCGGTTACTTTTTTTATACACGTCCATCATGTCTGGCCAGCAAGTGGGAAATTCTTAAAGCAGTAAACTCTTCATGTCTTGACCCAACATGGCGATATTTTGAAAATGAGCATGTTTGGTGAATAAATCTAACAAGTCTTTGTCTTCACCTCTCTCTGCCACTAGATAACCAATACCAGTAATCCACCTTTCGGAAACCGCGATTTAAGATGATCTGTCACAAGAATCTCCACATAAAATTGTTATGTCTCGGAATTCATCTTACCATGACCCGTAACAATAATGAATCGTGATAGGAAGGTGTATAAACAATTCTTTCCAAGTTAGATTCCAAGCTAAATATACTGTTAGATTTCAATTTTCTACTGATAACAGCTAGCCTTTTCAGCTGGAAGCCATTAACAGTTAGCGGTTATCGATACGCTGCTATTCTGGTATACCAGGTCGAGAGATGATTTTTGGCAACCATTTATCACACCGGTAGCGCAGAAGGAGCGCTCGTGTCGGTCCTGCTTGGCATTACACATTGCCCAAAAAGCTGACTGCCCGTATCACCGCCCGAAATTTTCCCGCCCTAGTATGTATGCTCAGATTACGCGTCTTTGGTGCACAGGAGCTCCTTCAGAGCGCGGGTTTTAACTGCCTGCGGGAATAAGGTCTATCCTGTAAACAAAAATAGTTACGAATTCTAGCTCATCATCATCATTATGTCTTGTCGCGCCGTAGGCGTATAAGGCCGTCACGCTTTCCGACCAACACTCCCTGTTCCGTGCCACCGCTTTGGCTACTTCCCAGCTCTTCCACCCCGCCTTGTTTCTTTCCTTCTGCACCGTCCTTCTCCAAGTTGTCTTTGGCCTCCCTCTCGCTCTTCGACCTTCTGGTGTCCATCCCAATGCTGTGAAGCAGTTGTTCGCACCCTCTCTCCTGGGTATGTGTTCCAACCACCAACCAGTTCCACCTTCTTCGTCGTCATTTCAACCACTTTCTTGTTTGTAATTCTTTGCTGCCGTCTAATTCTCAGTATCTTTCTCAGGCACTGGCATTGGAAACTGTCCAGTTTTTGTTCATCGGCTTTAATGATCTTCCATGTTTCACAGCCATATAGCAGGACCGGTCTTCAAAAGTCGTATCTTGGTTCTCTTTCCTATTCCTCTGGTTGCCCATACCTTCCCTAGTCTCTGAAATGCACCACGTGCCTTCTGCAGTCGGTTCGTAATATCTTTACTGCCTCCTCCTCCTTTGTTTACCGTAGCACTTAGGTATACAAATTCCTCAACGTCTTCTACTTCCTCACCATTAACCACAATGCCCTCTGAACTATGAGCAAACTCAGTCCTCAGTGTTTTACACTTTCTTGCATTAAGTTTGAGGCCTACTCTGGCTACTTCCTCTGAAAATCTCCCAGTCTTTTCTTGCAAGTCGCTAATCTTGGATTACAGTAGTGCAATATCGTCCGCAAAGTCAAGGTCCTCCAGCACCGTTGTGAAATTCCACCGTGTTCCTCTTCTCCTGTCTGCTGTTGCCTCCCTCAAGGTCCAATCTAAGGCCAGTGAGAATAAGAATCCTGACATCACACACCCCTGCTTTACTCCAGACTTGATCTTAAACCATCAACAACTGCACACTTGAAGCCCTGTTATATGCTTGCGATCACTCCCACCATCTTGCGTGCTATTCCATAGCTTTTCATGATGTTCCATACATAGGCTTTCTCTGTGTGCCGAATCAAGGGCTTTTCCAAAATCCACAAAGTGTGAATACAGACCCGTCCTCCATTCATTTTCCTGCTCCAAGATGTTTCTTAGTATAAAGATCTGTTCAGTTGTACTTCTCTTTGATCTAAACCCAGCCCGCTCCTTTCGAAGCTTCTTGTCTACACCTCTCTTAATCCTCTCTAGCAGCATCCTACAGAATATCTTACTAATGACGGGTAGTAAAGTCACTCTTCTCCAATTGTTACAGTTCTGCAAATCACCTTTCTTAAATATCTTGACAATCAGTCCCTTCTTCCACATTTGTGGCCACCTCTCAGTCTCCCAAAGCCGTTTATAGCATCTAGTCAATCAATGTGCAGTGTCTTCCATGTCCGCTTTTAATAGGTTCATCTACTCGTAATGTAAAGAATGTAATGGACCACCTTAACTCTTAACAAGAGAAAAAAATGCTGTTGTCGACACGGAATAACAACAATGAACAATAATAATTAAGGACAACTAAACGCGCGAATGCGAAAGATGAGATATCGATAATCTATTGATGTCGGAAATCGATGATCACTCGATGGTCCAAAAATTTGTGCTTTTTAATTGTGTTTTTTTAATTGCCATCGATTTTCATCGATTGTCACGATTTCCACATTTTTTGTAAAGCATTATTATCATTAATATATAGAAACTCGGCCCCTTGAAAACATCTGCTCTGCGGGCTGCAAATGACTGACAGCGAGCTGCTCTACAGCCGATCTTGCTTCATCATCCGACGGATTTTAATCAATAAGAGTAAGAGAAACCATCCCTTTCAGTCCTCGAGGCGTCATCGAACGAAACCTGAAGAAATTAGGCTTGAAAACCAAGCTTTCGGGCTGGACTATTTCGACAAGCTAGAAGCTAAAGCTCAGGCGGAAATCGTGAGATAAACGAAAGATGAAAGTTGATTTCAATTGTGTAATACTGGTTGAGCTAAACGAATTACTGCGAAAATTCTATGCTGAAGTTAAATCGGAAAAAGGCCAACAATTATCGCCAAGTACTCTCACAGGTAACTTTGGGAGGTATCCATTATTTGTCGACGATTTTAAGCATTGTTTCTGAATCAAGAGTTAATTACCTGATGATTCAAAATCATTTTGAAATCATTATTTAATATTAATTCTCAAAACTCGCATGCTTCATATCATTTGGCTTTGTATATCGATAATAATTATAATGACATTAATTTTTCAGGGAACATTGTTTACTTTATATTAACTGTCCAATTTCTCGCGCCCTGATTGGCTCGTTATTATCATTTAATAAGAGTACAGACGGATTTTTTAAGAGTACAGACAAAATTTTTATTTATGCCAAAATTACGCGCAACTTTTGAAGCGGCTGAAGTTTAACAAAAATAATGTTTTACACAATAGCCCAAGTAATTCTCGCATCTTGATTGGTTCTCGTGTATGATTTATTAGAGGACAGACACAGGATTGACGTCATCATTACAAAGGTTTTCATTCTGCATTTTAAAATGGCGGAACGTTGTGAGAACTAACATAATATTTTATGGAGGCATTGAGCAGGTACGAGAAGCAGGAAGAAGTAAGAAAAAGCCGTTTCTCTTTTAGAGAATGGCTCAGAAAAATTCTCCAGCATTCTCAGTCGGCAGTTGAGCAAGACTTTTTTTTTGTATTTTATTTATTTTTTTTTCTTTTACCAGTCCAGACAGATCGATACATATATTTACAACAATTACCTTATTACAAAGTACACTGCATTACATTACAAGGATGACATAACATATCCAACTTAAAACTTAAACTTGAACTTAAAATAAAGAGTAACTGTTGGGAATCTTAGAAGAATGGGGTTTGGATAACAGCTACTGTTGCATTAAGGGAGTATGGGTTTCCATTTGCTATTATGAACATGGATTTTATTGTTTTTTTTTTCGCGATAAAACGTTCGGTTTGAAACGTCTTTTTGAATCTGTCAACTAGCAGTCTTATACATAAAGAGCCCTTATTTAACTTGCATTGATAAATGAAATATTTACTTTCAAGAAGGATGTAGTTGACTAGAATGTTCGTATTATCTGTATCTAAAATGCCAAATAGAACGTTGTTGATATCAAACCTAAAAGCTATATTTAAAAAATTAAGCGCGACCTTTAAATCATCCCAAAACACACAAACTTTCGTGCGGTGGAAAAAGAGATGTTCTATGGTCTTCAGCTCCTTTTCACAAGATATACAAGATCCTGTTTAATATTTTATATTGGAATTCTCTTAATTTAGTATCCAGTGTTGTTTTAAATTGCCTATGACATGAAAAATAATTGCAGCTTATTTGACAGGCTTTTCAAAACAAATAATAATGACATTTTCCTTTTTGGAATATCTTTTTTCGTTTTAGAGATATTAACGTTTTTCTATTATGCAAATTAGGAAAGTGATGACGTCATGAGATGTGCAACTAAAATTATAAAATACTGAATAAAGAATATCTCTGGAAATATAAAGGCAGTGTTCTTCAAACTTGACACCAAAAATGTTCATCACAAAAGAAACTAAATATTAACCAGTGTCGTTGTCATGGAAACTCTCGTGGCTCCAGTCTCTTTCTGTCAAAAACCAAATGTCCTCATTTTTAACCCTTTAAAGTAGGAGAGAGGCTCCTGTTTGTAACAGACATGGTAACCATATTGTCTTAACTCTCATCATTAGATTGACTGGAGTAGATGGTCCTTGGTTAAGACTGGGAATTGTTGTTTTAATGAAGACAGGACCAGCGGCAGAATTGTTGTCATGGCAACAGCACAACAGGTGTCATTTTGTGTCTTTTGTGATCAAAATTTCTGGTGCCAAGTTTGAAAAACACTGCTTCAATATTTCCAGAGATATTGTTCATTCAATATTTTGCAATTTTAGTTGCACATCTTATGACGTCATCACTTTCCTAATTTGCATAAGAGAAAAACGTCAATTTCTCTAAAACTAAAAAAGATATTCCAAAAAGGAAAATGTCATTATTATTTTTTTTGAAAAGCGTTTCAAATAAGCTGCAATTGTTTTTCATGTCATAGGCACTTTAAAGGGCAGTAGATATATGCTTTCCCAGTCTAACTGGGATGTGTGCGTGCTGAAAGCTTCGTTGTACTTCTTTTGCGCTGCTGGAAACAAAACTGTCATATAATGACTTAGATTTAAGAGTTTGCAAATTGATTTTTTGCCTTTAATACGTAAAGGAAATCAGCTTGGATTAGACAATGAGTTTTTGAGCAGATAGAGTTTTTATTTGTTTTCAATGTTTTGCGCCATTCTTCTGGAAGAGCATTGCAGAGACTGAAAAGTAGAAAATGTTCAACTGGTGAGAGAGTTGAATATAGTGGTTCCTTGTTCAACTTGAAATCTCCCCGTGTATCGCAGAGGTCTCCAATTCTTACGATTCCAAGATCAATCAGCCTACTGTTATAAATTGACTTAGATTCAATGCAAATGAACTTGTTGTTCCATATAACTTGATTTGCTATTTCAAAGGATGAGGAGGGGTTGTCCTCCTTCAAAAGGGCCCATGTCACAATACGTTCTTAATAAAATTCTGGAACAGTTACTGGTAGTTTAGTGTAGTTAAAATTACAGTGAAACAAGAATTTTCCCCCTACTTGTTTAAGATAAAAATCCAGAAATAACTTCCAGCTAGCAGGATAGGGGGATGGATATCTCTTGATACAGATTATTCTTTGTGCAGAGATCATGGACTCAATGTTGGGCATTTTTAAGCCTCCTTTATCAATAGGGTTAATAAATACTGTGCGCTTTACTTTATCTCTTCCCTTTCAAACAAAAGAATATAATAAAGTATTTATTTTTTCGATGAACTCTTTTTTGTTTGAAATGAGAACAATCCTGTATAAGATCTTTGGTATGGCGAAATATTTGACTACTTGGATTTTTCCAAGTAGTGTAAGTCCTCTCCAACTCCAGCCCTTCAGCAGTGTGACGAAACGAAACCGAACCTTTAAGAATCTAGGAATTGAACCTTGCGAACCTTGCGAACTTAAGAACCTAAGAACCTAAGAACCTAAGAAAGGAACATTACGAGAGATAAGAACTGAACCTTTCAAACTCTGAGAATTCAACGCTGCAAACATTTGCGTTGTTTTTGATAATTTAGAACCTAGCATGAAACCGTATACTGTTTATCTTATCTTGCGATAAAGGGCGTGTTTATTGACACGCATAGTTTTCACACACCAGAATCGAGTTTAAGCCTTGGAGAAAAGAAGTTATCTCTTACGAGTTCGGATAGTTTTTTGAAGAAGTAAGAGCCTTGGAACCTTGTGACATCTTAGCCTAGGAGGATACAACCAATAAAACCTTAACAAACAGTCCTTTCAGAAATTTCTCGATTGATTCAAAGTTCAACTTATAAAATAGTGAGTAATTAAAGGTAAAATTAACGCCTGGAATTCTATATTTCCTAGTAAAAGAATTTCTGTTTTGTCGCGATTAACCTTCAATCCGGAGTATGTACTAAACAGATCGATAGTATCAAAAAGGGTGCTGTGCGAGAGTTTGTCCCTAACAAATGATGTCATATCATCAGCAAATATAACTAATTTGATTTCCGAGCATCTACTGCAATACCCTTAGTTTGATAGTTGTTACGTATGGATAATGCTAATAGTTCATGTACTATTGTGAAAAGAGATGGCGAGAGTGGGACGCCCTGGCAAACACCCCGTTTAAGATTGAAAGAGGGAGGGAAAAACCATAACACAACTTGATATATTCTTATAAAACGTTTTGATCCACCTCAAGAAAGATTCTCCAAAGCCAAAGAATTCTAGCGATTTTTGAAGGAAATTCCAATTTAAAGAATCGAAGGCTTTCTCAAAATCAATTGCACTCATTAAACCTTGGTAGTCCCGCATCTTTGTAAATTCCGTAACATCGCTTATCGTGCAGCCTGCATCAAAAATGGTTCGTCCTTTCACAAAAGCATTCTGACCATAGTGAATCAGTAATATGTGGTAACAGGTTCTCTGGCCTTTTAGCGATAGCTTTTGAGCCGATTTTAACATCAACATTTACGAGAGAAATTGGTCTCCAGTTTTTTATCCATCTCCTGTCTTTGTCCTTTTCCTCAATTAAGGTTATTACTGCTTGCTTTTGCGAGTTTGATAATTCTCCATGAAAATACGAATAATTCAGTGAGTCCACAAGAAAGGTTCCGATTTCTGACCAGAAGAAATTGTAGAATTCAATAGTAAGCTCATCGTTTCCAGGCATGAAAGTGGCGATGAAAATTGCATATAAGGTATCAAAATGCATGGAAGAGTATAACAAAAGTTACGGAGCTATCAATCGCGCGTCCTTGCTCCGTCAGCCACTCGCCAAACACAAAATCTTGCTTTGTCTCAAATTTAACAAATGCAATAAACAAAATGTTTGTTACATTAATTTATTTAAAAAAAATTCAACTTTTCTCAGTCTCAAAATAATTGTTCAGACAGATTGATGTCAGGAATGAAAGATCAAATAATCACTTCTTAGAATCAGTTAAAATGAACACGTAACTTGCTTTCCGACGCGGATGTTCCACTCCGTTTCAGGGCACAACAGCGAGCAAAGTACAGCTCACTACAGCTACAGCCAACTATATTGCAGCTGAAAGGTGTCTCCGATACTATGTCAAACTGATTTGAGAATTACCAACCACAGAGGACACAAATTTCCCCCGTTGCTAACGCTCCTTTCATTCAAAACACGAATCAAATGGTCTCGTGTTGACCGAAACCGCAAGCTTTCCGAACGTATTCTTTCAACTCCTTCAATGTCCAAGGCAACATCCAAGCTTTTCGGCTTACAAGGCTGCTCTGATGACAAAAACTGACTTGACTTTTTCAGCATTTTCTTTAAGATTTGTAGATTTCACAGTTCTTTTCTACTTTCGCTCAAGTTTTCATTCCACGAGAAACCAGTTGAGTCAAGTTTGACAGTGGCGTGATTTTTCTGGACCAATCACACTTCCTTGCTACACATAGCAACCAATGAGATTGCTTCATTTTGTATAGACAACAGATTACGTCAAATGACTTTTTTCGTGTTTGTGGGCAAAGGCCGGCTTTCGAGTGATTGAGAAAGATTTTGAAATTAAAAAGCTGAAGTAGCATATTTCTTTATTGTATAAAACAAACATATTCCATGTTGCTGTGTGTCTGTTGAGTAATAGATCACAGAGGATGTCGAAATGTGGTAAGAACATCAGTGGTCTGCAGCCTGCGGCTCGTGGTTCCACAGCCACTTTGACAATGTTATGACGCAGTTCATTATCAATAAGAGCACAGACGCATAAAATTGTTAATTTGCGCTCTTGTAGTGTCACTTGCGGCCCAAGCGCTTATGCTATTTCCTTATTGACCTTTTTGAATAAACCTCCGGCCTCTCAATTAATTTCAACCGAGGACGTAAGCTTCTGATTTTCGTTTGGTATTTGATTGGCCGAGAGCAATCGATAGCAATTAAATGGACTATTTTTTATCGATTGATCACATCAGGTATTACAGTCCGCCGTTTTTGCGAATCCCATATTTGCTCTTAGAGCCAGCTCATTCATGAAACGGGTAATGATTTATTTAAATAAATAATTCATGTAATGGACTATATTTACATTGCTTTTGGCAGAAATCTTGCTTATTCAGAATATTTAGTAGAGGAGTGCGTTTGACCAGAAGGAACAATTTTATTGTTAATAATCCAATCCCCACACTGTATAGAAAGAGCAACCATTTTTTTTTTACTTTTGTGCATTAACTGAGGCAGTGGTCTGTGCGCCTGACTCCAGATCAAGCAGTCTTGGGCACTGCCTTGTGTTCTTGGGCAAGACACTTAACTTTCACAGAGCCTCTCTCCAAGTAGGAATATTTGCAGTTGCTTCATCAGTGCAAAGGATACTGCGATAAGCTCTGGCCTTACAGGCCACTTGGTTTATATGCTGACTTTACCATACCTTTTATTACAGATGTAGAATAAAATGATAAGTTATCACATTAAATTGTGTTCCTGTAGAATAGCTGAGAGCCACTGAAAAAATTTATGTATAATGCCTATGGGGACACTTTGAGCTGGGTCCTCTTCAGTTTTATCATTTGTATTCGTATCATTTACTTCTACTATTATTAAGTTTAAATACTTTCAATATCAAATACGAATGTGAACATTTTATTTTCCAACTTTCTCAATATCACATGGAGTAAAGAAGGATAAGCAGATTACTGTCCAGAAACTAATAATAGTGTTCTTCCGGTAGTGTTTAAACGTGAACGAAATTTACCACTAACTTCGAATTCGATTCATGAACAATTTTGAACAAACGAAGAAACTTAAACTTTGCCCAGAACTAGTGTCAGTTCAGACTTGACTTACATGTTATTTTCCAAGCTGAAAAGTCCTTTGTTTTTATCGGTTTGTTCTTATTTAGTGTTTGAACCCATCTCTTCTACCTTCTTAGATTCAATTGTTTCATCTTGTTTAGTGTAAAGTATTTCTTCAATTTTATTCCATTGAGAACTCAACTTTAGGCGTAACAGCTCTAAACAACAACTTTTTCAAGATGGTGGTTCCACAACCATTAAAACGAGGCTTGCATAATTACAAAGCGCGCCCAAATGATTTGCATACATTACATTTACAAGCTTTAAAGCTCACATTATTTTTCTAAGAAAGGGTTTTTTTCCAGTCATCTGACATGACAGCTTTAAAGCACAAAATCAATGCTAAAAACACAAGGTTGATATCCATTCACCAAACATAACACACAAACGGGAACTTTTAAATGTATTACATTCTCAACATATTGGATGCAGTGCCACAAAGACAAGCAGATTACTGTAACTAAACGTAAACAAAACTTATACTACTAAGCTTAACTTCATGAGGAATTTTGAACAAAAGTGGAAACTTTGCCCACCATTAGTGTCAGTTCTGTTTTGACTTTGAGTCTACACATTGTCAGTGTTTGAACCCACCTCTGCTACCTTCATAGATTCAATCGTGTTATCTTGTTTCCAAACTTGTTTCAAAACCAAGGGTATATCCTTTATCGAGAGAACGGTTTCCTCAATCATCTGACACGAGAGCTTCCTACATTGGTCTCCACGATCCTTGTTGAAATGGACTCGAACATGGCGTTGAGAGCTGCATGAGAGCAATAAAACCGGCCAATGCTTTCTGCACCCTGAATAATAACCATATTTGCGGATACAGTAAAAGACATGCTCTCTTTGAGCATGCTTGGGCTGCATGAAGAACATTTCATAAACTCTAAGTATCGTTCTTGTTCTTACAAAAAGCAAACACAAACTCTCAAGTATTGTAGAGCAATCTAGATTGATAATATTTTCTATTGAAGTTCAACCTCTGCTTTTTAGCTGATTTATGCTTATGATCAGAAATTGCAAAAAATTCATTATTTAACCTATGGTATAATACACTGCTTTTTCTGCTCAAGTATGCATGAAGCTTTGATGACTGTGGAACACTTTTTCGTTTATGCTTTTGCTTTTTAATCATAACATTTTTGCTCTTTCGCAAAACACGCTTTATTTGGGCTGTGGGAATTCTTGGGCGCGATCCATTCAACCAAAATTTCCGGAAATTTCGGTCTAAAACTGAATGGATCGGCTCGGTCCAAACGGAAAAGTTTTGAAAATCGGGTCCACCTTTCGACACGGACCACTTTTTTCGGTTGGACCAGTCCGATCGAAATTGACCGTTCCATTCGACCTTTTCGACTCATTTTCAATCCCAATACCTCGGTGTTCGTTGCTTTTCATCGGTGTTACTCGTACATACATGTGTAGTAACAACAATTACAAAGCTGTGTTACGCAGTGTATGTTTTGGCTGTTAAAAACGGTCTATTTCCCGAGAGATTTTCGAATATTCTTTCGTTATTCGAAAGTGGTGTTCGAAGATCTTTGAACTTAACCGGCAAAAATCTGCAGTCTGCTCAAAATAACCCGTTATACACATGAAACAGCTCGCATAATATTTCCTGATAAAGTCGAATTTGCCATGTAACTCTAACACGAGTAACAGCTATCCCACATCTTCCTTTTAAATGAGCGCGAAACTCTTTTTGAGAGTGGGATGGAACGAGACCTTCCGGACCCGTCGCGATCCATTTGCCCCCAAGAAATTTTCGAACTTCGGCCGGGAAATTTTGGTTGAATGGATCGCGCCCCTTGACACCGCTCTGCTCCTTCTTCGCCTTACGTTATGTTTACACAAATTAACATTAACATCAGTGCGAGATCTTTGCATTTTATTTTCACATTTTACCTGAAAAGACTCTTCATTAATGTTCGGTGAACAGAAACTTGTAATTCATTTAATTCATTTAATTCATCCAAACGTGGTTTTGTTGCCTGTGGTTTGGAGAAGAGCTAGCGAAACTTACGAGCCAAGAAGGACAGCTTCGTCTTGATAAGCTTGATAATATTACCTGTGATTAATCTAATGTGGCTGGCAGCCATCTCAAGCAACTTTTAATGAGAGATTGTTTCGATTGTTTCAAGATTCTGTACGGTGACCCTCAAGTCTGGATCGAAACTGGAGCTAAAAAATGTTTAGTGTATCTATTCTTGAGGTGTGTGTCGTATGTTGAAGAGCTCCAAAGGGAAACCACAATAATAAAGCAATGATTTTACGTGTACTGACCAGTAAATAAGCTCCTTTCCCAATATGGCTGCCTCGCAGGTTTGCGACGTGCTCGTGGTAGCGTGTGTAAAAAATACCGCGTAGGGTCCCCTAGGTGAATACATTTCGGCCTATCAACCATATTGCGATTTCCAGAGGTTGTGAAATTCTGACTTGATGTTTAAATTTATTTATAACAGCGCACAAACATTCTTTATTCTTTGCATTTGCTTAATGCAGAGACATGGAAGTTTATTTAAATGTTAACCCGAAGGTGTAGGGAGGGGTGGTGAGGACACTTTCACTTACATCTACGGTCCACAATTTTCGTCCACAAATTTCGGTCTACAGTCCAAAACATCCGTCAACATTTTGTACCCTTACGATACACATTCATTGCTTGGCATGCGCGCGCATGAATGGGCGCAGTGTCCTGCATCCTGGGCAGTAGGTTTTTCATTAATCACCAGGCTACCGGAGCACTACACGCTAAAAGACTGGGCCCGACTGAACTGTTTCCTGTTTCCTCGTTTCCTTGTTGATTAACGTTTCTTGAATCTGTCATCTAAAAAGACCCATTGCTAGTTAAGTAAAAATGAAGGCGTGTTTTCTCTGTGTTTCCCGATGCTTGTTGACCATAATTTGGCTTTTTGGCGCATTACAGCTATCTGGTAAGTTGACAGAAACCGAGTGGAGTCCGTAACCGAAAATTATTAAGCTTTTAAAATGTTCAAATGTTCGTGCAGCTCAGTGCAAGATAAACGTAAAATTGTCATCTAATCTGTGGCTTTTAATTTCACTGTATTTTTCTGATGGGATATCAGAATCAAAGGTCACATGCCAAGTCGAACCTGAAGATCCTAAAATCGTTGTGCTAGGAGTGGACAGCATAACAGTGTCACTGAGGTGGGAAACTTGCGAAGGTGATGCTGGCGAAGAGATCATCAATTTCATTTTCAAGAGACAGAAACCTGGTAATGTTACAACACAGCAAATTGCATCACGAAGCCCCAGCGATGGTGGGTTTACTATGAGCGACCCCTTCAAAAATTTTGAAAAGTACAGAGCATCGCTTTTTCAAGAGTTGCGGATTTTTAACGTCCAAAGAAATGAGAAATACGTATATACACTCACGATAAATTACAAGCATAGTGATGGTGTTTTTGAAGATAAAAATTTCCAAGTGACTGTTGTGGTGAAAGGTAAGAAACCGTATTTATTCGGCTTAATTTTGTTTTTTTGCAGACCATGCAATGTATATGTAGGTACATGCTAAGCTGAGGTTTACAACTGCAGTCGTCTTGCGAATGTTTTACTTTACAGGTATCAGGGATTCCATAAGGCTAAGAACTCATCATCATCTATGCTGTATGTTCTAATATATAGATTTAGCCAAGGCTAAAAGCGGAGCTCCTCAGGCATTTCTGGAATGTTGCTACTAATGAAAATGAT
>OMLO01001463.1_pt1 | contig 18194 bp, 5 predicted proteins | sample 1674811 | NCBI WGS metagenome assembly OMLO01 (sample SAMN06265003, study PRJEB25207) | coral metagenome | isolation source: Coral host | place: Mexico:La Bocana,Puerto Morelos, Mexico | collected 2008-11-13 | reverse complement strand
GATCACCGACAGGGATATAATTGCACTGGAATGTTGTAAGCCACTGGGTATCCCGTGGAGATCTCGAACTTTTAGTCCGAAATCTCCACGGGATCCCAGGTCTGTTTTTTGGTTGCTAAGAACGTCTGGCTCGTTATGACGTTCCACTGATGCTTAACGTGACTTTAAATCAAGGAACAGGCAAGTTAATCAAGGATAATATGATCGTGCAGATGAGGCTTTTGCGTTCCCATAACGTTCAAAAGGGAGAGAGTCTGTGAGGATAATATGATAACTCGCTGAAAATGGATAACACAACCACAAGCATGGTGTGAGACCAACAGAGTCCTTTTATTGGCATTGGATGTTACAGCTAAGAGTATACACTTTTACCTAAACTAACTTTTCATTGTACCATTGCATTAATTTTACTTAAAAGGGGGAAAGATGTAGTGATCGTAACTGGGTTGCCTCTGCAACCCCAGCCCCAACGCATTGTGGGTAGTGCAAAAAAGGAAGATGGCGACTTGTGTGTTTCCCTGCGTAAAATCCGCCTGCATCGAGGACCTGTCTGGTGTTCAGACATTACAGCAGCACTAAGTGAAAACTAAAGAACTCAGATCACTAACAAAAACATAAGCTTTAAATATACACTTCTTCAGCTTTCGTTGGCTGAGAAATCAATAACACGAACATCTTTTAATTCACGAAATCCATAGAAATTTGTAAGAAAAAAACATAGTTTGTCCGTCTTTGATGATCTTTTTTAATTTCCACGGCCAAAATGTTAAGCTGATTCCGTTCACGCTTGAGTTTAGAGGTAGGTTTTAAGCGCTTTTAGTGCTTTCCACGGTCTGTGGAAGACGCAGTTCTGACTACAGCTGGGCTTAAGTGATCAATCTAGGTTGTTAAAAAAGCAGGTAAAAGATTTATTACGTGTGAACATAAAGCTTATCGGTTGTTTTCAGTTAATCTTAAATTCAATGCATGGATTCATAACAGGATAATTTAATCGGCATAAACAATAGTTTTCATTCAGCAAAATACAAAAAACAGAGTTAAGAAGTCCGGAAAACATTTTAGAAGCAACGTTTCTATAAGTAACCTTTGTTCCATTAGCAAAACTCTTGAAAATTGTCGTTGAATCACTCCGCCAAGCGCATGAAGTTTGTACTTCTTGCAATCTTTTCGCATAGTCTTTTACTTTTGTAATGAGTGATTCCGGTCACGAATTCATGCATTTTCGTGTCAAACTCTTTTTGAATTGATTGATATACTTTCTGTCTTTCAGCGGAAACCTTTCCCTTTCCTTTCCTAGAATATTTTTAGCGCTAAATTTTTCGTCGCTTTGCTCTGCGAATTTTTTTCCCACGGCAGGCGCTGACTCTGTGTTTTCTTTCTTTCAGCGTTATCGGACGAATTTTTTGAAAATATGTAACTTGATCAACAAAATACAATATTTTTTTTCCTTTACGGAAAACATTTCTCTAGTTATTTTGTATAAGTAATATACCAAACTTGTTATGGGATTTTGGGGTAATAACCCATTGGGAATGTTGGGAGAACACTCAACAAGCTTGTAAATCACTTTCCTAACAGCTCGTGATTTCAAAGCTTTTCTCTTGTCCTTACGTAAGCTCACGTAGACACATATTCGTACTGTAAAATAATTTAACAATATACCCAACAGTTAGTTATCATTACCATCATTAAATCATTTCATATTTGTCATCATCAAACTTCGCTGTCGTTGACATAGGCAACGACAGTTACTTTCATTGCTTTGTCTCTGATGCCATTTTTCATCATGTTACAGTTTCTCTGATTAGTAACAGGCTCTTTTGTTTCGTTTAGATCACTTTGTTCTTAAATGGAAGGTATGTCAAATGCACGTACATGAATCCTTCCCAGTGCTCGTTTGTGTATCGCAGTCTCTTTATTTGAAGTGATTCCCTTCTGCTGCCGATAGTACTCATGTAATTTTTTGACAAAGAAGAGAAGAATTGACGTAATTATTTTGATATGCTCCTCAACGGGATGCTAGTAGATCCCCTTTTAAGGGGGCGGTTTAGTAACGCCAGCCTGAAGTCGCGTTTAAAAAAGGTGTAGAGCAGAGGATTGGTGATGGATGTCATGTATCGAATAATAACAAATACTTCGGAAACTGTGTTAATTAATGCTGAACTGCCTGACGTGAGGTAAGTGACGTACGTTGCTAGCGTGAGACTAAAGTATGGCAACCAACAAACTGCAAATATTGCCGCCATCAATGCAAATACTAAGACACATTTTTGGTCACTGATGTTTTTCCGTTGCAATCTTGATGATTTTCTGGTAATTGACGGCCGTTTTCTCTCGGAAATCACTTTGAACATGGCCGTAAATGCATAAATCATAAATGTATACGGGACAAGGAAGACCAAGAAAATGCACAATGTAGCATGAACAATGTACCAAATAAATCTTGATTCACTGTCCTTCCATGACATAGGTATAACAGCAATGAACGCAGACGTGATCCAGATTCCCACCAAAATTTTCCACACAGTTTTCTTTGTTACCAAGTAGTGTCTCAGTGGTCTGATAACTGCTAAGTACTTTTCCGCGGTTATGGCGAGTATGTGATAAGCAGCTGATACGGCCATGAGCGTGTGCAGGAGATACATACCGTAATAAAAATTTGGTAACATGGCTAGTGGTACAACGTGAAAAGAAGAAAGAATAAAGTATGGAATGTTGATTGTTCCTGTCAAGAAGTCGCAAATCGCTAGACTCAGTAATAAGTAGTTGGATGTCGTACGGAGGGTTTTCCTTCTGTAGAAAATGAAGAACACTAGTCCGTTAATCAGAGTTATTGCTATGGAAACAGGAAGAACTTTGGATAACGCTTTGACACCATCGTTAGGTTGCTGTGAGGATGAGCTATTGTTATACATGCTTACTCCAGCTATAATTGAAACGACGAAACCTAAAAAACAAAGGAAACATTCCGCAATTAATAGATCTCTTTATGGGTTCCCGGGAGTGGTTATCTGACTTACCTAGTCGTCCCCATATCCCTCTCCAAGTTTAGATAACGTTGGCACTTCAGCGCTCAACGAAGACTCGAAGTCGCCAACATTTAAATTCGAATTTAAACTAGAAAAACAATTTTTCCAACCCATCTGCCAGGCTGTAGCGACGCTGAAATATTTTGAAGTTAATTTTTTTTCATTTTAGGTTTCTATATATTTATGGTCTGGCTATAGCCTTGCAGTATCAACCATTTGATGCGATAGAAGTTTCAATCATTCTCCTCTGATTAAAGATAAATGATTCGTATTGACTAGTTATTCTGGGCATAACTGAAGAATAATATTGCACTTTTATCGATAAGAAGAACCAGTTCCAAATAGATGTTGAAAGTTGGCTAAGGGTCAGAGAGAGTAAGAGTCTTGAAGATTTCAGTGAAACCTTTTATACCCTATTAAGACTACTGTTAGTAAGTTTAAATATATACTTCAATATATATAACAACAAATCCCCACAATTCCCTGTCACCACCGTATACCGCAAAAAGACCTTCACGGGCTTGCTTACAAATTTTTTTAAGCTTTACACCCCTTTGCTACAAAATGGGGCTGGTTAAAACGCTCATTGACAGGACCTTTAAGATCAACAACACGTGGTTGGGTTTTCACAATGATATTCAGAATTTGTTTACTATTTTGCGTAAAAATCTCTATCCCGATCATGTACCAGATGGGTTACTCCACCGTTATGTCACAAAAGCAGTAGTAGGGAACGACACACAACCTTCAACAAGTGTCGAGAAACAGTAGATGCCCAAGCAATATTTCAAGATCCCCTACATCGGGCATTTTTCGGGTGTTGCACAACAAAGGGTGCGCAAGTTAATCAATCGATTCTGCAAACCCTTCGACATCGAATTTGTTTATTCCACCTTTAAGATTAAGACCTTGTTCAACGTGAAAGATCCTCTCCCTAGCCTGACAGGCTCCGTACGCGCATTGTGTACAAATTTTCTTGTGCAAGGTGTAATGCTTGTTACCTTGGCGAAACAAGCCGACATTTCTCCACGCGCGTGCACGAGCACTTGTACTCGGACAGATCTTCTCAGGTTTACAAGCATTTGCAACTTAGACTACCTCAAGATCTTAGACTCTGCACGTACAAAGTACCAAGTTAAGCTTAAGGAGTCTATGTACATCAAGTGGGAAAAGCTTAATCAGCAGGTCAAACACATCAATTTGACGCTTTCCCTATAGCTGGACGCGCACGCGCACCTTTTAATTTCGTTAACTTCGAAATTTATCTAGCGTATTGAGTTTCCAAAGCAATGTAACGTATGATTTGTAACGGACACGTTTTAAATCACTAGAAACTTTCATAACCGTCACACTGACGATGACGGATGTACCGTCGAAACATGTTTGTGAAAATTATTAAAAAAGACGTATTATTTTTTAAAATTTATATCTACATTTTTGCCAGCATTGGAACTGACGTCCGTTCAGTTTAAAGGCTTTAACTGTTGATGTGCCTCAAAACGTTTTAAAGCTTTCCCAAGCCGCCAAGATTATTGAGAGAGGTCGCAGCCTACCTTTTACTCTTCAGGGGTCTTCATAAAAATACAACAAAAAAGAGTTTTTATACTTTGCGTTGGTATATTTCGCGTTACAGAAACTTTTACACGTTATGTTGAAAGATTGTCTTATATCATGGTAGATGTTTGACACATTTTCGGTCAAAAGTTGTAAAAAACAATTGGCACTCCGACGTTGAATTGATGCGAACAGTTCCCGGACCGTTGCAACTGCTGGTGTCTACAAAACGCGGACTGAAAACCGAAGACCGAAGACCTAAACCCAAAGACTTATTTTAGGCCTGTTAAAGTACGCTCTTCTTAAATGCTTTGCCAAACGCTTTCATTTTAGGTGTTTTGGTTACACGTTTCCGTCTTGTTTTTTGTTTCTTTTTCTGGCGATCACAATCTTGTTTTTTTCTTCTTTCACATCGCGTCAAACCAGGTTTCTCACGATTCTTTTAAATGCTTTCCGTATGATCCCTGTAACTTTTAGCCTATTTGTCGCTGTGTAACAGACTTAAAGCAAATGTCCGTATGTCATTTTCTCAAAAATTAATCCTTACTATATTTTGGTTATAATTTTCTATATTGATGCATGCATTTCACAGTTAACATCCTTATATATGCATATATATTGTCTCCCGACTATTGTTTCAAACCTGAGAAGATATAAGTAATATTTCTTTAGAATTTAAACTCAAATTATCTTCTATATAGACCGACCCTCTTACGTCAGAAGAGAGCGACAACCTCGAGTTGTGAGACAGACCTTGGTCGCTTTTTGAAAAGCAATAATTTTCGTCTCTATACTGGAGATCCGCTAAACCGTCTTCTGAGAAGACAATTCGTATTTCAAGGCAGAACTCGCGTTTAAAATGTTTGTAGAGCAAGGTACTTGTGATGCCGTGTATCGAATAATAGCAAATGCTTCGGTAGCTTTTTCGTCGATAAGAAAGTGCCTGACTTATCATAATCCTTGATGTTTGATTTGAAATCATTGCCATGATGGCAAAGAGTAATGGCAAAGAGTAATCAGTACACACGGTCGCCAATGTTCTTATGTTTTAGCCTTAATGTTTGACTGCACGAGAGTGGCCGTACTCTCTTGCTGATCACATGACCACGAACAACGCATAAATCAAAACAAAACAACGAAAAGACAAATTGAAGAATGAATGAGAGACCAAAGAAGACGAGAACAGCGTTCACTCCAAACGATGGGAATGACTGCAGTAAGTGGTGACCTCATCCCAATCTCCAGCAAAACTTTGAATACATTTTTTTATTATTATTATTACCAAACTGAGTGCCTCGGTGGTCTGGCGCTTATGACCAGAATGTGATAAGCAGCTAATACAGACAAAAGTGTGCGAAAGAAAAAACTTGGAAAGAAAAAAAAAAACAATTAAGTAAGTAATGTTGATTAGTCTTGCCAGGAGGTCGCAAATCGCCAAACTAATTAACATGTAATTGAATTTCGTACAAACACATTCATTCGATGCTTCGACAAATTTGGAGATGCGCCGTTCTTATTCATGTTTACTTCAGAGGAAGAAACGTTGATCTTTAGTTCATTCTGTATATTAAATGTGAAAACCTTCCAGGACGTTACAAATTAGGCAAGGGACGGTGACTAAGCCGAGTCCTTTTTCAGTTTGAACATTGGAACCTACTGAAGTCTTGGTAACCTTCTACGCGAAACCTTAGGAAAAACTAAACAAGAATTCAAAGCCACAAAACGGCACATTTATATGTTGCTTATGCTTAGAAAATGGTTTATCATTTTCATATTGTTTACATCTTTTGATAAGAACAAAATGTTATATCACGTTTGATTATTTTACAGACTCCTATGTTCTATACTAAACATGTTATACGCAGGCTTCTGCTTGCAAATTAATTGGCTCAGTTTTTACAGGTTCTTTTCCTCATTATCGGCACGGTTTGCATGGTCGTTTTTCAGACATTCAAAGGCCATGATTACATTATCTTTGGCAGAACTTATCTGACTTATCGGCGAGCTTCACTTTTATACCGTTGCTCATTGTTTTTTCTTTGCAAACAAGTAAGTATGCTATTTTACATAACAAAAAAAGCCTTCAGGTTAGAGACAAACTACATGACTGAATCACTTAGTATTTTTCCTTATAGCGTCTGCCTGGAAACCCACATTTTCCCCTAGATTTATCATGGATGGTCTTTTCAGCCGATTGCTATATCTGACTTACCGACAAAATGGCTTCAAAATCCGTGTTCAATAAGTTAACAATATTTCTTAGCTGTATCTTGATCTGTTTCTTAAGATCAGCTCTGGGAACTGACTGAACAAATTAATTTTCAGAACAGATGATTGAAACGATTATTATCTATCAAGCCAATCACATTTCAGGTTGTGAATATATACGGCAAAAATGTCTAGAATATTAATCTATTTTAGAGCATGACACTTGATGAGCTGAATGCGTTTGCTAAATTTTGACAGTAGCTAACATGGCAATTTTTGGTCGAGGCCTTGAACTCATAAGCCAGTTTGTAAACATTTCATAATTCTCAGTATCTGAACTTTAAATTGGTCATTTTTTCAGATAGAACAAGCCGCTCCACCACGTGATAATCCAGAAATAGGGAGGTAAAAGACTAATAAGGCACCGCGTTGAACTAAGTGAGGGGAAATTTAAAAACAAAACAGTAACTGAGTGTTTCACTAATTAGACGTAAGTGTACACTGTGCCTGCCTTCCGTTTGACGTTGAGTTACGTCAAAGGAATTGCCAAAATAGCTCTCGATTCATGAACAATGTAAATAACCGAGAACGGTAAGAAACTTAAACCAATGAGAGCGTGTTATTTGAAATCCCTTATCTTCACCATTTGATTGAGTTTGGCAGCTGCGTGATCCGTAGAAAGATAACGAGTAAGTTGATGGTACATTATTGAAATAAAAACCAAAGATCACTTTGTTTTCTTATGAAACGAGTTTCTTTTCTTATTAGCCGACGTTGCATTCCAAGAAAAATAACAAAATTAGGAGCACAGACGGTATTTTGTGTTAAAACCCCACATTTGGACCATGTCGCGAGTCTGCATAGCTGAAGTTTTCTTTTCAGCGTGTGAGAGCAAAAAATAATAATGAAATGTATAGTTGGTCACCCGTATAAGAGGTAGACGGTAACGTATTCTATTATTAAGGTTACTTCAAACCTTCGCGGGGCTACATCGGTCGATTTTTTTTTATTCAATAAAATTTAAGTTAGTCATTTAAGGTACCATTTCCAAAAAAAATTTAGGTGAAATATAAAAACGCGCGCGAGTTATCGACAAAAAGAGATTTTTTAATAAAAGTTAATAAACCGCCAAGGTGTCATAATCTTCATAATTCCTTGACTCCCCAGCGACTTTTCGCGCCAAAGACCCCATTTCAACTCGACCGCATTTTTTTGTTTACACTCAATAAGTGTGGTCACGCCTTCGAAACCAATTCATTTCGTCAACATGAAATGCTCTGGAACGGAGAGAAGTCCTTGGATAAAAAGTAAAACAAAGCCAGGAGAAAATCGATGAATTTCGTACCGATAGAAGGCAAAATCTCGCCGAAAGTGACAAGGACTCGTGGTTCAATCACAGCTAATCAACTGTCAGAAAACGAAGCAGCTAGTGCTTCATCTCTGGATGTATCAGCAGTCAGTAAGAAAACAAATGGAAAGCAGAAGAAAGCAATGTTACGAGAGAGTGACTTCTAAAAACGAGTCCGGATTATTCTTCGTCGTCGGATTCTTCACTGTACAAAACGAATGCCTCCTTGCATTGAAACTACGCTGCGGCACTTTCTCCTCGGTTTGTTTTCGTTTTGTGGAAGTACGTTTATTCCCCTTCGTTTTGTCCTTTGTTGACCACGGCTAAAACGTGTGCCTCCTTGAACACGCGCTGCGGCACTTGGTTTGTTCTTGTTCTGACGAAGGACGTCGCTTTCGTTTCGTTATGCCCATAGTTGACTACGGTTAAAGCGTGTGCGCCTGGAACGTGACTGTAACACTATTGCTTTCCCGCGAAGCTCAGGTTTGCATACTGTGAATGCTACGGGTTCTGTTATTTCATTGGCTCGCGGCTTTTCAAGTTGACACATTCCTCTGTGAAGGCGTGATATGTTTATAAATCTTTAGAAGGCGAAAACTCGCACTCGTTTTTCGAGAGAATCTCTTCTCTTTAAATGAATTAATAGGGTATGCAGATTTGACGGTTTTCCGTGAAATTTGGTCAGAACATTCACTAATAGATGGGGAACAAAAAGGTGTCGGCGAATTCCATTATTTTAAATATTTTCCTCGTGGCGGCCTTTAACGCAACAGGTTACGCAAATTTTTCGATAGTCCAATTTGACAGATCTACATTGTATAAAAAGATAACCAATAAAAATAAAAGAAAATGCTGACACGGTTTTGGAGATTGATGCTTTGTGATTAACACGGCACAGTTATTTTGCATGAACAAGCGCATTTGATACCCGATTAATTCGCTGGAACGTCAGTCGGTCATTTTGGAGTTGACGGCCTCTGCCGCCTTTGGAAAGCAAAATCCAAAACAAAACATAATTTTATCGAATTCTACATTTTATAACCTTTCCGTTGATATATAGTTTGTGGGGGTTTTCTTGAAAACAGCGCGCGCACGAATCTTTTTCTGGAGGACACCCACGAAGGTTTGAAGTAACCTTAAAAGATGGAGATTCCAACTGCTCAAGTCGATTTATTTTCTTCTTCAACTTCCAGTTTTAAAATATTGCTATACAAAACGTAATGTTCACATAGGAAAACGGCCGCCCTTTTATCCAGATTCTCTGCTAAACAAACTAACAACAAAAAAAAAAACATTTTTAAAAACTTGCCTTCAGACACTCATTATTCAATTAGTTTTTTTTTTCCTACGAAAGGCGGCTTCTTAAAGTTGCAAAATGTTTAGCAGCAGTTTTCGTTAAAGTTGTGCCCTAAAAAAATGACCGCACCTTGCTGTATCATATTTGCGATCCGTTCGGTTAAAAGTGCGCAATTTTTTTCCCTACTGCTGGCAGAACACGCCCTATCACTGCTTTCCTTAGTCTTTGCCGACTTAGTGTTCAGAGTACATTAGTTTTAAAAGCCAACTTCACATCAGACAACCTGAAGTCTAAGGAACAAATTTCTGCCATACTGTCCTAACTGCAACAAGCTACATTAAGTTATTAATTTGGTCAAATAGGTTTTTTAATTTTAATTTCGTTAATTTATTTATTTTGTCAAACGTTGTACTGAGAGATGCAGAAATACGAACCCTTGGGATGAGGTCATGATTCAATCTCATCTCTGCGGAAGAGATCACACAAAACCATGAAAGAGCCATCGACTAACTGGTCTTCTTACGTAATTTTATATCGTTTTCTCTTTGATTGTGGGTCGTAATATTTGCTATAACCTCATGGAAGAGAGGATAGGATATATTAACGTTTTAAATTATTTCAAAATTGAAATCTAAAATTTTCATTATTAACTTAGCTTACTTGATTATTATTTTAAAAAAGGTTTTTACCTTATTATCACTTTAATTTCGCGATTTTGACCAATCGCCGTTTATCAAGGCACAGTCGAAGTTCTCCTTGCGACCACTCTGGTAAGCGACCAGCTCTAGTTACGACCACCTTTGTGAGCCCTGTTTGAACTGTGACCGCGACTACTTTTGGGATTACTCAACTCATAGTTAGTCATAGTCTACTAACTATGCTCAACTGTTCGTTTGCTTTGTTTTTAAGGTCTTGTAACCGACTCCTTAGAGTCTTTTACATGAAATCAACACTTTAATGAAACTGCACACTGCGCCAATGGTTTAGTCATGTCTAAATCAGATATAAAGACACTTCTTAAACATTAATTTGTTTTTTTTTTTAGTTTATGAATTATTAATGCATTATTAAATGAATTATTAATGCATTATTAAATGAATTATTAATGAAGCTTTCGCAAGCGATTTTACAATGCGGTCGCTTACGAGAACTCATTTTTGCCATATCAAACTTTGGGTTTCAATGTGGGGTAAACAATAGCGCGACATCATTTCATTTCTATTGCCCTTAGCTTTGAGGCTTTTCTATTATTATTACTAAGGGTTAAAAGAGCCGATGTTTAGCAAATTTCCGAGCGCGAGATTCAAAACCTTCGTTAATTAGTAGTTGATGACAAGATCAACCCTTCTCGGGGTGGGCAAAGGATATAGTAGCCTGCACCAACGACAGATTTACCGGGAGACGGACGGGAATATTCTGCTATACGGAGGAAAGGGTTCAGTCAGAGAGAAGACCAATTTATCTGGTGGTTGGAAATCCTAATTAAAAGGTTCTTCCAAACTTTTTGTGATGTTTTTTTTTAGAAATATCGAAAGATTTAAAACGAAGACGGTATCTCCACTTGGAATGCAATACAAAAGTTTTGGATTTACAGGAAAACGCGGGCGAAAGTTTTAACGAGTTTCGACTAACAGTATCATTCAAGCTCATTGAGCAGAAGTTAAATCTCCATGTTTGAGACATTTTCCACTGAGTTTTAATGCGACATTAATGTATACACGCCCGACACGCCCAATTAAGTACATTCACAGCCACATGCACATGCCTGATGACTACAACAGACATAAGTTTCAATCCAAGAGGATACAGGCTTAATATAATAAGGTATAAAGTTAATTTTATCGAAACCTGGAACAACAAATAACTTCCAGCAGGAAAATACAGGGTGATACATGAAGAAAAAAGAAAAACAAAGCTGAAATTAGAAATCCTAAAAATAAACTTACCGGCTTAGACAAACAGAAGAACAGGATGAAGCAAACCAAGGTGATAACATTCATACAGAAATAAAAATTTACACACTGATATCCTCACCTTCCAATTAATACTGGCCTCAGTCCCACGCGCCCATACTAGCGGTCCTTCGAAAAGCTGCAAACGTTTATCCTTATGAACTGCTCTCAAATATCAGTGTTTTTAAGATGACAATTGCCGGTTTTCATGTGACGTAGCCATATTCCAAAATTTAAAATGGCCTTTCCTTCTGAAGTTTTAGTTTCATCACATTTTAGACCCTATAGGAATTTGGCGTTTTACAACGTTTTAGCTCGACAGGGTTCTTCGTTTTGTAATAGGGCACGTTTGAATTATCAAGCTTTTGCGTTGCGTGATTAAAATGGCTGCCCGAGAAGGCTGTCGCGCGGGTCAAAAAATGAGTAATCGCTTGGTTTTTTTGCTAACTGAACAATTCTTGCACTAGAAGGGGGGCACAAACATGGCGTCTCCTTACAAAGCTCTATAAATCTGGGTAAAACACTCCTCCAAATAACTCGCGAATGAAATACAGCAGAGACCTGATTCTTGGCGAAGTTTTTAATTTAACAAATTGACGTCAGTTTTGTATGCGTCTGTCGTCTATTTGATGATAAATTGCGTCATAACATTGTCAAAGTGGCTGTTGAACCACGAGCCGCAGGCATCTCACATTTTTATGCAATCATCCCTTTATGTCAGTTCGTATCATTGTTATTATGATGCAAGGCCAATCATTAAATCATAAATCACAATTAAATCTTTCATTGTTGGCCGGTTTCTTGTACAACTGGGAAAGAAGAAAAGAAGGTAGTTTGTTTATGTGGTATTAATAAGACCTATAACTCTGATCTTCCATGTTTTCAATATCCACGTTTGCACAAAGTTTTAATTTTATGGCGTTGATTTTCCAAACGCGTCAACTGCAATCAATTATACATCACCTCAGCACACATCAAATCCTTGTTTTCTTTACACTTTATTTCAAACTTTTTTTCAAAGCATGCCAGTCAATAAACCCGGTAAAATGGTAAAACATTCATTCAGGTAGAGAAATAGTAAAAAACATCAGTTTAAAAAGAGCACTTCATAAAAAGCACAAATGTATGAGAAAAATCATGAAGTCTCTATGCATTTATTCACATTCATTTTTACTTCGCATTAATCGTCTTGGGAAAATCAAATAAATTGCGTTTTTACCTAACAGTCTCGACTCCTTCTAAAAAAATAATTTTGTTGCTAGCAATTTTTGTAAAAAGCCAAATGGCAAGTGATACTTTTTTTTATCTTTACAGTTTTCAAAAATCCACCAACGGTTCCTAAAATGTTCGGCGAACAAAATTAAGTCCCGCGAAGATAGGTGCTAATAAGGTAATAAGTGAACCGAGAAGCCTGAATCCAGAGTCCACAGTCCAGTTCTTATCTTCCGGCTTGCCTTTGGTGGAAAATGCCACGTTTGTCGGCGGGTTGTTATATCAATAAAGAATTTGACAGCAATGGCTTGATCACATTAACACAAATTTGGGCACACCGGCTAAAAGCCGAGTGTAGTTGTCCGTTGTATAATATCTGCCTGTCTTCATAACAATTCTGGCTTTTTCAATAATGTGGCAACAGGAAAAAAATAAGAGTATGTCGCATGTACTGTTGCAGTGGCAAATTTTATTTGTGCATTAATTAAGCAAGACGAACTAATTTGCAATACACTCTTAGATATAGATTAACAACATGGATATGGCTAAGCTGTACCATAACACTTCTCTCTTCTTTTGTTACCTTATGTGGTATCTAATAAGAAAATACCAGCTTCACAGACAGCGGGGTAAATACGTCCCACTAATTAAACAAACGGCCATTAGGTTGATGCGGAATATCCATGTGCTTGTCAACCGGCTAGTTCGCATTTTCTATTAGGCATTAAAATAAATTGATTAAAGCAACTTCGTGACATTCATCATTTATTGCGGACATTCTTTTTTAAGAAAGACAACTTCATCCGCCATGACTCATTTTGCCTTGCAGACAAAACATTGTCGTTCTTTTCTTTTTAATATGTTTTATTCACGGTTTCTACCAGAAAGCAGGGACGAAGAACAAAGCCGTTGTTATGAAAACCTTCTGTATATTTACCAACTGAAGGGATCATTTATCTCATTTCACTGAACCGGCAAACCGTCTGAACATCCTCTCTACGCCACATCTTCCGTTCCAGTTTGATTCAGTTAGCTCGGTTTGTTGTTTTACTGCCGAAGCAGTTCGAAGAAAATGCAACATAGCAATGCGCGACCACAAAGAGCGTCTCGCTACTTTCATTCCATTCCGAAAACGAAAACAGAAAACGCAGAAATACATACATTCGAATACATACGCAGTTGCTCAGCAAAAAAGTACATAGAGGAAACGAATACAGAAAAGATAAAGTTGCAGATATAAAAGAAACTCAGTTCTACTTACTTGGTTTATTATCTCTGCTGTGGCCCAATACTCAGATCCTAAACTGTGTGGAGAGACCAGAAGTTTGAACAAGAGAAGGTGCAATTCTTCTTCTTCAATTATGGTTTTACATTAAATTTTACACTGTTTTAATGTGTATATAGCCAGTGTGTTTAACATTATATAGAGACGGGATCCAATATGTATACCTGTTATTAAATGTAAGCACTAAATCTACTGGTTTCATTACATCATGTGATAAAACTTTGAAAGACGTAAATCCGTTTCCAAGACCTCCCACGTTTTTTGGTCAACTGTTGGATATTCGATCTGCGGTATTAATTTGGCAAGGAAAACACTAATAATTCAGCATATAATTAATAATAAATAAAGCAACGACTAAGTTTTTAAAAGGTTTCGTTTCTAGAAATCAACTGTATTGTGGTTTATAATAAATAACATATTTAGCTCCCTACTAAAACTTCAAATCGATCCATCGATCGATTCGGGGACTACATAACCAACTGGCAGTTGTTAGGCACTTTATGCAATCCAGTGTGGGGTCTTTTAAGCAGAATACTTAGTTCCACTGGTTCCAAAGGTTAATGTGTTTATCTGAAGTTTGTGTCATTTTTACCGAGCTTAACATTACGTAGTCAAGGTTGTAAGGTTAGTTTAAGATTTACATGGTGTAATTAATTGATTCAAAAAGGGTTGTTCTCTTTGAATAAATAGCCTTTTTTTCTCGAGTTAAAAAATAGGGGAGACGTGATCCAAAACATGGAAACAATCTGCTGAACATAAGGTGCGAAAATGTTGAGAATTCTGCAGATGTTTGAAAATGTGAAAGGCCTTATCATTGGATAAATCCTCTCCACGCGTTTGAGAGAGCATTTGATAATTGAGGTTTTCTTTCCTTCGATGGTCGCATTGTATGCATGAAATGCATTTTGACTACAGATTGCCGATTTAATGCAGCTTTCAGGACTTCAGAAAACAAAAGATATAACATACAGTAGATCGTTTCAAAGTTGGACATACTATTTTATAATAGGCAAAATAATTTTCCATTTACGCTTTAACGTGAATAATTTCTAATTATGCTGGGAATAATTAAAACAGTTATACCCTGCCGTGGAGGTGGCTATTGATAGATGCTATATCTACCACTAGCTACAGACATTAAGGGGGTTATTATTTTTGGTATATTCCAGTATCTGTAAGATAGAAAAACCCCAAATTCTTCGCAAGCTAGTTCCGGCACACAATGGGAGTCTTGGCAGAAAAGTCACATGATTAATCAGCTGATAAACAAGAGATTTCAAACGGTGTTCCGTGTGAATGGTGGCATTAACAAAGGTAAGCACAACTGAAAAATTGGTTGTTTCGTTGATCTATCGAAAAGACTAGTGCAGTTTAGGCTACGATTTTTCTGGAAGTTTCTGCTCGGAAGATTCACACTGAAGTTAATTACCGGCGACTTTTTTGTTGTAGAAACTGTAATCGCGTTTCTAAAAATTTTGAAAACGCAACGTTCAGTAATATACTTAACTTTAAATTTAAATGACCTCTCATTTCCAAAGATCTTACAAATGATAATAAGCAAATTGTTGATTTAAACCGGACCCATATGCACCCAAAAGATTAAAAAGACACTGGTCGATTGCTGAAAGAAAAGAGGGAGGATAGGAATATGCGCGACATAGATATAATTGACAAATCGCTCAAAGCATCTTGGTTAAGGGACTTTCCATGCGCTACGTAGAAATTACTGCCACTCGAGTATCTTTAAAACGTTGGTGGAAAGTTTGTTTTCGAGTGGACCGTGACATCTGCTTATTTTTGTGAGAATTCTTGCTTTTTCTAATGAGACATCGTGAACAGATGAGAAATGAGTCTTTCGCATCTAATTGTTAAATATGGATATGGCTAAGCTGTACCATAACACTTCTTGTTTATTTCTGTCACCTGATGTACTTAAAATACCAGCTTCACAGACAGCGAGGTAAACACGTTTCGACTTATTATACAAATGAAAAAATGAAAGTAGTCATTCAATTCAGTGTGTCTGTCACTCTAATGGGTTCGCAATTTCTAAAACACATCTCAAATTTACAATAACATTGAAAAAATAAAAAATTAAACTTAAACCAACTTTGTGGGCGAAAATTCTGCTTAAACTGCGACGATTCGTTTTTTCAAGAAAGACAATTTCAACCACTATAACTCATTTCGCCCGTTCTTTTCAGGCCCGTTCTTTTCATTTTAATTTGTTTTATACACGGTTTCCCTCAAAAAGAAGGAACAAAGAACAAAGCCGTCGTTATGAAATCCTTCTGTATATCCTGACTTAAAGGACATGTTTATCATATTTTTTCATAGAACCAACATGCTTTGTATATGCCAGAAAGCAGGAACAAAGAACAAAGCCGCTGTTATGAAAACCTCCTGTATATTTACCAACTGAAGGGATCATTTACCTCTTTTCACTGACTAAATGAACATCCTCTCTACAACCTAAAATCTTCCGTTCCTGTTTGATTCAGTTCGTTCGGTTTATTCGTTTACGATTGTGAGAGGTGCGGTTGCCACATGGTTAGTGCGCTCGACACCGGATCGAGCGGTCCGGGTTCGAGACCTGGCCGGGGACATTGCGTTGTGTTCATGGGCAAGACACTTAGCACTCACAGTTCCTCTCTCCGCCCAGTTGTATAAATGGGTACCGGCGAATTTAATGCCGCGATGGACTAGCATCCCATCCCATCCATTATCCATCCAGAAACCGGGATAAGCTCCGTTCTGATGGGCCACTTGGCTCGTATGCAGACTTTACCTTACCTACTCTTTTACTACCGAAGCATCCCATCCCATCCATTATCCATCCAGAAACCGGGATAAGCTCCGTCCTGATGGGCCACTTGGCTCGTATGCAGACTTTACCTTACCTACACCTTTACTACCGAAGCAGTTCGAAGAAAATGAAACATAACAATGCACGACAATATGCTGCATCTTGCTATTTTCAACTCTTTCACTTCTCACAGTGCTTAGTTCTAGATAGCATGCCATTTTATATTAGAGCAAAACAATTTAGGATTTTGTGGTTAACATTGTATGACAGGGGAAGAATTCCCTATTGCCTTTCCCTTATTCTGTAGGTGTCTTCAATGTGTTTAACGTGATATGAACTGAAAATGTATAAATCTTAAATACAAACCACACTCGCAGAATAATTTTTATAAACTTCAGGCACTTAGGTAATTGCTCGACAAAATGAAACGAAAACAGACAACTAAGGTCTACTTACTTGGTTTATATTGTTGCACTGACCCAATATTTTAATGCATATCAGTAGAACAGTGTAGAGAAAAGAAATAGTGCAATTTTCCATTTCATTTATCTTGATTTATGAAACTTAAAATTTACACCTTTTTGCTCTGAACTATATAGCAACAAATCAAAGGTGTTTTCCACTATAGAGACAAGACCCAATGTGGATCCGTTCTATTTATAGAAGCACTAGTATTAATTAGATCGCGTGGTTATTATATGTTGAATGGCATATGTTTTTTCCAAGACGGCGCAAGTCTTTTTTTGTTTACAGTGGAATAATAGATCCGAAGTAATTCTAATTTGACAAGAAAAACTTGTTAATCGGGAAATAAGGTTAATATAACTATAAATTGAATAAAGCAGTTACTAAGTTTTTAAAGGGTTTTGATTCAGTGCTGTGGTTGTAAAATAAACAAACTATTTAGCTCGCAAGCAATCGACACTGGTGCCATTTGTGTAGTTTCGTGAGCTGCGTTTATTAGAAATTTGACATGGGCTGGGGGTCTGTTTACATAACTAATGAAAGTCGTTAATCAATGCCTATTCCTGTTCCTGTCATTGGAAACGATCATAAAAGCGGCCGGACTATCAGCGGACTCTGAAAGAGTAAAGAAGAAACAAGAAACGGTTTTCTTTTTTCAAGTGGGCTGAATGAGGTTTTTAAAACAATGCTTACGGGCCCTCCCACGCTCTCCTTTCCCATCGTCGTCGGGTGGTCCCACTCGTCACCCGCCCGCTTTTTCCACCGTCTCCACTGACCGAGAGATTGAAAAGTCTATAATCAAAAGTGTTGGCGAGGGAACTTTGGCAGCCGCCTTGGAATAACGCGCAAGCTAAGCTATGGCACTAAAAATTCTCCAAACCTAAAGGCTACAACCAGGGATGGCTAAACTAGAGGAAAGCACATATTCTAAACACTGACCTCGCACCAAATCGTAGATCCCAGTAGTAATATGACCGGATAACAAATACCGTTTTGCACAAGAGAGAGGTGGGGACCGTATTTCATCCTGTTAAGCTT
>OMLO01001462.1_pt1 | contig 18198 bp, 11 predicted proteins | sample 1674811 | NCBI WGS metagenome assembly OMLO01 (sample SAMN06265003, study PRJEB25207) | coral metagenome | isolation source: Coral host | place: Mexico:La Bocana,Puerto Morelos, Mexico | collected 2008-11-13 | reverse complement strand
GCCAGTTCGCATCACTAGATTTTTTCATCAAAAAATGTCGCCACGATATTAACAAACTTAATTTCAATCGTAGTACCGGTACCAAATTTTCCAATCTCTACTCTGAAGAGTGGTCGGCACTAAAAAGCCTAAGAAAACGCAAAGACATTGTTATCAGAGCGGCCGACAAAGGCGGCGCGTTAGTTGTTTGGCGGACCGACCTCTACCAAAAAGAAGCTTTGCGGCAACTTTCCGACACCTCTTTTTATCAAAAGATCTCACTTCTATTAACCAATACACCGTTAAAAATAGGATTAACGAACTCATAGCTAAACAAGAATTGCCGGCCTCTGCAAAGAATCTCATCATAACCACTCCTAGAACTTGTATTTACTTTTTACCGAAAATTCACAAACCCAATAACCCAGGTCGGCCCATTGTCTCGGCGTGCAGTTGCCCTACCGAACTTATTTCCACCTATTTAGACAAAATTATGGCTCCCATCGTCAAAAGACAGCCAACACGCTCTTCAAATTTTTCGCGACTTTAATTTCCTTGGTCAAGACAAACTTATTTTCACTATGGACATCACATCTCTTTATACTGTCATTCCTAATGGCGAAGGTCTTCTGGCCCTTAAACATTGTTTTGATCTTACATTCACCATCGAAAACTCCCCTCCCCTTCTGACTTTTTTTCAATTGTTTAAGTTTTTAAAACTCAAGGAATGCTATTAAGGTTAAAACATACTGGTATGCACTTTATTACTAGGTACAATACAGAGAAGCAAGGAAAAGAGCTACAGGGTCGTAAGTGCTGAGACTCTGGAGGAGAAACAATCACATCAAGGCATTGGATGTAGGTCAGTCACAATTTTATTTAATAATGTTTAGTATTGTATTGGTTTGTGAGAGAATCGAAGAAGACTAGAGCCACCAAGGCATGTGTCCTGAATGTGCGCGTGATATAACTTCCTTGGTTACAAACGTCAGTCTCATTATATGCATACACTTTGGGAGGAATGCTTCAGAACTGCATTCAAATCACGGATGTTGTTTTTCTTTATTGCCTAAAAATTTTCGTATTTCCACCGTTGTTTTGAATTCGGATACCGCTAGCAAATGTTCTTGAAACATTGTCAATGTGAAAGTCGTTTTCAGTCACAGTTTCAAAACGAGCTGTAGCTGTCGAGTTGTGAGACAAAACAAAGTTACCTGTAAAATCACTATAAAATATATTGTAATTCACGAATTGTGTTGCACTTGTCTGTTAGAAAATGGTTTTCATTTTGTTTGCACATTAAAGTACATTTGAACAACGGTTGAAATTTTCAAGCAGCAGTGTTTTATTGTTCGCTTGTGCAAATGTATCAATTTTTGTTTGTATTTGGTCGTAAGCATCTAGCAACTTTCATAACAATAAACTTAATTTTATTCTTCACACATGTGAAGCTACCGGACAGCTTTCATTTTTAAAACCTTTCGCGAGTTATTTAACGATTGGCAATTTTTTAAATTAACCACTCGTAAATTCATCAGATATTACAAATATTTGCCCTTTTTGTCGTTAACGTGTTTGCTGTGAAATCTTATGTGGTATTTTGCCGGTGAGCTTTTCCTGCAAACGTTCGAAATTTAAGGTTAATTTTTGAGTGCTATATATTTTAGCAGGTATAATTTATTTTGTGTTTCTGCTTGTCTTAATATTTCTATGACAATGATATTAACTTGTAAACCTAAATCAAGTATACACTGTGTGTATATTTTGTTCTTCGAATTCAGTATACCCTCTGTTAATTGGACGTTTTATTTATCTCTTTTCAGACTGCCAACTCAATTGTACATGCCGGACATGACATGGAGAAAGAAGCAAAGTAAAGCAAAGAACTTCGTTTTTTTTTCTTTCAGTGGATCATGATTGAAATGTAAGGTAGATTTACAAGACAAGGTTCATCTCCATTGAGTTTCTTGCGACCAAATTGTTAGGGCGGAGTTCGTATTAGTGATTTCACAACTCAAGAGTCAAAGAAGATGTTGGAATTTTTTGCTCTCAAATTGCGTAGTGTCTACCAAATTGTGCTGTATCTTGCTAGTTTTCGAGGAAACCGTGAATTGTATTTCAAGTTTGTAGCTTCAAAATTAAGGTAGAATATTAGCATTGAATTAGATTTTGCAACCAGAATTTTCAACCTGGAAGTCTCGTCATTAAACGTGTTGAAATTACTGTGCAATTGTCTGGTATCAATTTCACAAATTTACTGAAACTTCTTTGGATCTCTAGCACTCATTAAATTGATAAAAAAGGTTGCGCTTCTAAAAGGGCCTAGGAAAAAATCGAAAGAAACTAAGTCTTCGGATGGAAAAAAATTGTTCTTAGAAAAAAAAGTCTGCACTTTGAAACGGTGTCTGGTTTTGAGTCAAACATATACCGAGTCTTTTGGTGGAAAAAATCTTGCACTATGTTGGATTTTCCCCATCAAAAGTCAAAAGTACATGCTTGATTTCTGCTAGACTCTGATCGAAAGCGCAGAATTTTTTTTCTTCTCGGCAACCCTACCTAGTCAAAAAATAGTAAAAGAGATAGCCTACATTTTGGCCAGTTACCAGGCCCCTTTTAAAAGCGCGATTTTTTTGTTTACTTATTTGAATTGTAATTGAATCAGTAAAAATCCAATAAAAGTTATATTGAGGACACGCTTGTAGTCAGTTGACTTCTATTTGCTGTAGTATTTTTATTTTGTTTAATCTTAAACAATACTAAAATAATGTACACAATAAAAACCACCTCTTGCTGTTTTTATTTCATTTAATGTAATGATTAATTAATGAAATCGTGTGAAGGAAAAAAATCGCGTTTAAAAACTAAGACTTTTGGCGGGAAAATGAAAAAAATTTGCACAGCGTTTCCCCTTACAACTTTATTGAGAAAAAATTTAAAGAGATTGCCCCTCAGAATTTTTTATTCGCAAAAATTTCTCAAAGGCAACAGTTAACAAAATATCCCGTCAAAAACTGTATCACCCGGCACTGAAAATGTAATTTTGATATTTTATTTATGGTTTCCGTTTTATTCCCGTGTCAAAAACAATGTTGCTAAACAGCAGTCTTTTCCAACGAAGTCCGCAACTGTTTTTAAGCGAGGTGAGACATGAATTACATGAAACGGCAAGTGGATCAAATAGGTGACAAAATAAAATTTGATACCGAAATTGGATTTTTGAATCTCGTAAAGTAACAGAAAAAAAAACTTAAATTTTATATCCAATCTGAAACTGTTTATTGTTGGCCGTTTCATATCTTTGTATGTCTGACGATAGTAAATATGGTACACTTCCGTTCAGTAGCACAGGAGGGAGAACAGTAATCAAAATCCAATTATCCCCCCCCCCTCCGCAAAAATTGTCCAATTTCGATGGTTCACAAGCCATTTGAGTACAACCGTCCGCTCCGTTCTCTTCCCCGTGCACAACCAAAGTGTAACCCCCCCCCCCAAAAAAAAAAAAAAAAAAAAAATCAATATCTGGTAGCACAAAGATGTTTATTCCTAAAACAAAACAATTTCTTCGGCACGCTACAAAACAATGTCGGAATAATCCACCGTGGAAATTTAAATCTCTTATTGAAAAGTTTTCGGAAATATTACTCCTTTTTGAACCAAGCTTCTCAAAGAATAATTCGTATGTACTTCTCTTGGATGTCCGGAAGTTTAAACGTTTCAAGTGAATGAAAAAGGAAAACAAACATGAGAACTTTCTGTGCAAAATATTATCCTTTGTAGCAAATTTTTTGCTTGTCTTTCTAGTTTTGATTGTGGTTGTTACAAAATTATTGGCAGCCATGATTTAAAAAACGATCAGTGCATTAGCTAGTTTTAACTGAAATGATTATTGTGTAGTAATTGCATACGAAAGGTTCTCTTTTTGGAAGTCATAGCCTGACAATTGTTGAACAACAAAAGATGACAGAGCATTTTCAGATGTTTTGTGCGATCCTGAACTCTTAATACTTTACAAATAGTAATTCTCCTTAACGACTGCCTCACTTGGTATGAACTGTAGTTGTGAGAATTTAATAGCACATCAAGACTATCTCCTAACCGATAAATTTGGTTTATCACTCGCGTTACACATCTCTGCTTTTCCCTCGTTACAACATCTTTTGTAAACCAGATATTGATCTTAGAACCTAAATTTACAACATATAGTGTTTCAACAAACGTTGATCTGTTGTTAAGGTAGCACTTTCAATAACTGAGTGGTGTAATGTGTCCAATAAATTGAACACATTTCCAATTTATTTTTAAGAACCTGTGGTACACGAATCTGAAAGCAGTTTGTTGTCTTTGAGAAATTTCCTAAAAAACAAGCTACAATCCAAATATTGGGGATTTTCTTGGCGTTTACGAACCTGCTCTGGATAGACTTCCCAAGTAATCACAAAAAAAAGTCACCCTTTGAAAAAAAATTAAGTATTCCCAAACCTTCAGAAATCTCCGGTATTCTATCGTCGACGATCTTTCAATTCTGAATACCTCGGATGGTTTTCGGAAGCCTTTCGGAATCTTCGTTGTAATTTGCAATCGACGTTTTTGGCCAGATCGAGTCGATATTTGTTTTTAAGTGTTTCAGATTGTTGAGCATATTTGCAAATACGTTCATACTACATTCTTGTGATTAATTCAGATGACCATCCGTTCCCTTTCAAGAGTAATTTTCATTGTCCTGGCATTTTTCTGCCTTATTATGATTTGAGGCTAAATTTGATAAGAATTTCATAGTAACAATACAATTTCAACTTTGTTACAATATAATTTCGTTTCTTCCAAAATATAATTTCTCTGTTTAACGCTACAGGCATGCAATCCTAATCTCCTTTTAAATGAAAAAGAAACACTGAAAATAACCTAGAAATTTTATTCAATCTGAAGAAATATGATGCAGGATAATTTAATTCTAGCAATTTTCGTAGAGTGATTTTCGCTGTTGCCAAATATATTTTTTTCGTTGTAGTACAGGCCATTTAAATCTACTTTGCGTAAAATATTCCCAAGCTGATGTTGCAATACATAGTCGATTCCAAGACAAAACGTACGCGTTTTGATCACAAAAAGTTGCCAAATTACGTGCCACCTTAAGTTCAACGTTGTTTAAACACTTGAAATATTTCATTAAATCTTGTCGACCAAAATGGTGGCTACCAGAATCAAGATCCCGGATAAATTACGGAGGAAGGTTAGCTATTAAAAAATATATATCAGCCTTTCGAAGCAAATAATTGCCACGACGTCTTCTACTAGAAAAAAAAAACTCCACAACTAATTCCTTACAACGTATAAAGCTTCAAATATATTGCCACCATTTTAATCAACAGAAATGATCTTAAAATTCTTATCTCGTTGTGATCTCCAATGTTGAATAAACATTAACTCATCGTAAATTTCAATCTCTTCTTTCGCTCCACACAGGGGTCGTACCAATGAATTCCAATGAATTTCTTCTCCTTAAAAAGTAGAAAATAAAGAGAAACATTAGCTTTTTCTCGGGAGAAATGTATTTCCAAAATACTCTATAATTACTATCAGGGCAAGCAGCGACCATTGCTCGAATAAACCGGCTGCACGTGTTAACGGTTTTCAACGTTCCGGGAGCAATACACAACGATTAAGACGGAAAATGTCAAACAAATTCAGCGCAAAAATCGTACAAACTTGCGCAAAGAATATTTCTCGTTGTAACCCTTCACTGAAACTCTTCATCTTAGTAAGAGCAAAACGACGATTATCTGGTTTATGAACGAAGCCGTGTGCAGCTCAGCAAAGAAAATTGCGAGCGAAGAGTGTAACTTAACTTTAGCAAGGTGGAAATTGTTCCGTTTTGGTGAAGAGCAAAAAGATGAAAACGTACACTTACCATTAATATTTTAATACTTCTATCTCGGCCTGGAATATCAGACAGATCCGACATTAACAGGACAAAGTAAATCCACGTCTTCACACTATGACCAAGTGTTGGGTGTGACGCAAATTCCACAAGTAGTCATGAATATTGATTACGACTTAGAACCACTCGTTGACAAAACAGTCGCCATACTTTTCACGACTTAATTCTTATGCAAAACTATTGTTTTACTTCAAAAATATCAATTTCACTTCAGATCTTTGCATTTTTAGGCTTTATTTAGGGAAAAATACCCGAACTGAAGACGGTAACGCGTTTCATATATCCATAAATAAATCTTTTCTGGTAATGTTACTCGTCGATTATCAGTCTTTATATTACCCAATTCTCTACTGCAGAGAATTTATATATATGTTAACGCCCCATCACCGAGAAAATGAAATAAAAAATAAAACACAAGAAAAAATTGAAATAATAAGGTTACCTATGAGACATAAAGACACTGTTCTAAAATCCGACAAGGAAGGCAACTTTCTGAATTTCTGGACTGTTCACAAGTACTTTCAATATTTCCTTTAGTTCAGTTAAATTCCCCAGAACTAATTCATCTACAACAACAATGACAAACCATACAAAAGTAATCCGCAAAAAAAGTTGTCATAAACAAACATAGACCGATAGAGAAATGAGGTCAGCAAAAGTAGACCCCAGCTACACGGGCAGGAATCGTTCTCTCTATTTCGGGCGTAACTGGACTTCACATTCTGCATGCAAATAGCCCGTCTACAACTTTGGGCACAAGTACATACTCTCGCGGAAGCAAAATGGTTTAACCTGGATGTTCCCATGCTTCTTATGGAGGAATTAGCCATTTTCAATTTGGACACAGCCCCTAATACTTCTTGGGCCAAGCCGAGAGAATGCTTACAAGATGATGTTTCCCGCCAATTAATTTTCAAATCGCGGTAAAATTCAATTTAATGAAATTTAGACGCGTGGTTTTAAACTACCATAAACTTGTTATTTTTCATTTAACCAGCACAGAGATGCGTTCCCTTTGAACACGGTGAAATGTTCCAACCGCGATCACACTGTTAATTTTGTCCTTAATTTTTCACCGCGTTCGTTAGTTTTCAAAAAAAAATGTTTTGTTCTTGCCATTCATTACTGAAATGCGTTCAGGCTACAGTTCTCTTTGCTACTTAACTTTTTGCTCTTTGAAACACGTCGATTATTTACCAATCACCACGAAAAATCCCGACCGCGCGAGCACTGGAAACGAATGTTAGGATTCGTCTAATTAAATCGTAAGTGACGCATACAAGCTTCTCAAACTTAGTCCTTTGTATTAAACTGCGCATCTCTACTGCGCACGACTTTTACGTCATGAGCGCGCGTATGAGCGCGTGCGTGTACAAAAAGTGAGAGCTTTCCATAAGGCCAAGATCAACAGCGAAATAAACGCTCGCTTTTTCTTAAAAAAACACGGTGACGATATTTTTTTCAAGTATTTGCTAGGAACACTCTAATAATGAACATATCTGAAGAAGAAAAAAAGTTTGATAATAGAACAATTTATCCGTTGTAACGAAGAGACTGGCCGAATGAAAATGTTAGTTTGGGTCCGTGCAGCTAAGTGTTCGTAATTCCGTACAGCGATATAGTTATTTTCATACATTTCTCTACAGCTTTGGCCAGGGATGTACCTTCAGCGCGGAATAGCGGGGTTTCCGCAAGGCGAGATTTGACAGTAATTGGCATAGCTTTTACGATTTTATTTTCCCGTTTTCTATTAATTTTTAGTTTCGATTAAAACTATTCCGCTACGCGACTCCTTTCTTGGTGTTTGGAAATGATCAAACACGGTCGTTCGTGTTTATGTCTCACATGCAAACTCCCAAATTTTTACTCAAACAACAAATTGAGAAAAACGTCAGCCTGCCAACAGGCTCCTAGGAAGGGCGGGAAAAAATTCGGGGAGTGAAGCGAGTTCAGGGCGAAATAAAGCTTACCACGATGCACATCCTATCGTCACGACTGCTTTCGGCTCGGCCCGCTCGTCCTAGGCCTCACTCGGCTAGCTAGCTCGCACTAAACGCAAGCGGGAGCCAGTTCGCAGAGGGCTAGAAAAACGTTTTACATAATTTTATCATTTTAAGAAACGAATAACTTTAGAAGAACGAGAAATGGTTTGGGTACACCATCAGTAGAGGTGAGTGTTTCCACAGCTTTTCCAAGTTCCCCTTGACTTTTAGAACTGAAACAAAGAAAAACTCTGTTCTACTTCGTTATCGCTACAAGAACCTCAAGAAAATTTGAGATTTATAAGAAACAAATCAAAATATCTATATAAATAGCAACTTAAACAAAAACAAATATAAAAACAAACAAAACAAACCTAACTGGCGGTATTGTATATTTTATAACCTTTATTTATTGAATGGAATAAGATAATGCGTTTCTGTTACTTTGAGGTTTATTCTTTATACAACAAAACTAAAATAGTTTGCAATGGTTAGGAATGTTATATACGCCGAGCTTCAGGCTTTGAGACATTACACGTATGGTATTCCTAAAATTGCTTAACTGGGTTTGAAGAGTTCAGCAAGGACGTCGTTTCAGTGGTTTTCGTCTTCTGACAAAATCCCATCACAAATACTGGGACACGTAGACCTTTCTCCTTTTCCTTAACCTAGAAGAGAGAGCTAAGCTTGATAGAAAAGGTCACCTGCCTCCTAGAACAGTTTGTTTCCGATATTTGTTTTGGAGAAGTATTTTACAGGGCTACAAGAAAAAACAGAGATTATAGAACGCACTACAATCTGCTTGTTCAGGCTACGAAAACTGAATAATGTATTTCTTCCGAGACTAGTTAATTGGTTCTTTTTTCATACAGAAGAGCATTTAAGGGAATTTCTGTCCTTGAATTCAAATCCATGCCAGAAAAAAAGTTTGTCATTATCTGTTCTTATTACAATAAGGAAATCTAGAAAGACCTTACTCTGGAAATTTGTTTTGGAGAAACGACCACGTCTGCTCGACATTGCTAGGCAACATTTAAGGGTGTCTGAACACAAAATCACCATTAACGTATAATTCACTAAATGACCTTAGTCTGTTACTGTAGAGCAATATGCGACTGGATGAAGTAGTTAAACAACTGATTCAGAGTCACAAATAACACCCGTACTACCACCAGGGTGGTGATAAAACATTGTTTCTACAAACTCGTTTTTACACCAAAAGATAAAGAACTTTTTTATTCCACGAAAAAAAAAACAGAAACAAAACTGATGCAAAATACTTTATGTTGATAAACTCTACTAATAAAAAGGGAATACAAGAGGGTACCGAAGGGTCGACATTATATCTGTAGGGAGGAGATCATCAGGAAGAGCATAAATAACTTTAAACAACCCTCATAAAATCTCTACATTTAAACTCTTTTAGAGAGTGACCGTTTACAAACGATGGTCGAAGTCCTTGCGACCTCAAGTACACTGTACTGAAATGTCCTCAGGACATGTAAGATCAAAAGCGCAATATTAAAGCGGGCATCTGCGAGGATAAATACTGATGCCCATTTTGAATGGGTGAAAGCCACGTCGTGTTAGTCTCCTGTACTGTCTTCTTGGTTCGGCTTTCTGTCTGCACTCCAGAGACTAGGGCTTCCACTCATTGGGCTGTTACCAAAGTCTCCGTCGTCGCCGACACCATTGCTGGCATCATACTGAGTGTTCTCCAGCCTGGAGAGAGAAATCAAATGATTTCAGCAATTTGATTGGTTGAGAGTTCTACTATTTAACTGCAATCACCTCATGGTGGCGCGAGGAAGCATGGACAATGCAAACACAAAAGTAATAGATTGATCTAGTTTTACAGCTCAGCGAAAACGGGTTGATCCGGTCGAAAAGAGTAGGTTGATCAGGTCTGCCAGAGCAACTGCCAGAGCAGGTTGATCGGGTCTACCAGACCAGAATGATCAGATCGACGAGAAAAGATTCATAAATACAGGGCATATTGAAGAAAAAGAGCTGACCATCTGTGTTCATTTACCAAAAAAACTACAAGAAAAGATATCACAAAAGTTTTTTCATGTAAGTAACCAGATTATAAGAGTTAATCGTGCTGATCATCTGAAAGAACTGTCTTAACTTAAAGTAGTGTTGTCACTGACAGTTTTTGTTGAAAATGTCAGCCTAAAAACTGTTTAAGTTCTTTGTTCACAATGAATCTCTGTCTAACCTTTTTACGCGTTGTCTCAGCAGTTTTTCGACCTTTATAAAGTGCTATTTTCAAGAGACTTCCTTTCATTGCAAGCAATGTGATAACTTATAAAACTGACATTTAATATAAAAATAACGCAACTTTTACTGCTGGGGTTAGCTAAACAACAGAAAATGAAACCAGCTTGTAGTGTGGAAGAAACAGAATTCCCACTTTAGTTCTTTGAGCTGCTCAATTGTTAGTGCAAAAAAACTTAAAATAAAGTTGTAATTATTTGCTTTACAAAGTGATAAGTTATCACTGTCTAGATAACTTTGTTGCAGTACATGAAGTTGCACTGCATAATGCCACAACGGTCCTTTGGAACCAACTTCTCCCAAAACGAGTCATATCATATGAAAGCTATGAAGTTAGGAGAATGTATCATCTGACCTTAAATTTGAAAAGGGTTAATGCAAGTGTTCTGAGCTTCCTTCGGTAAATCCTCCCTCTTCAATTTCCCTCTGACAAAATAAAAATAACTTGTAAAGAACAAAAATGACCTTTCAAAAAACCGACCCTATTGTACGTAAAGTAAGAAAATTTACTGGAGGAACTGAACACAACCTTGCACCAAAACAATCTTCTACCTATAGTTTAGATACACAACAAAACTTTCTCACAGTCCTTGCACTTCAGGTGGTGTAAACTCAAAACTGTTGTTTGCTGTTTGGCAAACCAATTTTCCACTGCATGGCAACATGGAGGTTTTTTTATAATTTATTCATAACTTTGTCAGAGGTCAACGTGAGGGAGGATCTACACTTACCGAAGAAAAGTCAGGAAAGCCACTATCACCATCTTCATAACCCAACCTGCATTTTGAAGTGAACAGAAAGCATTATTTTTCTATTGACAAGTGCACTTTTCACAGCTTTCAGAGCTAAGCTGGCCAACCCACAAAACTATGAAAGAGCTGAGAAACCCAAATTTCTAAGGCTACAGTAAACCTTAAAAACTAGACCAACTCATTTTCTGTCAAAATATATCCCTAGATTAGGTCAAGTCTCTGACTGACTAATTGACTGACTGACTGACTGACAGACAGACAGACAGACAAACAGACCGACTGTTTCAACAGACCACACTAATCATGTTTAACACTGTAACTGACAAACACTATTCACTTGACTATCAAGATGACCTCTGCTCAGGTTGACAAAACGTCAGTCACCAACAACAATTCTTTTCAGAAATACTCTGACCAGACAATCACGCAATACGAACCACTCCATAATGATAGTCTAGGGTTCAAACCATTTTACTATGTGACTGACTTGCTGACGGATGGATGGATGGATGTATGGATGGATGGGCAGACAAACAGACAGACTGATTGATTGATTGAACCATTTGTGTACAATCACCATGGTTTTTATCATCTTAATAAACAAAATAATGTACTTTATGTTGGAATCAAATAAATATAAACATCCAACAGAACTTTTGACTTTCTGCTAAGGATCTGATCCCTGTTCAAAATATAGGTTATCAAATGCTCACCTTGTAATAAGTCGTTCATCCTCGTCTCCAAATTCACCCCCCATCAGAGATGGCTCACCAACAACCATAACATCTTGAGTTGCCAATGTGAACCCAGCAGCACTGGGTGATTTCTTTTTACTTGAAGTACTGTTGATCCCAGTGTTCGGTGTTGATGAATTTGTGTTTGTTGACTTGCGTTTCCGTCTTGTCCTTGGCGCCCGCGGAGTTTCTGCTGCAAGAAAACCAAGGAGGATGAATCGTTCATCATCGGTGGAAAAGCTACTAGGTGGACATTATAGAATTTCTTCAAAGTTTACAAAAAGAAATAGAAGGTGATTCTTAATTATCTAGACTGGACGAAACCAAACAACACGGCATTCACTGTGTTCTGGCAGGGAATGAGCTGTGCTTTACTGTACAGATGTACTTACAAATAAGAAAATCTCATGATTGAAAACCAGGAAAAATAATGAGTATGAAAAACCAGGTAAAATTACTTTCTGCAGGATATTTTCTCTGAGGCATACAAAATATGTTTAATTTAATATTCTTGAGTAAACCCAATTATACTACTCATTTCTGGCACTAAAAAAATCAAAACTATGTTATTTTCTAGGGCTATCTCTTATAGCAAAATCAGGATCATTCATTATGATTATGCTTTCGGAAAAGAGTGAGAAAACATTCCATGTGATGTATAATTTTACACAAAAGAAAAAAAAAGTTTTACATAAGGCATCTAGAGCCACTTCGAATATCTGCCTATAGTAAAGATCTTTCTTTCTGATCTCTGGTGGAAGGCCACTCAGTGCAGACAGACACACTAAAATGTCTGGTTACAATGGGTTTGAATGGGTCTACAATATTCTGAAATGTTCTGAAAACAGTTTTTGACCACAAGACCTGTTGAAAATCTGTCCAGCAAAATGTAAATGTTTGTACAACAACTGGTTGTGACAAACAAAGAAGGATTTTTTTAATGCAAAAGAGCCACAATTGTCTGGACCTGGCTGGCTGTCCTGTGATCAAACACTGTTACAGGTTGAACTGAGGCTAACCTTTTTTGGAAGCAGGCTGCCCAGTCAAGGTTCTCTCAAGAAGTTTAGGAAAGGGGGATCCTTTGGGTGTAAAACAGTATATATGAGATATTGAGGAACTAAATTTTCTTGCTTTTAAACTGTTAAGAATGCAGCCATCTTAGAACTAATGATATTCAATGGTTCTTGACTGTGTTAGAAAATAACAACAAGGAGCCAGAAAATGTCTTTTCATTCAAGATGGCTGTAAATAAAACAATTTAAAACTTAGAAAATTCACCAGTACTAGCTAGATACATGTCATCAGGCGTTTCAATAAAAGTTTTCAGTTGGAGAGCAACTGGTTTTCACTGGTGGGCAAAACTACTTGGACTAAACTTCTAAAATAAAAGAAAAACTGTCCTCTAGATAATCAAACCAGACAGGCTAAATAACTTCACAACAAGTCAATCTGCCTGATGCCCAGCCCTTAAGAAACTCCTGATGTTACCATACTACCATAAACTGAATTTCTCAACTTCAATGCACAAAGAGCCAGAGAAAGTAGCCATTTCTTTCGCTTACATTACAATACTCCATCCTTTCCAAGACATTCTAGATGTTTGTGATTCAAGAGGGGCAATTCCATGCTAAACATACCTTTGTACATTAAATATAGTGACACTGATTTTTCAAGATATTGTATTGTCCAAACTTAGCCAATGACATATGGACATGGGAATCAAGACTTGGATTATCTCAGAAACAATATCTTGATCAAAATACAGATTCACCCCTATAAACACTATAGCAAATGCATTAAACACAGTTGGGAGAACTTGATCTTGATCAAGGGATAAAAGTCCTTACCTGGAGTAGTTGGTGTATTGGGTTGCCACATCATCTCACCATGATTATACTCTGTAACAAGATCCATGACAGTACAAAATCAATTGAAAGAAAATTTTTAATGCAATATCAGCCTGCAAGCAAGAGATACTGTAGATATATTATGTACGTATGATTGTATGGGTTTTTCGACAGTATTATGCATGCTTGTCGTATGTGTAGATACATGTGAACAATTGTTTTGTTGTCCCACATTCAACTTCTCCACACTTTGTAATTAATTTCTGGTAAGCCTTAAGTCAGGATTTTGACCAGAGGTTCTGTCCTACCTGGAGGAGCACACATTCTCTGCCATCTCTGGAAAAGGGTTGACTTTAAACAATCTGACAACATAAAAAAAGATAAAACTTGGCATTTGAAAAGATAAGAAACTGAAGACATTTGAATTGTTAGTCATGATAACACCCTTAAATTCACAATTTGATTATTACATGGACACAAATCAACAGAGTCCTCTACCTTGATTGCAAGTCCACTACTCCTGGGCTATCAGACACAACCTTTTTTGTATCAAGTTGGCAACATGTACATATACATGTATTGTCATTTTTTTTTCTTTGAGCTTAAAAATGTTCACACACATTGTTTCTGCACATCCTAACTGAGCATGCAATTCATGTCACAATGTCACACCATGTCACATATCAAGGGTGTGCGCTATGAAAGAAATAAGCAACAAGTAGCATCAAGGGCTGGTTGTGTTGACTTCACCAGCAGTTTACTGTCTTATAGGGTCGTTGACCCCTCTTTTCTTCTCATAGACCACTCCCTTTACTGATTTTCTCCGTTTTCAAATTTAACAGAATACATCTGTGCACAAGAAGTTACAAAGATCTTGCCTCTTCTGCCCTTGTGCACCCAAAATTTCTTTGAATTTTTTCTAGCGCTGGTAGTTGGTCAAATAGAATGGACTATACAGCAATGCATGAATTCAGAGCATCATCAACTAAATGTATTCATGACGGAAAGGCAGCTTAAAACTGTACCTCTGGGATTCATGTTGTATGTCTTGTGACGTGACATGAGTTCTTGCATGGGCTCAAGAATAACACAAAGCTGCAAGAAATAGAACATCTTTCAGAATACACTGGAAGACAGATAAGACTCTCCATTGATGTCTCTGATGTCAATGAAAATAACAATGCCAGTCCACTCATAAAAAAGAGAAGCTGTAAATTACATAAAACCCTCTCTCCTAACATATTCTCCTATGGGAAAAACTTGAAAATTGGATTTTGCTTTTAATTTCCTAAATTTAATAATTCTTCAGATTATTATGTCAAACTGATATTTGATCCAGACCTCCAAATATCAATTGAAGGTACAGGTATGCTAAGAATATGTGGCCTTATTCTCCTAGAGGAGAGCTAGGAACTATGAGAGAGAAGACGATAAGAAAAAAATCCTCAACCTAGCCATGGATACTCATTGGAAATTCTAAGGAGGAGATTCTCATGAGTCGAAGTTCAAAAAGAAAGTCTACTAGAAATTCCAAACAGGTGGTGGTGGGAGGGGTGGGGATTTTCATTCCGTTCAAACAGGATTAACAACAGAATCTATCCTGTAAGCAATTTAAAATCCAGACAATCTCCTTCATTTTATCACCATTATCTTTTTGAACCCTCTTAGAACTTGCCTATTTTTTGTTTTCCTCCCAACATGAGCACACACAAACCACAATCCCCCTTTATTTTTCTTGCAAAGGCCTAACACTTGTAAACACCAGCTTGCTAAACTTGCTACAATGACAAATTTACCTTTGATGACTTAAAGTTAAATAAAAAAGTATTTATTTTGTTTTATTTACAATGCATCACTGAAAATTTCAGCATTCAGTTCTCCACACCAAAATTACGAGAAATACACATGTACAAGGTTCTCTTCAAAATACGAAATAAACATTGATTAATGTTTTGTAGCAGGTCGCAATGACCATTCTCAGACCCTCCCAACAGGAAAAATAGTTCTAATTTAGATGACCCGTCAGTTCTGTTTTTTATTTGATATTGCGAAGCATCCACTCAATGCCAAGAGCGTTATATCCTCAGAAATTTACTTTACCAAACACTGTAGGCAAAACCAAAAGTTAATAGAGAGTTTCAGTTGCAACTTTTGAATGAAGAGGGCTAACTGTGGAGACAGCAATTTTCTCTGCTTAAGGAGAAAACTGTATGACTTTGTACAGTAATGAATAGTGGATAAAACATACTGTTCCTCTTACCCTAAGATAATTGAGTGTAACGTTTGTCATTCCATGTCTTGTGATGTTTTTAGATAACTGATCCAGAAAGTTTGGATCCTGAGCCCGCACAATCACGTTCCTTGGGATCATTTCTGTGTAATGTCGGATGGCAAAATGCCAGTTCCGTATCCTCATGAGATCATCCAATGTGAATTCTAGTAACAGACGGCCCTCAGTGCACACCTAGGCATAATAAACATCACACAAAGGCATCATATAGTGGTTTCCAATTGAGCATCTGTTCAAAAGAAATCGGACAATTGTTGTTTCTCTTAACTTAAGTACAGTTTGAGATTGGCTGTGTAGTCTGACTAATTGGTAAGAAATTGGTTTCACTCAATTGAAAACTGCTCAAAAATCCGTCATGAATAGTTATGATCATAATTGTGTTAAGGAGCACAAACTTTTCCATTTGGAAAACACCTTAAGGACAAACATAATCTAGACTAGATCAAGACCTTCCAACCTCCGTGAGAACTCTACAATTCTTAAGAGAATGCTGAAGCAAGCTTGAGTGCTTTATCTTCGAAATGTTATACATTCAAAAGAAAAGACTGAACACTGTTGATCATGCTTTACCAAAGAATGTTTTTCCTTTATCTCTAAATTCTAAATTTCAAGTTACAATTTTTATCAGTGATTTTCTTGTTGTATTATTGTATCTATACCAAAATTCCTGATTCTGATTCATGCACTACATGCCTATTTTTTTATGTAATTGCCATGCAATCACATGGGTGTCCAATTACAGGTATATAAAATTTCAATTTGTGTAATAGGCCATTATCCATATATTAAAATCTCATCTTAGCTTCAAGCTTTAAGGAGAAAGATTACAAAAGATATCATGTTGAGAATAGCATTTTCATAACTCATCCCTCAACTTCGATGTGATTTCCTTTGACCTATTCTCCTATGCCTCTTTGCCAAGTTTAGAATTTTAAGATACGGAAATTGGTATTGGGTACCTGCTGTTGGACACCTATGTCATTTGCACATCAAAAAAACAATAGCTTTCTTCTCAAAATTTATTTTTTACTTCAGTTGTAAAATGCATGGAAAATACTGCTTTGTTGCTCAATCAGAGTTAAATTGCCGTGGCTACTTAATTTGTTATTGATATGATTAAATTGGTAATAATTACTAATTGTGATCAATTATTAACCAATGACAATTATTGCACCTCACTTACATGTAATACAATGGAGAATAATTATGCTGCCATTTTGTACTCCACTCAGTCCAATTACTCCGACTTACTAATCGCAATACATATATTATCACAAAGCTGAACATGCCAAGGTACAGGTATCATACAAACCTTTGTGAAGACTGGTGACTTATGATGTGTAACCATAGTGGTATTTTCACAGTCCAGCGTGATCGTGCTCGTGTTATTGTGGAAGGATTCTTTTGGCTGCACCATATGATAGTACAGTTCTTTAACTCCACCTTCAAATATGCTACGAAAGTACCTTGGAATCAGGTTTCGTCCTATTGCTGAGAGAGTACACAGAAACAGGTGTCATGAAATAATCACCAAAGTGGGAAACCAAGGTCCCTAAAGATACAGTGTTGATGTAGATAGCCAGGTGAGCGGGTGTTTAAGGTCATTCCACTAAAAGAGAATCTACACTGAGATTTTTGTCAAACTATGCCTATTGATTGTTTATATTATATCAACTTAAATTTTGAAATAAAAATGAAGGGTCCCTATGTTCGTAAGGAGCACAGCACCTTGTTTGTACCCAATAAATATTTATAATTATAGCAATATGATCATAGTCATGATTTCTTTCTAAATTCACGTTTCCCATGATTGTTTCTCATTCTACACTGAGAATTGGTCCAAATATATTTTACATAGAGAAATTTATTACTCAGTTCAAAACAACAGAAAAGATGATAGGTCACCGTATTCGTTTTTGAAACAATGACGATTTACCTCTATGACAAGGCCCAGCCGTTTTTAATGCGTGCGCTAATCACATGTGAAATTATGCACAGTAGACACACGAAGTGCCATACTGGGGAATGACATTTTTTATAACTTAAAGTAAGGAAGAGTGTGTAGAGTTGTTTGCTTGACAGTCCATCTGTCATACTGATCACAAAGCATTAACAGAACACCAGATGTAAGTAACAACTTAAGTCACCTTGAATGACTGATTTTCCTTGCATTTTTAATTTAGAGGCTTGTCTGAATTTTCTCATTTGAACAGAAATCTGTAGAAGGGAACTAACATAGTCATCGTAATTTGCTGCTAATCAAATTGATTGATTAATAAAAAATGTGTGCGTTTTTATCAGAACAGAACGTTAAGTTATCAGACATACAATATCTTTTTGGCCCATCTTCCAAGCAGAAGCTCAATGTCAGGGTAGCGTCATCATCAAAAAATTCT
>OMLO01001461.1_pt1 | contig 18201 bp, 19 predicted proteins | sample 1674811 | NCBI WGS metagenome assembly OMLO01 (sample SAMN06265003, study PRJEB25207) | coral metagenome | isolation source: Coral host | place: Mexico:La Bocana,Puerto Morelos, Mexico | collected 2008-11-13 | reverse complement strand
ATCTTTCGATCAAACATAATATCAAACATAATTGACGTCAACGATATCACCACATAGTGTTCAATTGTTTTTTATTCTATTTTTAGAAATCATATTATTATTTTTTATTTAATTATTATTTTATTTTCTTTATTTTATTTTTTATTTATCTTATTTCATGATTTAATACCCTCGACATGGTACCCTCGACATAGTACCCTCGACCCTCGACCCTCGACAAAAACCCAGACTCCACCTAATGCGATAAGCTGACAGAGAAAAGTGTGCCGGAACATAAACATCACAGTACTTCGAGAAATTAATTAATAATACATCTTACTAAACTTATTTTAATACACCCTTGATATTTAATGACCTTTCACCTGTTTACAAAGACGGTCATTATGTTTTCTTTTATGTTTGAGACTTGGATGTGTAGACCATCGAGCAAAGACTTTTGTTTTTTTTTACGTTTGTCAGAGCCTTGCTACACATGCTTGGAGGCAAGGTGACTCTCCCGCCAACAGGCTTTGTCGCACATATAGGCCAAAACAAGAAATGCATGTTGTATAACTCAACAGCAAGATAGAGCTTTTTACATCCCTGAAAGCAGTTTACTCCGGTCTAAATTTTAATGATAAATATTTGTAGACTAATTATTCTGGTGATGTGCGATTATGATAATTTTTATGCTTATAGCGCAGTTTAGCAACAAAACAACGAACGTGTTGTGAGTTCTAAGGCGCTTGTTTGCTCGTATAAGGCTCACACATTATTGTTCCCTTTTCAGCAGAAAACCTTTTGCAACAAGATGTCACTTCTTTCAGTCAAACTTTTAAACAGCGCCAGTTTTCAAAGGACGAGTTCCATTATCTGAATGTGACTCGAGTTGGAACATCCATTGTGTACGACATCTTTGATTGCATCTTTGAATGTCTCAGCAATCCTTCGTGCTTTTCTTTTAACTTCGCTGCCTCCAAAGGAGAGGATGGAAAACTTTGGTGCGATCTGCTGTCTTCTGATAAGAACAAAGACTTCAGAGAGTACAATGAAAACATGACTTCGCATCACTTTTTCACTATGGTAGGGCCTGGTTTCTAGTATAAACGTTTCTTTACCACATTGATATTGCTACGTTACTCCAAATCATGAAACCTGAGGTTCCTTTTATAACCATGAATTATTTCTTCTTATTTCAGTCGCCCTGTTCTTCCATGCCGTGTCAAAACGGAGGTACCTGTGTGACGAATTACAAGTATGACACCTTTGAATGCCATTGTGACAAAGGATTCATTGGTGAATATTGTGAGAAAGGTAGACTGACAATGTTAAAAACTTTGTTAAATTGGTTCTGTTTTCTTTGAGCTGCTTTAAGGAGGTTCTCAGGCAATATGATAGCTACGAACTTTGGCATTGCTCCCGAAAAGTTGAACGATTACTTACGCCAGTGTCCATATAATCACTTCAATCATTACAGAACTGATAAAAATCATGTCTGAGAGGACCGGGTTCAACGAAGAATGCTCTGAGTTCAGTAAATTTTTCGTCTCAGTGATCGCTACGTTTGCTGAAGAGTTGTTTCCATTTGGTCCGCGCAATAATCAGCTGAACTTTTTTCAGTGGTCGTCGCGATCATTTGTCTGATATGGCAACGAAGTAATAAACGCAAGTCGTTCTGATAATCAAATATCATAATTTTTCTTTTTTCAGCTGTAACGTCATGCAAGGAATTGTACGACATATACAAGTAAATCAATGATATAAATATTAGATATACATTTTACAGAAATTCTCATGATTACCCATTTTCAACTTGAACAAGTCCATATTAGGTATAGGCATTGGAATCAATGCATGTCAAATGTTTAAATTTGGGCTTGCGAAAACGTCTCAATTTTTTTGTTTAACTGGTGTTTTTACTACTTTGCTTGTTTTATTTTCCGCTTTTCTCTTCGTCTTTACGCTCTTCTATTTTGTCTGTATTTTTTTAAAAATAATTTCTGGTAATAGATTAGCCAAGAAGTTAAACGAAGGGCTTGCGCTTGAATCATCAGTTTTAACTCGCTCCCTTTATTAGCTTCAAGTTCAGACAAATGAGCTTACAATTTTCAGTTGTCACCGGCAAATTTAGACTGGTTTTTGAGAGAGACTACGCAAACTGTATGGTTAGCTAATCCTTAAATAAATTAACAAGAACTTAATGTTAAAACACTTGAGCATTTATTTCAACTCAATCTCAATTTTTTTTCAACTCATTGGCTTGTTATCATCTACATCCAACAGTTCCAGTGTGAGTCAAGTGGTTACACTCCATATAGACTCAAAACCAATTGCTGTTCTCTGTCACATGGGAGATTTTGGATGTGGAGATGGAGGTTGGACACCGGTCATGAAGATTGACGGCAACAAGGTATAACATTAAATCAAGGTTCTCTCCTCGTGCTCGCGGGGAATCATTTTCTTCAAAACTAGGCATAAATATATCAGAAATAAGGAAATGAAATTGCTTTACCTCAAGGGATTTAGCACGAGTTAGTCAAGATTTTAATATGCTATTTTGAAGTAGTCAGCAAAAGGTTTGATGATCCACGAAGTTCTGTTTATGTAAATCGGTTTGGAACTGAAATTGTTTACATAAAAAATTTGTGAATGCGAAATCACAAGAACAGTATTCTGGGGGAACTTCAAAACTCAGTGATTAAATAAATACCCGCTTTATGTTCGAGAGAGAAACTCTACATCACAACGTTTTTACTTTTTTTCCCAGAGTACTTTTCATTATAACTCGTCTTACTGGAGCAGTAAAACTGAATACAACCTTCCTGGAGGGGAGACTGGATTCGATGCACAAGAGACCAAATTACCGACCTACTGGAATACATCTTTCTCCAAGATTTGTCTTGGTATGAAGATCGGCAATCTGACCAACTTCATCGTCATCAACAAGCAGGCCAGCTCTCTGTACTCACTGATCGCTGACGGGCAATACCGCGCCACTTCACTGGGTCGTAACACGTGGAAGACGCTGATTGGCTCACAGGCCTCATTGCAACACAACTGTAACAAGGAAGGTTTTAATACTGCAGGTAGTGTTCAAGGCTCTTCCAAAGCAAGAATCGGTATACTGGGTAACAATAAAAACGATTGCTCCGACACTGACTCGAGAATCGGATTTGGTTCAGGAGGGGATCATGATGACTCCAACACCTGTGGAAACGAGGCAACGTATTTCCCAGACAATGGCAACAAACACATCAAAGCCATGGGATACATAATTGTGAATTGAAAAGGAACTGATAAAGCGAGGTCCTTCATGGATATTATGATTTTAGCAAACAGTGAAGCACGTCCATCCCTTTTTCCCTTTTCTTTAGAATGTTTTATTGAAGTTAGATTTTTAGGTGTTACTCAAAACATTATCGTGACACAACAGAGTTTACAATCAGGTCTTTTCATTGTTAAAGAGGAAGGCTTAGAGCATTTAAAACATTACTTCTTATTGTTTAAAACATTACTTTAAAACATTAAAACATTACTTCTTATTGTTTTTTTTAGTTCGAACTCCTTTAGCTGATGTCGTGATAAAAGTATCAAGCAAAATTTCCAATCATTGGCTAACAAATAATGACCATTTTTTTTTCAAGCGAGGCCTTATCATATATAGCAAAAGTACAAATTCTTTGAAACACCTTGATTTCTAGTTTAAGTTCCTACGGAGGCAGCGTGGCCAAGTGGTTTAGGGCGCTGGTGTTGTAATCCGGAATTCCCGGGTTCAAGGCCTCCACCCTTCCACTAGCGGGATTTGTTTCTCGGTAGTCCTGAGTTCAAATCCTTGGTCACGCTTTGTAAATAGCCAACTGGTCTGCCTCCCACCAGTTGGGATTTTTAACTTGTTATGTTCATTTGAAATGTTTGTTTCCTTTGTTTCAGTGGCATGCCTGTGAACTAGCTAAGCTTTGTGCTTGTATAGCTAAGTGCATGACTACTATAAACATGATTTACATTTACATTTACATGACTAAAATCAAAGAATACCTTCGGTAAACTTGTTAAGTAATAATCGTAAAAAGTAATTTAGAGATAAAACATGTCTGACTCAGTAGACTTGAAATTACTGTTGTGTTAGCTTGTTCAAACATATGTCATATCACGCAGATTGCTCTTATCTCGCAAAACCTACGCTTTGTTCGTCAGATTTTGTAACACACATATATTTACGCGAGTATGTTAGAAACAAGCCATAAACCACACAAGTTAAAACTTGTTAGGTTTATTGACTTTTCTTCCGGTTGTAGGGAATATATACATGTGACAAGAAGTGCCTACGAAAGCAACACCTTCCATGACAAATATCCATGTTCACTCACTGTAGTGTTGGGCTGCCAGTTTTAAGACAGTCACTTACTACTGCATCTCTCCAGCCATGTATAATGTGGTGTATATTTACATATTATTGTTGCTTCGTCCAGAATAGTTAGGGTGACACCATTGCATATGACCATGGTCTGGTATAGGCTAAGGGTTCTTGGGTGACAGTGGCACAGTCCAGCCCAAAACGAAATTAGAAAGTACGTCTCCCCGCCACCCCGCCCCCCCCCCACCTCACACACACACACACACACCCACATACACACACACGCGCACACACACATACACACGCGCACGATTTGGCCAATGGCCCTCAACTTTTTGTTACGATGCTGAGTAAATCCAGTAATAAATATTGTGGCTATTAACAGGAGGCCGTAATGGGCTCCTGACTCAGTTTTATTTCTATGGTTACGCCCACCGTCCACACTAATCCGTTACGAAAACGGAACTTTCAGAAAACGCTCTACAAACCCGCGAAATTTGAAAACGCCGACTCTTCGTTTTAGTGCTTGTAACGGAAGGATATTTTGATAACTACAACACGCGTGGAAACAAGGCTTCATCGCATAATAATGATAACGGAAAAAATCAAGGCCGTGGATATAGATAAGTTTTGGAAAGTACTGTAGACTGTTTACAGTCATCTTAACGGATATCCAGCCGTTCATGTGAGACTTGAGACAAGAGATGCTACATTTACTCGTAATTTTGAGAGGAAATGAATCAAACTTGTGTTTGCACCAGATCAGTATCATAGCGTATCCTTGTAATGTGTTGTAGCGTGTCATTCTTATGATACTTCAAAGAAGGAGGTGTGAAAACAAGGGATGGTTAAATGTAACGCTATTTGGCATATTTTGCAGGTACTGAATGCGTGGTTTCTATAAGGCGTTTGAGATCACTTAAGGATAATGCCTAATACAGACGCGGAACATTTGTCGCATTATGAAAAACGCGATCATAGTACCCTTGCATCTTTTTTTTTTTTGAGCAATATATTTCATCTCTTTATTTACTCGAAAACTGTCTCTTTATTCAAAAAATATATATTCTAATTTTTGATTTGGTGCCAGTCATTTTCAACAATGTATTCATTAAATCTTCCTCGCCGTAATCTAGACGAATACTCTACAATTCGTTAAAACACGAATTGCCTTGTTCCTATGAAAATGTCTACTCCATGTCCATTAACTAACTGATGTCTAGTCCATTCTGAAATTAATCCAGGCCCTCCCATTCACAAAAGAATGATCACGTTTAAATGGTGATGCGTTACTATTCTACAAGATGTACCTACAGCTAAATCTCTGACTGTTGTAACTAAATATTCTGTTCGAGTTTTGGCTTGGAGATGATCAACCGACGGGATCAACCTCAAAGCCGATTAAAATTTCAATCTGTATTTAACAACCTAGGTTGTACGGACCGTCATTGAATGAATAACTAAATTCAACAATTAGATTATTAGCTCGAGATTTCTATCCCGTCACATTGAAAAAGGCCGACTTTCACGCGGAGAAATCGAGAGCGAATAATCTAATTGTTTTAGTATAAATCTACTAGTCGTTCAATGCTTTATCTGAAGATATTTCGAAAACGCAAAGAAGCGGCTGCCGTGCGCGCACTGCTAGGCTTCACACTATCTACAACACTATACATAGTAAGTAACGTAGCCAATCAGATAACAGCATTCGTGGTAGAACGCCAGTACGTTTATACAAAAGTACTATATTAATTGGCAATTTAATACATTTCATATTTGTATCTTGTCTGATGGGTCAAGTGACGCGCGAGCTTGAAAATGTAAATTATTGGTCTGTACCAGTTAAAATTGCCCACAGTTGGGTGACCTAGCCCTTTACGAAAAAATTAATTTTCCAGGCTCTAGCGTTTGGGTGCAGCTGACTTTTCGCTTTGGCGCGCGAGCGTGGGAGGCTTAAACTGGACTCAGCGCGCCTGCTGGTCTCGCGGCGTTGACCCACGCGTGTGTATTTCGCAAGGCTTCGTCGCTCGTGGCCGCAACCCAAACACACGAACCTGCTCGAAGGTTACGATGTATTACATTCGGCACTCTCAGTGACATTGAAAATTAACTTTAAATCAGAGGAAATTTTAAAATAAGGTTGATTAAGTTAATTAGGGTAAATAAAGTATTGAATTGAATTGAATTGAAAGAGGCAATTGCGATAAATTACAAAAAGACTATCTTGAAAAATTCGCACTAAATATTTCTTCTGCAACGTCTCGTCACCTCTTGTATTCCGCACTCTGTTGTCGCTGTGTTGTTCGTCTTTCTTGAGTTTGCTTTCTCTTATCATACTGGGAAAGATACTTAGAGCAAATCTCCACCATCTTACTTTGTCCTGTCTTCTCAGCCAGCTCAGCGATTTCCCGAATGGCGTCCACCCGGTCTCCTTTTACAGCTATTAGGTAAGCGGATTTCAGCTTGCCGCACATTAGGAAAGCGCTTATCTGAAAAAAAAAAAAACAAACAAAAAAAAGACAAAAAAACAATGACATCTTAACCAAGCTCGAGTTTAATGTGATGCGTTTAGAAGCAAAGAATCTTTGCTGTGAATATCTCAACTCTTGTAAGACGTTGGCGACTGTTCCAAAGATTGTCAGTACTAATTATCTAAACAAACAGAGTGAACTGAAGTGATCTGATTTTCAGATTTGACAGTCAAACATAATACCATTGCGTACGAAACACCAAAGTTTCTGTCTTTGATGTTGCTAAGGGACCTGGCCCGGATTCTTCAAAGCCCGATTAAGTTAACCAGGATTAGCAGAAATTGGATTTCAGTTTTGTATCTTTGGGGTGAGGTTTTCGTTCTTTTTTTCCTTCAGTTTTCAGCTTGAATAATCTCAAACTACACAAAACATAAAGTTGAAAAGCATTTTTATTAACTTTTAGTCCTGGGCTAGCTTGCACCAGCTTTCGAACAACTTGTCCCTGATATATTCTTGCGTAGGTAAGCCATTGCTCCGTGCAATATTTTGACAGTAACAATCGACAAACTCATAGACACACGAGCAAGGCGTTTCCCAAAACAGCGGTGGTTTAACAGAGAAAGAACACAAGAGATTACATCGAATACCTTGTTGATGTCATTCTTCAGAAGTTTAATAAGTCCTTCGAGGTGCTTCGTCTATTTTAAAAGAAATAGAAATCTCGTATTCAGCTTTGAGTTAAAGGAAAATCACATTTAATAGCATTAGTAGGGAACTTAGCAACGACGACGACGACGTCTAGTAAAAAATGAATTTATATTTTACAAGCGAAATTCGCGATTGTGTAGATCTGCACGGTACGCCAAAGGCTGTAAAAACGTGTTTAAGCCAAACGACGGCGTTCAATTCCAAATGGAAGTACGAAAAATTAGCCGTCGCCGTCCGCGTTCCGTAGACGACGCTGAGCTTAACGTGTAGCTATTGTTTTGCTCATTAAACCTTTTTTTTGGTGCCGCTCTCGTTGCCGTCGTCATCGTGGCTTGCTTAAGCTCCCTTTTAATATCATGCATCTAAAAGTACCTGTTTAACAAAACAGCCTCCTCCTTTGATTCTGACTGTTTTCTTAGTTTCTCAGTAAAGATAATTTCTATATTCGTGACTGTCTTGTAAAAAAATCTAGTACAAGCAAATAAAAGAGTGCATAAGAACTGAAACAATCGGCTATTGTTGAACGATGCTTCGCGATGTAAACATGCAAGATTAAGATATAGATGCAAATAAGCAAGTCCGTTCACTTTTTTACTAGCAGGTGTAGTGTGATTGTAATAGGCCATTTCCGAATTACTGTTAGCCTCTTTCTCAAAACGAGTCGTGGTGCCCATCTTTGATATGAATATGAGATTTCAGTCACATGCAAATTAAACTCATTTTCATATGAAGGGTTGTGCCCCCAGGCTCACTTTGATAGACAGGCTTAAGGTCACCGAAAAACCGGTCGCACCTGACTCTGGTCAGCGGCTACAATACTGACGCACGCCAGAATGATCTCATCATGGCATTTTTCTGTTACTTGTCCAGTCTCCCCCGAGCATCGTAAAAGTTCTTCAATGTGTGAGTACTTGTACTGTCGCGCCAGCGAACGGCCAGCGTCCACGTACACACGTGCAGCAGGCAGATTATAATCCTGTAACAACGGATAGAGAAGTTAAATTATTGTTAGCGTGGAACCCTTGAAGAATTTTGATTCCCTCGAAAGATAATGGAACGAGTTAAAACGTCTTAAGTCACGATTATTACAAATTATTCAACTGGTTTGGCAATCGAGATCTTGGAAAAGTATTTCAGACCTACGGGTCTGGGTAAATAGCATATCTTTACCTGCATGGAATTCTGGTACAAGATAACAAGGAGAATTCTAATTATTCTAATTTAAGCGGTGGGGATTTTGCAATGGGGACCGCTCACGAATGGATCTTTCCAGCGGCTATTTTGAATTCTATTGTTTTAAATAGCTATTATGGGATGGGAAAGCTAATTATTATGTATTTGCCCCTCTAAGTATCCCATAATAGCTCTTTGAAAGAACGGAATTCAAAATGGCCGCCGTATCGCCGAAATGGTCTATTAGTTTCAACGAATTGTATTCAAAAGACATTGCACAGAAAATCCAGCTTTTTGTTAGGCACAAATCGTATTTCCGTCATATTTGGCGAACAATTTGAGTTTAACTCTCACGAAAGTCACCTGAGAAACGTAAATAAAACGCTCAATTTTTGCCCGCGAGAGCACATTTTCCTAAAACGATGACAAAACTTGTGGCCACACCAAAATTTTTCAGACTAGTAAAAGCATTGTAAGCAGAGCCCAGAACAAACCTGAATGATTCGGCTGGCCAGACTGAAGCCATCTTGGATTGTCGTTCCAGCAAGAAGAACCTAAACACAACCCAGAGAAAAGGTTTCAAAACCTTAAAAGCTATGATAAACGACTGTCCTGCATCTTTAGGATCTGTTGCAGTTTTCAGTCCATTGCGCAGGAAAGACGTGAGAGAAACAGCCACGAAGCTGCAGCACCAAACCTTAATCCGACTTTCATCTGCAGCGGCTGCAACTGGACCTGCCGTTCACGCACTGGCTTTACCAGCAACGAGCGCGTCTTCCTCTTTAAACGGCCACTTCATTGGTCCCAGTGGACTGTCCAAATTTAGTCTTACTTTAACCTCTACACAACGCAACGGCCACTAAAAGACGTCTCTTGTCAAAATAATATCTCGACAACGGTCAACGACTGATGAACGGTATATACAAAATCTCTTTTCTTATTGTTAAAGGCCACCAAACTTGATCCGTTCAGCGCGCCGTTGGTCTATCTGTTTTATTGCTACATTTTGATTTATAAAATAAGCATTTGAAAAAAAAAGTGTTGCAACCCACCCCCTACCCCGAACCCCATCCCCCCCTCCAAAAAAAAACAAAAACAAAAACAAACAAACAAAAAAAAAAACACATGTGTCATATTACCTCCTACCTCATGATAATGCCCAACTCTCTACAACGGCGACCTTTCCTTTGTGCCCAAGATGGCCGTTGCGGAGAGGTGCCACTGTAGCTAACTGAAGCCCCCGCCCATTAAAAATCCCATATTTACCTGGACAACCACCTCTCCTCTCACATGTCCATTTCCAAATAGAGTGGGCAGTCGATTTCCTTCAGTCGCTCGTAGCAGACCCAGTCCTCCGCGGTCCACAGCGCACTGATGCATGAAGCTCGTAACTTCCATTTGTAAGTTGATGGTGTTCATATGACTGTTCAACTCGGACAGTGACATGGTTAGATAAGAGGGTTCCTCGGAAACGCTCTTCACACTCGCCGTGCTACGCTGTCGTAAATACGCGAACACCGTGTTAACAGTTCCCTTGGGGGATTTCTTCTCGGCGATCACGGCTTCAATATGCTGTTTAGCCTCCTCGAGGTAACGGAGTCGAGAGTACAGATCTTCGTATGACGTTACGGGTCCCCCGGCCACGCCCTCGTAAAACCTGATGCAAGTCTGAGCGGCGCGAAAGAAATCCTAAGGTTGGAAAGATGAGAGAGGAACTTAAAATTCTCATACGACAAGCTACTCTAACAAATTAATAAGTAAATCTACTTTGTTTGGGGAAGGTTACTCTTAATAATCTTGTCATAGACAAATCTGGGATTCTCAATTTTATACTAGATCAAACGGGGAATTACTTCTTGTTAAGTGCATTAGGGTTCCGGACCGACGGGTCCGGGATCATAGCAGGACAAGACACTGCTCTCTAACAGCCCTTCTCTGTACACACGAAGATAAACAGCTACAGTCGAGCTGTTTGTGTAGGCTGACAAATTAGCCTGGACAGGGTAGAGGGGAAGGGAAAGGTAACCAGTGATAAACTGGCATCTCATCAGGGGGAGTACCATCTTCACGCTACACTACCCGGAGTAAAGAACCGGAAGTTGTGTGCGAGTTGTGCGGAGACGCAAAGATTACCTCTGTCTTGCTTTTGGCAGATTTTCCGGTTAATGTCCTTATGCCACTAATAGAACAATACCACTTACCCTCATAAACACCTGTACTTCGTACAGCAGATGGTGAAAGCTTCTGCGTAATAAATATTTACAAGCCGCTGTCAAATAAGGCATCCACGCCTGCAATGTCGGGTCAGCGATTTCCATCTGCTCTTTCAGCTGTGTGAAATTGCCTTTGAGAACGAGGCGCATGAACAAACTCTCAATGAACACCTCCACAGAACATTGCTAAGAAAGGGGGAGACATAACAGAACAAAGGATTGCTGAGTTGAGTTGATTGTTTAAAACCAGCCCTATGTGATGGCTAGCTAACTGGACACAGTTTAAGAACATTTTTACTAACCTTTGCTTAATAGGTTATAGTGACTAGCGGGGTGGAGGCGCGGTGGCCTTATGGTTAGTGCTCGTGCCTCCGGATTGAGCGGCCCGGGCTTGAGGCCTGGCCGGGGACATTGTGTTATGTTCTTGGGTAAGACACTCTCACAACGCCTTTCTCCACCCAGGTGCATAAATGGGGTACTGACGAATTTAATGCTGGGGGTAACCCTGCGATGGACTAGCATCCCATCCAGGGGGGAGTAGAATTACTCTTAGTCGCTTCATGGCACTGAAATCAGAGTTAGCGTCGGGCTGAATGGGCCACTTAACTCGTATGCAGACTACCTTAGTGACTAGCTCGTGCTACATCATTGAACAAAACACTCTCCCGAGCATCCTGTACAATGCAACAGCGTTTGACGCCACTGCGCAGTCCGAAAGAGTCCTACCTAGCTTTGAATAACTAAGGATTTTCATTTTCGCTTCAAACTCATAGTTCAATGTTTTGTTCCAGGGAAAAGCGCACAGTAGATATCATTTCAAATTTCTGAAGCATGTATCCGCAGCTTGCAACACGCATGGGTGGTAATACGAGGAATACGCTTTTCAACCAGCCAGGCAGCAATGTTGCAAAGTAGAAAGTTGTTGCAAGTCGCACTGTAGTAAGCGTTGAATTTTGTCCTTCAGTAGCATATTAGATCAGGCCTTAACTACATAGTACATAGTTAAGTCAATGTTACAAGCTTTCACTCTTACCTGATCTATGATGTACCTGCAAGCAAGCTTAAGATGACGGTGCCTGACGTAAAATGCCACAAGGGATGACGGGCTACCATACGTATGGAGATAGTAAAGGCATTCATCAAACCGTTTGGGGTCTAAGTACGAATTACCACTCTGAAAATTCTGCTAAGACAAAGAAATTAGATTAAGAGATTGAACAAGATAACAACCGAAAAAATAAAAATAATATTACGATTGCAATCACAACTGTTCAATTAAGGCAATGCAACATAACGAACCAATTAAATTGTTTCGACTTGCACTCGCCTGTAGGCTCGTCCAATTTTGATTGAACTGTCGAATACCACAAGTAGCGCAAATAATTGAACTCGCATTCACAAGATTACCTATACTAGCAGAACAAAATTTCAATGACTTACTCGGCCGTTTTCCAAGAGACCAAGCAGCGGAGACATCAGGTCATCCGTAGACTGTACACAAATAAATGCAAATTAGAAGACAGGAATCTCGAGGGAAAGGACAGTTGGTTTGAGAAATGGGAGATTGCGTGACGACGAACGAGCTATGCACACAGGTGAACATTACCTGTCTGTAGGCCAGAAGTGGGGACGACTGAAGAATGTCGATGATCTTTTCCAGGTATTGTGAATTATTATGCTGTTGCTGTTTTCCTGCTTCTTCAGCCTGCAAAACAACGATAAGTCCGTCATCAGCTTGGCTTGGCTTTCAGACGGGCAAATTAACCACTGGAGATAACAAGGGAAAACCGGTTGGTTCTCTTTTGGTTTTAATGGATGATCATGATCCTTCCGTTTTATAGTGATATTTTTTGCTTTTGATTACAATCGAAAATCAAGCTGGCGCAAGTCGTTCACCTTCATGCAACGAGCAAACTTTTCTCTGGCACCAGGGAAATCTCCAGCTTGTAGAAGAGCAAATCCGGCCGCACCCCACACCCCTGAGGGGTCAAGGCCACACTTGGTAGAAACTTCCATAGCAAGAGACAGTCGTTCTGCTTCAATAAATCGGTCACGAAGACGCCTGCAACAAATAAACAAAAACAATGATCACATCAAAAAATAATTTTCTCTTTGCTCTTCACACGTACTATGGTTACAAAATCTTTGACACTTCATCAAACAAAACAAAACGTCTTGTCGTCCTCCGTCCTTCACCTTGCAACATCAAGGTCTATAACACCTCCTCTCCCTCTCTCCCTCCCTCGGAGGCTTGTACTTCAGAGTCATAATGAAATGGACCCTCCCCTCCCCAATCGTACCTTGCAGAGTCAGGGTGCATGAGATCACGAAGTGAAGGGATATCTCCACAGTTCGATTCCACTAGAAACTTCATTAGATCCACATGACCAAGGTACCTATATCAACGAAATGAAAACGAAGAAGCATCTTGTAAACAGCAAAACAGTTAGCGCGCTAGCATGGCCTCCTTTACAGCTTATTGCATGCAGACGATATACCCAGGCTCAAAATCGCTGTATATCTTGCTATTGGTTTGCTCAGAGCTTACCTTGGCAACAAATACGTCTATCTAATCTGGTTCCCAGCTCCTTTGTGGGCAAAAAAAAGATCTGGGAATGAGATTGACACCTATCTTCGCGCGCTCAACTCCTGCCCCGCAGGAGTCTGGACCCGAAACATTCCATACCGATGACGTAACTCAACAGTCTCTCTTTACGTCTCTGACTGGTTGTTAATTGCGCGAGAAAATTATAACCGAGCGACAGCCAATCAGAGACGCTTCACGGAATTCTGCAGACTGAAGTAATCAAATTAGAAAATTCAGTGCTTGAAGAGAAACATCTATTAATTTGTTTAACAATACGTAGATAAGAAGATCGTGAAATGCACATACGTATCACACAGCTCCACGCCTTGTGTCTCCCCAGCCTTCATCATCTTGAGTTTAGCGCTGAACAACAGATAGCGGATCATACTGGTGAAGAAACAACAACAGAAAATTATGACCAATCCTGAATGGAAACTTAATTCTCGTATAAAGGCTGTGTGAAAGGAGGTTGTTAGGTGAATGTGACGCAGATTGTGAGAGCAGGACTGTTAAGACGTCTTCGAGCAAATTTAGCAATGGGAAGACTGAGAGCTTTCTAACGGCCTCTTTTAAATGAATGAAGGCACTGACCTTATAAGCAGGTTATGGTCCAGCTCCTCATTTCTCACACCAGGGGCCACTGAAACCAACTTTTGCGAGAGCGAGTTACACAGGTCCAGAATCAGCATGCCACAAGCCTTGACGTCACTGTGAAGGTCTAAAATAGACACGCACAGGGAAGCACTTGGGGCCTGGAGAGGTAATCATGGCGTCACCACTCAAGAAAATCCTTATTATCAAGCAAATTCAGTTAAGCAAAAGATACATTTAAGTTGAAAAAAACATAGTTGCCAGTTGATGCTGCTAGCGTTAAAGATAACGCCTGGACAGCTTAACTCAATATTCTACCTGTTCGTAAAAGAATTCATCTCTAAGTAACGAGTTATTTTCCTCATCCAAACTCAATTTCCACAGACAACGTGCATTCATGTCTTCAGTGAGCCATTCTGTGGACGGAGTTCTATCAAGATAATTGCTTGCCATCATACTACTTGGTCCACTGGATTCCATGTTCTCTGTAGGTCCTGTTGTCAAAAACAACAACAACGATATATGCAATCGTCACAACCGTTAGCTGGATGTCGCGCTAACTATGAGACGAAGCTATGTGGAATTTTACACAAGTTGATGATTGTCGATTAATGTAATCGAATGACAAGAATAAAGTTGAGTCGGAATTTAGCTATGTTCGTCAGTAGGTAATTACGTTGATTTTCGTCAATTACGAGATCTAAACTTAAAATTATTAGAGCAGACAGTCTTTTACTGACAATATCACGGACACAGAACAAACGACGATGATTTCCGACCGTTTACAACGACACTACATACAAATTGAGAAAACTTCAAAAAGGGCGAGCCGATGTTTTTCAAGTTTATTCGAATGTAATCCATGTTAATCTTTTCCAATTTCGCCTATCGATGCCCTTTTTCTATCATATCTGTGTTTCTTTTTAGTTCTTGTACAATTTAATCCGTGATATTTTAGTTAATTCTATGACTAATCGGTCATTGCCTAACTCTGTAACCTAGCCTCTAGCTAACGTGTTACCTTGCGAACCACGGCCTTTCTCCAGAGAAACGGGCTCTGAGCGAACGGATGCAGTCAAATCTTCACGTGCTGGACGTGACCTAAAGCACAGAAAATAAGATATTAATAAATTATAACAAGCGAAGGATTTTCTCCTGAAGCTAAGCAGTAAAGTTAAGGGAGTCCTTGCTCCAAAACTGAATAACTACAGTGGAAATTAACCCACGAGAGGGACAAAAGCTCTCCGTAACTGGAGCTGGCCGCTTACCGGAATGTTTCTCGTAAGCGGCCAATAGTGGTAAAGAAAAGATGGCCGCCTACAAGAGCTTGCGCAGCTTACAATTAACATATGGAATGCAAAAATATGAGCAAATGAATATTGTTTTTGTTTTATTGCTTTGTGCAATAATAATTCAGAGAAAATTGTCATATTTTGGTTGCGTTTATTCAAAGTACCCGCTGAAAAACCCAAACGGATTTTTATATCTCGTGTACAAGAAGAGTATTTAAACACTTGATAGCCATAAAATAAGCTCCACTCGACCTCAAATTTTCATAAAAGGCTGAGTTTTTCTCCATAACAGCTATCGTCTACAACCAAAACCAGACAAATATAGGGTGCCAAATACGTCTTCATTCACATTATGTTGTAATTCTCAAATATATAATTTTAACCATTAACATAAGGACGTTTTGCAATGCATTTCGGTACATTATACGGCATTTTTTTGTCCTGAGAGGAGTGCGAAATTCATTTCCCACAATATTCCTGAAAGTACGTCGTATTTACAAATAAACCACAAAACCTTCGTTGGTTCTTTAAACAGGTGGCAATTCCAAGTAATTTAGATAATAATAGAGTGCACACTTGTAATGTAGTTGTTTTGATCTTAGTTTACTTACCTGTTTGTGTAAAAGTACTCATAACAAGTATCGCACACACGAACGGGATACTTCCCGTATCCCTGGACAATGTTGTTATGCTCGGAACACGTCCCGCACACAACTCGACCACAGCGCCTGCAGTGATGTCGGCGATTGAACTGAAAAAACAAAACACAGTTATCTCACGCATCTCCTTCGCATGCTCATTTCATCTCCATAGTGATGACGCTGGTCTATAAAGATCCGTGTGATTGGTTGTTATTTGCGCAGGAGAATTCATAACCGAGAAACAACAGAGGCATAACACGGATCTCTGCACATCTACGTCATCAGAATGGAATTTTTTTTCACAGACGAGCAAAAAAAAAAAAACGCACGAAACATTTAGGCCTATAGGTGGCCGTTGCGTTATGCCTTATTTTATAGGCCATAAAGATCACCTCTTATTCTATCAAAAATTATTTTAAAATGAAGACTTGGCTATCGGACATGTGTTTCCGAAGTTACCTATTTTTCTGACAATTACATGTCATGGAGGGAAGGGGTCAGGGCTGCAGGCCACTCTTCCGCCTTTCTGTATTCCTTTTTTGAACAAGAAAAAGCCCGTGTTCATTTTCCTCATGCCCCTCTCACGCCTGACACGCCTCCTTGGACAACATGGGAAATCTGTCGCTACAACTTACCATGCTAAACTTTTCGTGACAAATGACACATATTGACACTTGTTGATCTGGCATCCAGTTCTCCTTTTTTGGTGGCACGACTGGCGGAATATACAGCTGCTGACCACCTTGAACCGCGGTCTTCTTTGTACCCAGGCTCCCGCTGGTAGACGTGGGCGTAGCTGGTCTCTGAGTTTTCCTCTCTTTTTCCGTAGTCAGCAATCGCGAATCAAGAGAAATCTTTCTTCGTGGAACGGTATGAGCTTTCCTCTCCAGGCTTCCGGCCGCAGACTCCCGCCCTCCTCTTTCCTTCACTGGTGTCGACGTTGCAGGCGTGAAGCGCCCAGACTCCGGAATGGGCGTTATTCGACCAGTCATGGAAGAAGTAGGAGAGGAAGAGGGAGTCTGGATCAGACTCTGCATGATGCTGCTGCAAAGTTCTGTCGAGGATGGAAGTTATGTTTTCAGTAATACAATATCGAATTGTTCGCTTTATTTTTAAAACAACTAAATGTATTTGCAACGCCAAAACGGAGTAATATACTTCGAGCGGAAGGTTCTCAACTTTAGTAATCTTATGGGACAAAAACGTTGAACGTAATTAACTTGTTAATGGTTTCAAAGCCTTTCGAAAACGCATCGTTTCGAAAACACTTTCTCATGTGGAAAGGTGAAAACAGAAGCTTTGAAAACGGTGACGACAAACACATTAAACACGTGGCAAGTACAAAAAAAAACGAAAAACGCTAGTGTGGACAAAATATTTTGCTTCGCTTTGGTTGAGACGAAAACGGAACTTTTAAAAACGCATTCGAGTGGTGATTGTTCAATATGTAATGTCTTTCTATTAGAAAACAAATCTGACAGAAAACGCGCTCACAAAACGAGCTAAAACATTTGTCTGCGCCTGTAAGAGGGTTATTCAACGTCTGCTCACGTTATCTCTTTCGTCTTTGTTGTTTTTTTTTTAACTCCGTTTCTCTGATGCCTGCTCACCCTTTGTTTGACTTCGCTCCATTTGAACAACTTGAAACTCCAGCGCCTTGGAAGAATACGTGGTCAACAGTTCATCGAACGCCTTCACTGTGCATCCTTGATCACCAAGGCTCTCGACATCTTCCATGCAGCTCACGTCAACCTGTAAACAGCGCAAAACCAAGTAAAACAAGAACTGACGAGGTAACCTAATGGCTAGCCTGCTACGCTGATGCTCTTTGGGCTTGTCTCGCAATCTGAGTAAGGTTGCGTGTCATAGAAGTGTAGGAGGCCACCTAGTGAATATTGTCCAGGAGCAATCCGGGTTCAATGCCTGGACGAGGACATTGTGTACTGTTATTTCCAAAGGCATTTAAATTTCAGTGTCTCTCCATCGAGGAATACGGACAGGTACGGGCGAAGTGCCAGAGTAACATGCAGAAATGTTAGAGGTAGGCATAACAGACAAATGAAGTAATAATGGTCCTACGGACTTCATGTTATTAGAACGTAAAGTTGGGGACCTCATTTAGCCACCTGTCCCCCCCCCCCCCCCCCCCCCCCCCCCCCCCCCCCCCCCCCCCCCCCCCCCCCCCCCCCCCC
>OMLO01001460.1_pt1 | contig 18212 bp, 7 predicted proteins | sample 1674811 | NCBI WGS metagenome assembly OMLO01 (sample SAMN06265003, study PRJEB25207) | coral metagenome | isolation source: Coral host | place: Mexico:La Bocana,Puerto Morelos, Mexico | collected 2008-11-13 | reverse complement strand
CGCCCCATGGAGCCAGGGAGGAAGAGGGGGAAAGATGAGAGACCCTAGGAACGAGGTTGATGGTCATACTGTTATTGTTGTTGTTGTTGTTGTTGTTGTTGTTAGTGATGATGGTGCTGTTATTGTTGTTGTTTCTGTTGCTGGTTTGGCTCCACGCTAGATTAACCAACCCGCTTGAAAACTTTCATACAAATCTATGAAGTGACTATAGACACACCTCGGCCAAAAGACTTTACAGGTAGTTTTGCTACGGGAGGCGACCGACATTACGCGATTACTCCAGTAACTACTAAATTAGGATTTATCCCAGTAGGCTTAATACACGCACCCACAAGAAAGGAAAAATAATGTATGCAATTTGCATAGCATACCTGGAGAATTCCAACTTCATTCTTCAACTGTGCTTCTTGTTTGGTTGGGAAGCGTTGTTTGTCGATAACTTTGATAGCTACATCTCGTCCACTTTCACGATGAACGCCTGTCAAGTTTGAAAGGAAATGTTCTATTCGTATGCGGCGTGCAAATCTTAACTTTTCAGTGAATGTCGTAACGTTTGGCTTAGAACTGGACGATTTCGGAAATTTGACACTTTAAGTAAAATTTTTGGCGAGGAGAGGGCGGGGCTGCACGCGGGCGGTGTGTTTGACCGCTGGGGAACCAATCATGCAGAGCTAAGCCAGTCAGGTGCCCATCAAAACTTAGCTTACGAAACTATTGACGCGCTCAGATCCGTTTGGTATTTTCCCGCGCATAGCAGCGGTTTCATTTTTACGGCGGGCTACATGTTTTCCCGCGCATAATACAAGTTGCTTGCTCTGTCGTCTAAGAGTAACAAATGAACCACTGGATGATGTACTTTGTCGTGTTTAAATACCGGACAAGAAGCATTTTAGTTGCACTGCAAGTCGAAGCTAAAACAGCCCTAGTTGAAAAGTCTCTCATTCCATTCTCCACGGAAGACATGTTAGAAGCCAAACACAAGAATATCAAATTTTCTGGAAACACTAACCTCCATATACAATTCCAAACTGTCCGGATCCAAGAATCTCATCAGGAAATACTTGATACAGCTGACTAATGTCCTTCAAATGTAATAAAAGTAAAGACAGTGAGACTCATGCAGGTCGAAGTGGAGAACCAGTGGGGCAATTTGCTAACAATCAAGTGTGTCACTGACATAAGAAATGATGTAAGAGTTCAAAACGGTGTAGGCCTTCTTTCAGACACAAACAGAATCAATACAAAACTCACCAGTGGAGCATCCTTAACTTTCTCCTCCTCATGAGTTACTTCCATCTCTACATCAGGATTGCTCACAACTGAATAGAAATTCAAATAAATATTCAGCATTTAGTTGCTTTTCAACATAAACTTGTAACATGACAAACCGTTTGTCATGTCAAAAGTTTACAAGAGTCTTACAGCCAATACCATCATCATTCATGGCTAAACTGACCAATCACTTTCAAAGGACCAGACTTAGAGCATCATCGACTGACAAACACTGTTAACATGACACTGAAGATGACTTCCGTATAAGTTATGAGATTGCAGTTACCAACAACAGCTCTCTTTCAGAACTACCCTAAACTATAAACTTGTATGAAAAATAATGAATAGTGGGGCATGGAGAGGAGACCAGGTGAGGTAGAATCCACTCACCACTGTTACTTGATGGAGCAACACTTGTCGTTGGAGTGACGCAGCCTGGCATCAGAGCAGAGCGGGTGACACCAGCCCAAGCCTGGCCAGCCACTGCGCCGATGCCACTATCTGGGTCAGGAGTCTCATTCTCATCTTCGACTTGTCCCACATAGTACACCATGTCTCTTGTCTTCATTTCAAAACAGTGTGGAGCTCGTGTGGCATCTGTTGCTAGAGGGTCAATGGTGGAATCAACTGACAGTACTTCAGACAGCTGAATTTCCTGCATAAAAATAGTAAAGACCAAATAAACAATAGCTTCTATTTGGTGCAAAATTAAACTCAGATATTTGTCTGTGGACATTACCTGTCTTGAGAAGCAAACAGTGTTCCTAGAGGGTGTGGCTTGAGAAATACTGTGAGCTTTGACGAACAGATATCGTCCAGTGACAAAGGTCTGAGGTCAGCATATTTTCAGCCAAATGGAGGCTGAACATGTTTATTATCCTTCAGACATTTTTTTGCAACATGTACAGTTCTGGATATTGGGGAATATATCACTTGGATAATTGCCAGTTCTAGCTGGCATATTCAGTCACATGATGGATTAATAGACCAATCATGGGCGAGCAATTATATTTTATGGACTACAATAACAAACATCAATACAAATTACAGTACTAAAATTAAAAATAGGAATAAGAATTGATGAATTTAGCACTACTTCATCATTCCAGACTCGCCAGTTACAAGGTGGCTAGCAGAAAAATAGCTGAGAATGTTGCTGTGAAACCTTATTATGCAGGTAACCTTATTATCCAAGTTTTTAAAATCTATCAATGGTAGCTACCCCTTTTCTGTTTGCAAATTTCTATATGAACAATAGTTTGCCCCAAGAGCAATAAGTGTGAAATAAGAGCACAGGGTGAAATCCATGTAACTGGATGAGAAACCTTTTGATTTCAGTCCTTTTTGCCAGCCAATTAGCAAATCCACAAATTGAAGTCACAAATAACAAAAAAAGTAACTTAGCCTGAAGCAAACCTTGTAATATCTGTTACTTGTAGAGTCTTGGAATAGTGTCAAGCACTTTGTATCTAGCCTCCAGTAGTGTCTTTTCCTCTGAAATGTAAATTAATATGTAAGTCAGAGTGTGGCACAAGACCATCAGAATTAAGGCCATCCAAGACTAGGTTCACACCCTTCAAGAACACACTCACAAAGACAACAATGAGAAATGTAAAAAGTAACAGGTTCCACATGGTTGAAAACCTTTGTTCTGCAGCCTGATGTTGAGTTGAATGTGTGAGGTTAATAATTCCCTTTCCAGACCCGCATAACTGTCTATCAACTACTAGTATGACATTAAATTGCAAAATATTTTCTTCTTGTTTATTTTTTTTAAATATAATTTCCTTATCATCAATATCAAACAATGAGAAAACTACTTTGCAGTTTTTCCAGATGCCCAAAGGCAAAGTTAGTCACATGTGGCACCCTGTTGCTTCTAGAGCACAGTCCTTCGCTTGAAAGAATTATAACTATCTTTCATTGTAAAAGATTGGATTTTTGCTTGAGGATAGAGTCACAATGCTTTGTAGCTTTTCTACAATGCTGGTAAATGTAGTTTGACAGACTAATAAAGATCATTATGTAAGTTCGGCTATACCATGCATTTGGAGAGCCAGAGGCACGCAGTTGAGAGGAGAAAGTAAAATGGGAAAAAGGTGCAAAAGAAACTAATTATTATTTAAAGAACAAATGATAGAGCCCCTGGGAAGCTACCCTTAAGCAGCTTTCACAAACTCTTCAAGAACTATTGATAGAGCCACTGGGAAGTTGAACTGCAAATTTATTCTTAATTCTTGTAATTGTTTGTACTGCTTTTGCCCATTTGACAAGTTTCCTCCTGACTTAACTCTCTGCGCCTAGGTCTTGGAGTATGCTACAATACCTGAGTATCCTTGTTGGTAAAATGAACCATCCATCCCTGCTTTAGCACTTTAGATCCTTTTCTCTTGGTGTGCTTTACAGACACTACTATCCTCTGTAGTGGGATGTTGTTACTCATAGTGGGAGTCAGCTGCGCCAATTCACAATCTGGCGATGAAGGACTTGCAGGTTCAAAGTCTTCCTGACTACTGCGGCTTGCCGACTCAGCCTCAGTTTCGTTTTCGCCATACTCTGGCTCGTCTGGAATATCATTTGTTAGATCCATTTCAGAAAAATTTTCTGATATGGCACTTGAATCAGTAGAACCTAGTGAACCTAAAACAGGAAGTGGAAGATGGGTACATGAGCATTTCATAGCACATAGACGCCACATGAAAAATTGTTATTCACACTTCAACACCGTATTTAATCCATGAATAGACTTTGAATGTGAAAAAAAAACCAGTCCTGCACGTTGAACAGTGATATTGCTTCTTTAATGTCTACTATTAATTTAGTATACATGGTGGCAAGAATGGTGGTGTGATGGTTAGACACTGCACTGAACTCCAGTTTGAGCCATTCAAGCCCTCCAGGGGTCACTGCATTGTGCTGTTGGGCAGGACACTACCAGGTTCTCTCACACTGCCTCTCTTAGCTCAGGCATTTAAATGGGTACCAGAGAGTTAAATTATGCTAGGGGTAACCCAACATGTAGTCGCTTTATTCTATGGAAATCAGGAACAGCTTGGGCAGCACATGTGCATGTATGCCCAGACCAACTGGCCTGACCTAGACTTTACCTTTACCCAGTAACTAATCTGGTATCAGAAGGATAGGAGATTTATCGAGACCAATGGCTTACTGTCACTGCTCAAAGGTACAATCACGCTATAACATGATTGCAACTGAGACACAAGCAGGCATGGCTTTATGAATTATTTCTGCAAGAGTCTGGTTGGATGTCTGCCAGGATATAAATCCCCCACCATCCACACCGCAGTATGGCACACAACTGTGCAATTGGGCTATCTGGATGCAATTGGGCTATCTGGATGCAACTGGGCTATCTGGATGCAATTGGGCTATCTGGATGGCAGTTCTTATACAATACAGTATACAGTTGGGATTCTTAACAAGTTTCTGTTTCTGTTTCTACTGGCCCTGAAAAGCCCCATTGAGGGAGTGGTCAAGTAATGTATATTTATATAATGATATTGCTAATATCATGCTGGGTTTCTCATTCTTGCTTTTGCTTGTCAGCACAAGTACGAACAAGAGTCAATGACAGCTGACTTATCTTTTTTTTTAACATCAGTGGTCACTCTGAGTAGTAGATGTACAATAATTTAACATCTTACACTTGTCTAACCTGTTTCTAGAAATGACACTTCACCCAGGCAATTCTTTGGTGCCTTTTCAGCACACACTTTGCGATGGCAGTTAAATTTACAATCTGCAATGAAAAAAACTCCTTAATATTGTACAATCGGTTTACACTTTTTGTAACGATGCAATGGACTATCTCTTTAAATAAACATGTGTTATGCAGTATTGATTACCAAAAGATTAATTGAAATCAATTTCAGAAGAGTAAATTAATCAATACCTTTGCATTGAACACCTTGACGAAACAAGCCTTTTAACTGTGGAGAAAGTTAAACATGGCATTAAAGAGTTAAATAATAATTGTTTTAATTAAAAATATTTCAACACGACACTCCCATCAGCTGTCACTAGCAAAAGTAATTAAAGGAGTAAGTTTAACTACAATACAACATTATGATAATTAATCAGTTAATGCAATATGAATATCCAAACACATGATTTAACAGTTGCCTTACTCAAGATAATGTTGGCTAGTGACCTCTCAGAAAGAGAACAATGGGAGACCCTGTGTGCAGTGTGCTGGTCTCATTTGAGCCCAATTGTTATATGTGTTACAGGTTAAAATTAAATTCAGGTCAAAATTCAATTCCTTTGTCTCTTAACCCTACTCATTGATTATGAATACTTAGGGTTAGAAGACAAAGGAAATTGAGAATCAAACCAGGTTAAAATAATTTTGACCTGAATTTAATTTTGACCTGTAAAATATGTGACAGCACTCCTGTTACTAAGTGAAGTATCCAATTAGTTTACAGATTCAAGCTCATGAGCTTGACTCCTGTCAGGAGAGCTTGGTAATTCTTGTCTATGAAGCTTAATGTGACAGAAAGAAATACTCACAAACCCACATTCCTACATAATTTTTTACTCTTCACATTTGTACAGATGTATAAGCCTTACGCAGAGTATTATTTTTTTTGTTCCTGATGATGCTGTGGCTCAGTAAATTAAGTAAATTAACAGTAGATTAAGGCCTCATTAGTACTACTTTAATTTGTCAAAATTGTTAATCCCCACTATATTTCACAAAAGCAGTGGTGACTACTGTTGAGTAGCTAAGCCCACATCATGTATTAAAAAGTTCTTACCAGTCGCTTGCAGATCTGGCAGACAGTAGGCTTTTTGTATGAATGGATGGCAAACGTGTGTGGAATCTGGATTCTGCCAGACATTGCTCGGTCTATCCATATTGGCCGTCCACTCCAAGTTGCTCGTCTGTCTCTTGATGACGGAAAGCTATCATAAAAAGAATTTGACTGTTGGAAGGGCGTGTCATTCCAGCCCCCAACCTGAGAAGCTGGTCTTGGCAGGGTATTTGAATGAGGAGCAGTATTTAGTGCTACAGTGCTGGTGCGATGCCTTAAGCCTGAACAATTATTGGGTATCTTGTATGCGCATCTCTTGTGAAAATTACCACCACATCCTATAAACAAGAAGTAAGATCAATGAGCATCAGGCTTTTAGGCAGATGGGTGTCCAGGCATCCTGTGGACAGCCACTTTTTATTGAAAATTTTACTTACATTTTTTTATATGTAGCCTTAAGCTTATAAATTGCTCACTTGAGCACATTTTGGATGGCTACTTTTCAAATTCTGGCTCAAAGCATGATGAGCGTTAAGCATAAGAAAATATGTAACCAGTCAAATCTGGCTGCTCCATGCATGACGTTAATGCAAGTTTCAGTATCAGTATCAGTCTGTTCGTAGCATTGATTAACCAAACAAATTTTTGGAAGTTGGGAGATTTTGCACAGTGAACAGACATACTACTTATCACATCTCATGATAAACTTGCATTTTGCATCCACTCTGCTCTTATGACTTGGGGTAAATTCTATAGAGTGAGAGGAAATTAGCTACATGTTTGAGAAATCTAGTGGTAAAAGAGGGTCCATCTTTAATGCCATTGACAAACAATTGCCCCGTGCAATAAAATATAATTTTACTAATCAAAATGTGCATTGTTGCTATCAACAGCCATCATACCTTCACATTTGAGTCCTTGTCTTATAAGACCAAACAACATCTGAGCACAATAGTCGCAAAATGTTGGAGACCTATAGGAGTGGACTATAAGCTGATGAGGTCTAATAATGGTCTCATCTTCTGGTACTTTTGCTGAAAAAGAAAAATATGTTAAAAGTTAAGATACATAAAAAAAAACAAAAACAAAATCAAATAGACTCCGATAAATAGTAAAAAATAACTAAATATTATATAATCAGTTGAGTAAGGCATGACAGATGTTTGGCAATGAAGGTTTGGCTTCAAAATTATGATACTGCCAGGCATGGGCAAATTTCCTTGTTTCCAGTGATAACAATATTGTCACCTACAATTTGCGCATTTTGCTGCTAATGATGTCAAAGGCCAACAACTTGTCACTGGAAATGGAGACAGTTGCCTATGACAACAACAAAGTACTGTATGAACGATATTAATTAACACCTCATCAGACTTTTGCCACACCTTACTCAACTGATAATCGTAGTCTGTAACAGCTGATAATTTTTTATCTGACCTGCCCCCTGTGTGATTGACAATCTATTTATACAGGATAAGAGAAAACTTTAAGTGATCCCATTGCATCCCAGAAACACTTTTATTATCTCTTACCTGAAACAACAACTTCAATAACGGATCCTTCTTTTTTTAATTGTTCCACGCTGGTTAATTTTTCCAAGATGTTTGTTGTGGAGTAGTTATGAAAGAACAAGATGACTTTATCTGCTATCCCAATACAGGAGTGTTCTGGAAACTAGATCAGAGAAAACAATGTCCTTTGTTAAGAAAGATAAAACAGTACCTGCAAAAGTTTTCCAAGTTTCTGTCAATGCCAAGCTTTTCTAACCCCATCGATCTAGCGTGGGACATGTGTTAGGGGTTTGTACCACCTGTTTGCACAGGTGGAATGTTGGAGCTTTAGTAAGACCACAATTACCCAGCCCCACCCAATTTTCTATTTCTAATTCATGCTGGAAGCAATAATTACCTGGAAAATAAATTGATTTTATTAGCACCTATAACAATCGGTTTTGGAAGCAATACACCTCTGGAAACTAACAACTGGCATTTTATTTAATCTGGGCCATTATACCCATATTTCTCTGGGATTTCAGGGGAAACAATTTTTTCGTTTTCAGCAAGAGGGCAACTGGATTTCACAGGTGGGCAAAGCTTTTAGAACTGAACTTCCTTAGTTTATGAAAGACCTCCCTCTTGATGGTCAAACCAGCTGGGAAAAATAGTACTCACAACTGGTCAATTTGCCTGGCATGGTGCCTGACTGATTTCTATGTTTGACTACCAGTGACAAGGTAGATTTACCTGTTTACAACAGGCATTTGCATCTGCAGAATCTGACCTCTGTTAAGCATTCTGATTGAGTAATCAAGTAGAGTAGCCAAGCACATTCACACTGTATACCTCTCCACACAGTCAAGGCTGTTCAATCTGCCATCCTTGTTTTGTATTCAAAATTTTTGCATGAGTGGGTGAGAACGGAGCTCTTGTTGACTTAAAAAGTGCAGGACTCCAGTGAGGTTTATCAACTCAATTTTCATATGTAATTTTAAGATCAGAAAATGTAAATATCTACCAAGAATTAAAACTGAAAAATTAAATTGCCTTTGACATTGCCTGAGCCCCAAACTAACCTGTCTTATGCAAATGGCCTCAGGCAAGAAATGTTGTCAAATGCCAAACAAATACTGAGGAGGGGATGGAGGGGCTTGGAATTGATAAAACAATAAACCTCTTTTTTTTGTTATTAGAACAGGCAAAAAGCTAACTCCATAAATCAAAAAATTCATTTGGATTGTGATCTAAATTTGGTCTCTCTCCCAACATCTGCACTCTCATTGAACTGATAACAATATAATGCTCTGTCCCTCATTTAGGTAACCCCAGTTGGACAATTTTGTCTTCACTGACATCTGTCTGCAAAAAGGCATTGAAGCTGTGATTAAAGGGTATGAAATTTAATACGAGCATGTAAAACTAGACAGGTTAATTGCTAAATGCACAATAAAACTCATCAAAAAGAGAACAGTTGACAGAAAGTTGCATGATATCAACTGGCCATTTAGATGCAACAAAACACAAAATGACATGGTGATAAAGCAAAGCTTATGTAACTTGACGTAAATGCAAAGCATATCCACTGTGTATGCAATATATAAGTTGCTCATATAATATTTCAAGAATATACAAAAGAATTTTCATTTACTAATATCGTTTACCCTCTTTCATTCAAATCAATGTGTGACCTTGGACAAATTAAAGATATTTGAATTTCAGATTCATTTCACTACTCTTGAGAAATTCTTATTTACAAGATGCGATTTAAACAGCTGGTTTTCTTGATATCATCTTGAAATCAATAGATAAATAAAGAAATGAATAAACAGATGAATGTGAAGGAAAAATTAAATTTCATTTAGTATATTTAAGCTCCCATTAAAAACATGCTCAAATTTAAAAAGGCTATGTTTAAAATGAAAGACCAGAAACGAAAATAAAATAATTAGGCAACTATTTACAGCAGAGAAAGCAAAATACGTATATTTATAACTTGACTAATTTGCTCGAGTTACCAATTAATCTATATGGAGCTTTGTAAAAACATTTAATTTGAGAGTTGCTTTGGCAATGTGGACTATTGAAGGCCACGTTTCTGACAAATACATGCATGTGTGAACAAACTCAATCGGATTTTCCATAGCACTTGTTTTACTGTTAACGTGCTAAACGGCAGAAGAATTAGCAAACTGGACGTTACTTAAATATTTGTCGTGATAAATTCACATTTTAAAAGCCTGTTGAACTGAGAACACTATAGAAAACAGGAAGTACTTCGCGTGTGCCCAGCAAATGTGATTCTGTAGCACGCCGCATTTTCAAATGTTCTTTTTCAAAAGTAACCGATGAAAAACAACAGACTAAAAATACCATTTCTATGAGATATTTCAGGATATAAACTTAGGTATGGTGTATTTATGTGGGCATCCGTGGACTATAACATATACACGATACACGCGTGCGTTTTGCAAACTCTCTGTTTCGGATGCGCCGGCGACAATTGCCTATATTCAGTTTCTGGCTGCAAGTTTTTAGTCTTGGAATATAGCTTCGAAGATTTTACTAGAACGTGCCTAGCATGAATGAATTAAACCGCGTGACAACAAAATAATGGATCTCCACCTTATTTTAATACACGTTGTTTTCGCCATTGACATGTCCCTCACAGACACTCAGGGAGGTTCGGGAAAACTAGCGTACCGAACCACTGAAGTTACTCAAAACAATAAGGCGGTCTGGTTTGGAAAATAAAGAACATGGCATGATTTTTAAAATAAAATTTTCGATCATATGTACAAAGACACGTACATGAACTGTCATTTTAAAACCGATATGAGCGCTCAACCGCTTGACCGTTAAATAAACTACGGTAAGCTTTAAAAACAAAACAAAATATTTCTCAGTAACATACGTTAGGGGAATATTTTATTTGGTTGGTGCTTAATTCGAGAACTAGAAGATGATCGACGAGATCATAAGAAAAATATAGCTTAACTTTGCGAGATCGACATTAGTACGGACGGAATCGAGAGAATTATATAGAACGCAGCCGGTCGCTGGTCAAGTCAATTCGTTCGAATTGACAAACAGTCACACCGAGGGACGAATGGTGTCGGAGGTTTACACTCTGTGATATTTGAACGCTAAAGAGACCAACTGCGGTTAAAGTAGATAGGCTGGTGGTCAAATAAGCTTAATTATACCTTTTGATCGAGGAACGAACACGCCAACTCTTTCAAGGCCGAGAGGTCCTTTCCTTCAAAACCGTAAGTTTCCCGGGCCAATCCGCACTGGAAAGTAATGCCTCTCCGCGGACAGTCTTCAGTCATGACTCTACACACAAATCATCCAAGAATTTGCTCCTTGCATCAATCAAACACAACTTGAAAAGGCGACAAATTTGGCTGGGTAAAGAGTTATTACGCGCTACTGTCGCTACTGGAAATATTTCCCTAACAATATGGGCGACAACATTGTCACGTGACAAATACATATTGCCCGGCGAAAAGAGCGAATAAGACGTGTTTCCGGTGGCCGATAGCTTCCGGTAGGGAAAACGCGATTACGGCCTTTTATTTGTGCAGTGAATGCTACAAAAGCAATCAAGAGAAACAAAAATTATAAAGGTCTGCATTTATGTCGAAGATTATAGCTAGACAAATGCCTTCAGATTAGTTTATAACAAAAATATTTTACTCGTAACTATTTAACAACGAGGAAGAGGACATCTTTTTTCCTTTTCCGCATTAAAGTTCTGCGACAAAGCGTGATTTTTCTAATGATTGCGCAATATATGTATGATATATTAGTCCGCTGCTACAAGCTTTGATTGCATGCACGCAAATTTTCTAGAGAAAATATGGTCGCTTTGGCACTTTTTCTTTCAATCTATTTTGCACGCAAGATTTCTCCCTCTCTGCATTTCACCTCAGCGCCGTGACAAATCAGGTCAGTGGCATCAATTAATCCTGATGACGTAAATACACTTTTCCCGTCTGTAATACGTCACAGCAAATGTAATCACAGCTAGTGTGACGTCAGAAGCCTTTAAAAATAGATTGAAAGCCCCTAATACCAGCTGTGAGGCTACATCTGTTTGTTAGTTACTTGTAAACAGAGCAGTTTAGGGTTACGGCTGTTGTCTACAGTTTCTCGATGGCGCGCTCCGAAAAAGCGAGAGAAACTCGGCGATCTATTTTTCATTATGAGAAAATTCCGAGTCCATAAACTTGGAAAGTGATGTTTTTGTGAGAATAATTTTAAGTTTGCGTTACTTAAGAGTCGCGACTGCCCCTTGGAAGAAGATTGGAGTGGGTATTCCCCTGGCCCCACAGATAAAATAGGCATTTAGGTATGGCAAACACGCCAGGCAGGAAATAATTTCATAACGTCTTAGAAGATCTGAGAAAAGGTATTGGATTTCCGAAATCCGGAAGGAAGATATTGGTTTAAGTCTAGACTACAGTGAATTTTCCAAATTCAGTTTCTTAGCCAGTCTGGGCTGTCAGGTATGTTTTTGTCTGAATGAAAGTAAATACATACGTTATTCAACTCCATTGGAGTATGAATAAAACACGACGTGAGTAATATCGAAAAAAAAAAACTTCAGGGGCAGATCTAGTGAGAGGGTGCAAAGGGTGCGTACCCTCCCTCCCCTGAGATGAAGCCTTTTACTTCGAATTCAGTTTTAAAATTTGTTTCCCTCACCATGATTCAGTTATGCCATTCCTTTGTGGTGTAACCGCCTACAAAGAAAGAATGTTGGATCTGCCTTTATTATTGCTTTCATTTGAGGCGAAAATACGTTTACAAACGGGATTCGAACCCATGACCTCTGCGATACCGGTGCAGTGCTCTACCGACTGAGCTACCAAGCCATCTTAGAAGCTGATCCCGTTTAGGCCTGAATGTTTTTTCAGGCTTTAATTTCACAACTTCTTAAGTTGTGTGTGTAACTGCGATGATCAATCATAAATTCACATCTTTCTACGCAGTTCAAATATGTGATCTTGCATACATTCATTTGCATCCTTCACTTCTACGAGTACATTACGAACTCACGAAGTGACCAGCTCCCAGATGGCGTGATAGCTCAGTCAGAAGAGCACTGCACATGTATCCTTTCTATTTATCAATAAAGAAACTGTTTATGTTCAATTAATAAACAAAGAAGCCTTAGCCGTGTATTTGACTTTGATAAAAAACAACGGGCTTTTGAGAACACGAGGAAATGTAGAAAACACGAGTCGCAGGCAAGTGTTTTCTGTATTTCTCGAGTATTCTCAAATCAGTGTCAGGAGTAGAGCTAATGGGGCGAAAAAAAATAAAACATGCTTTTTCTCTGTCTTATTTGCTCATATACCATGATGGTGGGTAAGCCAATAAAACGTCTTAAATTGCCTTATTCAATGTCTCGCTTTTTAAAAGACCAATTATACCGTGCTCTCCAAATAGGGTGAGCGTACGAGTAATTTTACTGGATGCACAAATATTTACCGGCAATCTTCTCCAAAACGCTCGACGGAAAAATCTGTGAGATTTAGAAACAGATAAAGGCCAAGAATCTCAAGGACAAAATCATATCAGTCCAGGATAACTTTGAAGCTCAATAGTAATTATATCATCTGGCCTTGAAATATTTTTACGTGGAAACGTTAAACGTCAAGCGCTCATGTAGCTCTGTCGGGCGTTGTTTAGTTGGGATGACAACTTGCTGACTTACGAAATAAAACGCAAATTTGAAAACAGGGCACTATTCACTTACGAAATTATTTTAATTTTCGGAAGTTGGGTTGAAAGAAAAGTTCCGATATACTCAGTTACTTCGGATGCAACTCAAACCGGTAATAAATGTTTAGTAATCATTTTAGTTAAATGAATCGATCGTTAAAAATATGGTACGACCCGTAAAGATAAATATTCAGTGTCACCACCACCGTATCTTAATTTGCATAGCTGAAAATTAAAACGGCCTTAGAGAAGCATCGGGTATTTTAAAAAGGTATAACTTCTTTTAGGACACCTTTGGCCCCTTTCTTTTATTTTTTGCCGTCCGGCTAGCTTATTCAGACTGGAGGAAAATCCACGAAAACGTTTCGCTCAAACCTTTGCTCAAACCGGAACTTTTAGTACGTAGGTTAGCTACCACAAAGTAAAAGGAAGTGATAGATGGAAAGATAATCGAGTATTGTGGTCCATTTAATCAGCAGCTAACAGAACAAAAAACCAATCGCATAGTTTCGGTCAAAAGATTACAATCTGAGATCAAAATCTCTTGTATCAGTCAAATAGCAATGTGAACAAACTCTATAACGCCTAAAATTAATAGCGAGTGTCATTTCATTTTACGAGGAAGGGCATCAAATTCAGTCTTTCAAACAGAACCATGTTAAAATATTAATGTTCCTCAGTTTTGGGACGTTTCTCTTATGGGCACTTGAGCTAAAAATATAGCTCTGAGAAAGATATTGGGAAATCATTTATGATTGCAATATTTTTGAATTGTCGCCCTTCAAAGGCAACAACATTCAAAAGATAAACGGTCGACGGCAGTGGAATTGTAATTCTGATGCATGTATAAATGTGGAAGGTCATTAAGTTCTAAGGCTAGCGACAAAAATTCTTTCGTCATAATATAGCCGAATTATTACTCAAATACTTAAGTATTATAAACATCGTCCATTAATATCCGGGCACTTGAATCAAATTTTATTACATAGACACGGGTGTTTTACTGGAAAATACAGCACTCCTCAAATTAATTCATACGAAACTGCATCCGGGAACTGAGTGGCGTATTTTCGAAAGGGAAAAGCCCTGGGAACGAGGTTGCTAGTTAAGATATCGGTGACGTCATTTCCCGCTTTTCACGGCTGTTTGTGTTTGGGTGTTGTTTGTCTATATAATAAAAATAAAATATTACACCTTAGCTCGAAGATATGAATTTTATATGTTCTCGTGGCAAGAACAAGAACAAATCACTCGTGAGTTGTTCTCCCCACTCCTCTATGTATTCTTATATTATCTGCGTACGACTTTATCGATCGTTTTCAATGACTTTGGGGTTCAAGTACTTATGGAGCTAAAAATTTGAATTATCAGCATGAAACATACAGCTCGTGCTGTGTTTTGTTCTTTTTTGGTTAGTTTTGCAGTTTAGAGAAAGGCAATTTTTGTACGGCTTACTGTTTTTACCAAAAAAAACCATATAAATTGTATTGTATATATACATTTTCAACCCAAAAAAGGGATATTCCTTCCAAAATCTCAATCTCGGATTTATTCTTAAAATTTTGACCTACTTTAACGACCTCCAAGTGAGTCTAGAAGAAATACTACAAGATAAATATTTGCATCATTAAATGGGAACTCGGAAAAAACCGAGCACCAGATGGGATTTGAACCCACGACCCTCCGTGATCTAGTCGGATGCTCTAACCACTGAGCTACTGGAGACTCTATGGTGAGCAAGGGTCAAATGTGGATATATGACTAGAACCGCATCACGCGGTCACATAGTCAATTAATCAGGACAAATACAAATGACTCATAACTGCATCACGCAGTCACATTAAGGCATATCTGAGATGCAACCATCCAACCTCCAAGTGAGTCTAGAAGAAATACTACAAGATAAATATTTGCATCATTAAATGGGAACTCGGAAAAAACCGAGCACCAGATGGGATTTGAACCCACGACCCTCCGTGATCTAGTCGGATGCTACTTTAACGACCCATGGAAAATCGAGGATTTAACCACATCAAAAAATTTTTGCGACAAGTTACTCCAAAATATAAGCTGCATCATTATAGTGAATAAAATTTTTGGTGTTAGGTGCACTTTAAAATTTGGCAAATTTCCGTCGCAATATTTTTATAAAATGTATTCTTATAAAAATAAGCGTAATTTTGTTTCTAAAAATTCGGAATTCTCTTTTTTATTTCATAGAAAGAAGCATTTGGCACACAATGCAGATTTAACGACGGTCAGTCCATGGGAAATGTTCTGTAACTCCATTACTGACTTTGTCCATCTTTCTTTCAGGGTAAGGCGCATAGCAGTGCATATGACCCTAATGTTAGGCAATCAGTTTGCTCCTTAAATTACTTGTCCCATTGAAGAAAATATCTATAACGCTAAAAACTTATCACAAAAGGCAATGAACAAAATTGTACACTAATAAAGCCAGCATTTATTTCATTAATTCAGTTTTGCAATTTAATGCTGTCAATGAGCTGTAGGTTAACTATAAACGTATCAAAAAAACTACTAAAAAATTAATCTTATCCTTTTATTTGCTTTACTCTTGATTTGTTGCAGTTTCAACATGGCAGTCGTGGTAGTCATGATATGATCATTACAATGCTACATATAAACTGCGAACTCTCGAATTGGGTGTGCTAAGCAATCACACAAAATAAGTCAAAAAAACTCAACCGCAGCTAAAGTAAATCAAACGATAGCTCAAAAAGCTACGACTAAGTCGTTCTAGTAAAAGTCTCCATCTTTAGTTTCCAGTTGCACCCGAATCAATGCTTGTCTCCACTTTTGGTTTCTCTTCCATTTGCTGGTCCGCTTTATCTGTTTCCATGGTGACGTCAACAGATCTCTCGTGCGACAGCAAAGCTTCGACAAGCGTGACGTCACTGTGGAAAGAATCACGTCCTTAGGCAGCACAATACGACGACTGTGATCACGTGACAGATAAAAATCGTCACGCTCCGAGATTTGTTTCCCAGTGAACTCATTTCCACGAAGTTGGATCTTGATCTCTTCTGGTTTAAAAGCACTGAAATCCAACTTGGCCCGAAATTTGCCATCTTTACCTTACTCCACCACAGGTTTGGTGGCTTCGATGACGAGAGCCTGTCCATCTCGGCTAGGGCGTGACTTAACTGTTTTTGGATCGACACCATGAGGCCGAGTTGAAAGACTCTCTTAAACTCGCTTTTCTAGAATCCATCTTCTTGTTCAAATTGATGCTGGCTATGCAAAATAACCTTTTCGTTATCCACCTCAAGCGAGATTTCTTCAGGTTTGTAATAACTCAGCGGTACAGAGGCGATCTTTGTTGGTCCCTGACCAAAATTTCCTGCTTCCTCTTCGGAAGAGCGGGCGATCTCATTCCATAGATCATGGAAATAGTCATATCCTCTAGGAGCTCGGTTGTAGTAGTTGCAATAACAGAAAGAAAACAATTGAGAATAATGAGAAAGGAGGAGAAAAAACTTTCCCCAGCGTAAATCTATACGGACAAACAACGCACTTTACATACTTGAAATCCAAGTCATTATCAGAAGCATATGGTGGATGCGAAATTTCAAGAAAACGTAATTTCAGTTTTTATTACATCCATTTTGAAATCACTGGTTATCCTTGCAATCTGTTTGACTCTCAGCAGTGCGATTTATTCCCAAATCGCACTATTTTTTGCTCTAAATCGCATCCTTTTCTCAGCCAACGAGAATGAGACATTAAAACAAAACAACCAATCAGATTTCAATGTTTTTTAAACTAACCAATCACATTGCAGGAAAATGAAAGACAAAAAGGCCATTGTTTGGCAAATTTGGCATTTTTTGTTGTTCTAGTAGTTCTTGTATTTAGGCTATAAAATTGTGCGATTTCAAAATGGATGTAATAAAGTGGCAATTGAACTTCGGGTCGTGCAATTTTGGTCTAAATCATACTTGTGCTTTCAAATCGAACTCGCGCTGCGCGCTCGTTCGATTTTGAAATCACGCGTATGATTTCTGGCCAAATTGCACTCCACTCAGTTCAATTACCATTATGAATCAAATATTCAGTACGTCGCTACAAATACACACAGAGGGTGATAATGTCGTAAGTTACGGCTACGAATATTGAAGGGAAAAAACGTCATTTAGCGATGTATTGTCATTACTGACTTAGCACCTAAAAGGTTGTTGTGCTCAGTTGCAAAGAAAGTTTGAATAAAGCGTAAAATACGGGAATCTGAATACGAGAGCCATGTCTTGAACGTCTTCAAGAGTTCTTGTGCATTTGCCTTCTCTGAAAACCTGTTGAACTGTTCAATGGTCTCTTGAAAACCTCCTTATATACCCAACGATTTTCTTCTAGAACAATCGAAAGTTACTAAAATTAATGCTTTAGGCCACCGATTCGTTGGCATGATTAGGCAAAAACAACTGTCTTCTGGTTTTCTCTGGCAAAAGCTAGAAATTTCCCGACAAAAAGGGATCTTTCTAAGGTTTGCTGGCAAAATCGAGAAATTTCTTCTTCCGTATCACGCGCGAACTGGATCATGACGAAATCTGACGTCACTTCAAAACAAAAGTGGCGGACTGTGAACTCGGATAGAAATAGATTAGTTTGCAATTTCTCGCCTTGGTATTTTTCAACAAGTGAAAGGTTCTGCAGATTATCGTGGTCATTCCTGCAGTATAAGTAACGCTTATCACGGACGGTCCACTATTTGTATGAAACAACCAGAAGATATGGGCTGTGGCTGAGTTGGGACAATAAGAAGAGAATTGGGCTGTCCTGCACTTTTGTTGACGTTTGTATTTGTATATTTGTATTTATTTGTTTACGCAGGTTATTGTATATGGCAACTAATGAAAGCTGATGTGGACCTGCGGCCAGTTAACAACACACAATGAGCAGAGACCAGACCACAACA
>OMLO01001459.1_pt1 | contig 18212 bp, 17 predicted proteins | sample 1674811 | NCBI WGS metagenome assembly OMLO01 (sample SAMN06265003, study PRJEB25207) | coral metagenome | isolation source: Coral host | place: Mexico:La Bocana,Puerto Morelos, Mexico | collected 2008-11-13 | reverse complement strand
GCGACAAAGAGACTGCCTTAAGCTCTCTAAAAGTGGAACTTTCACTGCTTTCTTGCTCAGACCAGTTCTGCTGGAAGCATCAGAATAAACTATTCTTGTTGGTCTCTTCTTAACAGGCCAGATGGGAATACCATTACATTTACAAAAGTTCTCTTGCCAGAATATTACAGCTTCTTCATTTAATTGCACATAGTCGGACCATGTCAAAGTAGAATTAATTCATGAATACAAGTTTTTAGACATTAATCTCGTAACATTCCCTATACAATTAGAAAGTGAAATGATTTTCCCCCGCTACAGCAGAGATTCTCTTTACGTAAACAGAAAGACGCAAATCGCACAAAATATCATCAAGATCACACAAAAGACTTTCAATCCTTTTATTAGTGGCAGTGGTGGTAGAATTTGTGGTATCAATAACAGTTCCCAACCAAACAATGCTCTAACAGGGTTCCCAAACACACTTTTCTTCGTTGGGCAACAGCCCAAACTTAAGTAAATCTGCATGGATTTGTAAACTACGAATTTTCCCCCAATTGAAAGGCCGCACTGCGCCCAAGCCATCATCAAGGTACAAAATAATTGACTTTTCTTCCCCTCTCCACTTCTTGACCAAAGGTTTTAACAATTTCGTAAATATGTAAGGCGCTGAAGACAACCCAAAAGGCAAAACTGAAAACATGAAACACCTGAGAGAGCCCTCTGAAAATTTCCAGGAAAAAGCTAAGAACTTCCTATGCTCGGGAAAAATATCTATGTGGTGGTAGCCCGATCTTAAATCAAAGGAAAACATGAAATCACCTGGCCTAAGAACCTCTTGCACACCGGAAACATCTTCGCACTTAAATTTATTCTTGAACAGATGATGATTGATGTTTCTAAGATCCAAAATCAGTCTTCTTTGCAGATTTTTGAATGGAAACTGATGACGGGTTAATTATCCCTGGAGATTCAACTAACTCCTCAATACAATTAATGTCTAGCAAAGAATGGATGGCATCTTCAACAAAAGCTCGCTCATCCAAAGTGGATTTATTGTTTCTAAATATTCTCGCCGGCGGTGTTGTCAGCAGAGGTAATTTGTAACCAAATTCAATCGTCTCTAAAACAAACTGAGGAGCATTGATTTGCTTCCAGTGCATAAGGGATTTGCGCAATCTGCCTTTAACTGAAAATTTTGAAACATCGGTTTTAATTTCATAATTTCTACCCATATCTTCCTGATCCAAACAAGGAATAGTGACATCAAAACATTGAATTTCTGAAAGAGTAAGAATTTTACATTAGAACACTAGAACACATTTCTGCCTGCTACACTGTCAAAAATACCATTAGCACATATCGCGTTAGAACAACCTTAAATAACTAAGTCATGCCACTTCCTTTTCATAAAGTTAACCTGAAAGCAATGATATTCATAGTTACTTTTTTTCCTGGTACTCTCAAAGTCGGGCAGTACGGTTTCACGTGAAGTAGCCAAAGTTCGCATTCCCAAGGAATGTCTTTGACAGTTTGGACTGCGTTTCGGTAGACATCTCAAGCTACTCTTCCATTTATTACAGCCATCACACAGAAGGGCTTCTTGAGGGGAGTTAACAAATTTTTTGCATCTGATACACAGATGTGACATTTTCCTTTTTATGAGATAATTTCTGATAGGGTTTGTTGGAGAATTTACAAGAACGGTAACTGCGAATCTTTTTTTGGGGGGGGGGCTTTTTATATTGGACCCTCACCCAAGAAGGATCGAATTCCTGGTCTTCTAATTGGTTAATGCTAATGTTGTTTACTACTTCTGTTAAAATAAACAGATTTATTATGTCAAAAAACAAAGAAAAAAATCACACCTACCTTGCTCAGAGCACTAATTAGCTCTCATTGTCACAAATATAAATGATAGAAGACTAATAACAATATGGAAAAAAAGTCACACTTTAAACTTTGGTAAAAATCTATTTTCTCTTTCCAAGTCTAGTATGAAATACAGTCTATGTTTTTTAAAACTCATTTCTGTCACATCAAAAAACAGGCAAAATTGATGACTTTTAATATTCCTTTATTTTCTCAACAAGTATTTACAATTGAGTGGCAAATCATACCTCATTTGAAAGGTTAGAGAACAGGCTTTCAGGGAAAAAATTTTTCAAAAGCAAGGCATTGTGAAATGTGATACCTTAATTAAATGTGCATAAATTAGCATAATTAAGAAAACACAAATTTCAAACTGGTGTAAGGCTGTGAGGAAAAGTTGAAAACAAAAATGTTCCTTGTCATATTGCCAACACGTCCAGCAATTCTGGCTGAAGAAGAATGAATATAAAATTTATTAAGTGGTAAAGGCCAAAATTGCAGTCAGGAATATTCATAACACAAATACTTGTCATTGACTAATATCAAACGTTCAAAAAACGTTTCTGAGACTCCTTAAAAGATGTTTTGGCTGAGAATCTTCTACCTTCCTGGTTTTTTTTTTGAAAAAGGCAATGACTTACAATGGCTACATTATGCACGTGCAAGGGTGTCTCACAGAACACATGTGACATGGCGAAAGTGCACGATCGCTGTGCAAGACTTTAAATGTCACACTAGCGATTTGTAGATGTCAGGAATGTCTATATGTTCATTTCCCGCATTCTCGTACCTAAGAGAATGCCATGCCTCAGGAAGACCCTCTTGTAGTAGTCTGTCACCCTATCCATGATGGTTTTGTCTGGTCGAAATCCATGTTGTGGTTGAATTTGCTTGCATGTTGTGCCACTTGCCTCAAAAAAGACCATGTGCAAGAGTTTCACAATCACCTTAGTTCCATCGACCCTAACATTCAGTTCACAAAGGAGATCAAGGAAGACAACAGGCTTTCATTCCTGGCCACAACAGCCTCCAGAGTCCATGGCCACGTACAAGTAAGCGTGTACCGAAAACCAACACACATGGACAAGTACCTTGATTATTATTCTCATCACCCAGCACAGCACAAAAGGTCAGTGGTTAATACACTCCTTAACAGAGCCAAACAAATCCCATCAACAAATGCAGAGCACTCGTGAGAGAGGAAACGCGTGATCAAGGTGCTCAAGGATAACAACTACCCATTGCATTTTATTCAAAGTTGTAAAACTTTCCATGACACTGCTAGCCACGAGCCATATAACAGCGACACTTCCACCATTCACCCTTGTCACGTGGTGGCCATATTGGACATGACGTATGTACTTTTTGCATGAAATCGAGGCGATGCGCAGTAACTTACCATCATCACAATGGCGTCTTCTGCTTCCGTGAGCAATGAGTTTTGGCACACTAACCTTGCCGATGTCCCTGTCATCACTGGCTCGTTTATGGAGAATTTTGCATGAGAGAACCTTCCGATAAAGGCTTCATTATCTCGAGGATATAGATTTTTCCACGAAAGTTTCGTACACAATACTGAAGGTTAGTTTGCATCAGTTTCTTCAAAGCCTTTTAGAAACACCATCTTAGATGAGTTGTTGTTTTGTTTCAGTGAGAAACCCGTCAAATCAGGTTGGATGTATTATTTTTTCCAGTTGTTTTCGAAGCATGAAAAAGAACGAGGAGCCTCACTCTAGTTTGATCAGTTTTGGGCCACAGAGAGACGTCCCTGAGATACAATCCTTTTGTTGCAGTTGTGCTGCAGGTAAAGGATTATGCCATCACACCACAGGGGTACTGTATACACTGTCCCACTAGCCACTCCTAGGACTAAAGAGCATTCCACCCATCGTTTCAAAAAAAACTCTACCTCAGCTTCGTATTAAATGACTGTGCTTTTCATCATTTTCTTCAAGTTCCATGAGGAAGAAATATCCAGTGTAAATAAATTTGGATATGCCTTTCACAAAGTTTTATTTTCATTTTAGACTGGCATATTCCCAAGAGATTAGATGGAATTCGGCCAAGACTATTGACAGAAGTCATTGTGAAAAAACTGTCATGTCCAACAGACATCCAACCTAAGAAGAAACGACCCCTCATTAAACCCTCATTAAACCTCATTAGACCCCTCATTAAGGATAGTAGTCCTTAACCTGGCTTTTTGAGAATTTGGCCTGAGGAGGGACAGGACACTCCACTTATGTCCAGGATTGAACGCAGTTACAAATTTTACAAATTTTACGATTTTTCGTTTGATTGCGATTTCTCGCTAATTTCACGATTTTTCCTCAACTCATTGCGAAATTTGCGATTTTTCACACTGCTTTGTAGTGTTAATTCCACTTACTAGTGCCGGTACGTGTTAACTTCTACAAGATTTACAAAAATCGCTGTTTCAACGATTTTCCGCACATTGTTGCAAAATTTACAACTTTATGCTAATACATCAGCAAGCACTGGCTTGCGGATTTTACAAAATTTACAAAATATGCGATTTCTCGCTAACTTCACGATTTTTCGTGAACTCATTGCGAAATTTGCGGTTTTTTTACACTTCTTTGTAATGCTAATTCCACTTACCAGTGGCAGCACTCACATTTTACAAAATTAGCGATTTCTTGCAATAGCCCTTTTTACAGTTCTCGGCGCCATATTGGAATAGTAGCCGCGCAAACACCACAACGAGGCTAACGTTGACTTGTGTTATAATTCAGTGAGTTTTGATGTTTCAAGGTTGTTTTTTGACGCCTTTACTAGCGAATGGACGGCGCTAACAGCACTCAGAGTAGCTCTGCTGCTTCAACTAAAAGAAAAGGGAAGCAGTGTGCTGCTTTCGGATGTTTGAATGCAGTTTATGCAGCAGACGGCTCACCGACACATTTTCATTTCTTCCATATTCCAAGGGACGCCAAACAAAGGAGTCAATGGTGCAACCGTATCAAACGGCAGCATGGAAAAGATGGCGTTTTCGTAACAAATTCGACTGTGGTTTGCTCTAAGCACTTTAGAAAAGAAGATGTGCTTAATAGTTTGACGCGTCGCCGGATCTTAGTGCCAGGTTTCTTATTTGGCATTTGTTTATGTTTGACTCCTGTGTACTTCATATGGTTGTTATTTCACAAGGACGAATTTAACTGAATTCCACAGTGAATCCACAGAGATACAAATAAAAAAGAGGCATTTTAATAAAAAAAAAAATTCTTGTTATTTTGGGTCTGGGTGCTGAACCCTCACATTATTCACTGAGAGAGAAAGCTCCTAAACGAAAGGCTCCCTCAATTAGAGAACCTGGGCCAAAATTATCAAATACAAATGCAGATGCTGAAACTGAGGATTTATATAGTGAAACTGCTTCATTAGATGGTGATGCACAAGGTACACCAGACTCTACACCAGAAGCTATTAAAAACACTCTACCAGTTGACCCAGAAGTGGATATGGTTCAGTCATTGCTTGAGAGGATTGCATTGTTAGAACAGCAAGTCAAGATAAAAGATGACAATGGGGCGATCATGTTTTACACTGGTTTTCCAGTGTGTGGTTTATTGACAAACTTATTGACAAACTTCCTCCATTATTAAAACCTGCTGACCCTTAGAAATTTTCTTTTTGCACTGTAGATGAAAATATTTGATCATGATACTGGGAAAATTAATCTTTCATTTTTATTGTTTAACCATAATACTGATACTGGGAAAATTAATCTTTCATTTTTATTGTTTAACCATATGCTATAATTTGCCACCTAAAAAGTGAAACTTTTGTGCTTTTTGGCATGCAACAGTTTGTGCATTGAAATAGCACAGTTTTACAAAATCACTACAATTTGGCCCATTTATGACAGCATTTGTTACTGGATAAGAGTTCATAGATTTCTTGTTTGAGTTATGGGTGTTCTAAAGTTAGTCGAGATCAATCTCAAAATAGTAAGTAATTTGGTTAACATTATTTATTTATGATTTCACCTCCCTTATGCTTAGTAGTTTAATTCTGAAAAAAAAAATAGTAGTTTTCAGACCATCACTTTTGTATTGAAACTGAAAAAGGTGATTGGGAGAAATTAAGTTTTGGTCAGTCTTGTGGAATAAGGCCCACTGGATTTGACAGAACACAAATAATTACCGGTGTTTTCTTTTTCCTGTATCAACTTGTGATTCTGGTTCTCTAAAACATTGGACTTGTGTTACAATAGAGAGCTATGAATACGTTTTCTACTTTGTAATACCAAATTTACATAACTCATTTATTTATTGGGTTCTTTCCTACTCATTGAGTGACCAAACTCTGAGTTCTCCTTGGCTTATGATAGTATGATATGTATAAGGCCTACTGGCAAATTTCCTTTCTTGATCTGAACATATGAATCAACCATTCAAACTGCAAAAAGACCCAAACTCTGCCTAGAGGTAGTCTGAGAGGCTTTGGAAATAAGTACAGAGAGTAATAAGTGACACTGAGCTCAGGGAAGAGGGCATGTATACATACATATGTTTGGATACATCTTTTTATTATATGAGATCTAGGTGTTCGATGTCTGTTGCCTCTTTTAGAGATCTCCTAATGTCTACAATTTTCTGTTACCTACATGAACTTGTATAATGCATATATATTTTCATTGTTTTCGTATTGTAAATAAACAAGTTTTATAATAAAGTGCCATGATTATACCAGATTCTACAAGAAATCTAGGCCTCTGAACAGTGGATTCACTGTGGAATTCAATTAAATTTGTCCTTGTGAAATAACAATCATATGAAGCACACAGGAGTCAAACATAAACAAATGCCAAATAACAAACTTGGCACTAAGAACCGGCGACCCGTCAAACTATTACGCACATCTCCTTTTCTAAAGTGCTTAGAGCAAACCACGGTCGAGTTTGTTACGAAAAAGCCATCTTTTCCATGCTGCTGTTTGATACGGTTGCACCATTGACTCCTTTGTTTGGCGTCCCTCGGAATATGGAAGAAATGAAAATGTGTCGATGAGCCGTCTGCTCCATAAACTGAATTCGATCATCCGAAAGCGGCACACTGCTTCCCTTTACTTTTAGTAGAAGCAGCAGAAGATAGCAGCGGAGTAATCCGTGAAGGGGAACGGAGAACTATTGTTGCAGCTGACCAAAGGGCATTCCAAGGCATTGAAACCCCCAGGGGACAAACTCAAAATGACGCAAACCTCGTGAGGGAAAGTTTAACCAGCTACTTCCTAACAGACCGAGGGAATCTACCCTGGCAGTGGCAGCACACTAGGAGCACTGGGCCTGGTTTGCCGACTGCTTAATGATGACAAACTAAAGTGTTTGCTTTAAGGATGTCTTTTCGCTTATTCTGAGCAAAGTTCTAGGAATGAATTGTCTTTATTGTCAAACTACCTTACAGGTTTCATGTTGAGTTAAAGTGTTAATGAAAGTTTGTTTTACAACAAGTATATTTATAAACTGAACAAGTAATTTCATAGCGCAAATATTACAAGTTTTTTAATGCAAAGATGTTATTTTTCCATTGAACCTGCCTGTCATTTGACCAAAATTCACTTCATGTTGACGTAACCATGTAGAACATTTATCAGACTACTGACATGTGACTGATTATCAACGGATGCAACTAGAGAGTGAAAGCATGAGTTTTCTTAAAGTATGTCTAGAGGTGTTTAGTGTTGTGTTTCAATTCAGAGAAAAATCCACTACAAACACAATAATATGTTTTTGAAAGAAAGGTTATTCTTGTATTATAGTTAAGGTCATTCTTGTTTAAGGATTATGCCAGAAGCAAAGTGTTGTTTGGGCAAGTGACAAACAGCAATAAACAAATTGTTTCCAAAATTGTCTTGGGTAATCATTTGTAGTGGCCATTGTTCAAACATGCCAAATGCACTGTTTTCTGAATAGACTCCCCACCCCTCTTATTTCAACATTAAACGACAACTGGCTAACAGCCAGATTTACAAAGCCCTTTTAGGTGAAGATGTATAACTAACTATTTTTCCATACAAAAGCCTAATCCTTGTACATGATACTAGGCTGCATCTTAACTTAAGAGACCTTTGAAAATCTGGCCCCAGTCCTTTTAAGTTAAAACTGTTTCTGAGCAGATGAATGCATAAACACAACGGGGCACAATATAGTCACACCATTAAAACAGGTTGTTTAGCCAAGGTAGTAATGTTGACTACTGTTTAAATCTTGCATACAACCAGATGGGCCATCCCCAGATAGGCCAGACATCATAACCTGAAAGGTGATGTTACTTATGTGATATTTTGCCCTTGCTTTCCTTGACTGGTCCATGCATTTTAGTTGCGAGGCAACAATTTTCTTCCTTTGCTGCTTGCGGCTGCTGCTGCTGCATGCTGCTACACATGTTCTTCAAACCTTCCCCAACAGCTTTGATCACCTCTAGTTCCATATCAACCTTCGTGGTAGTGTGCTTATGTGACACAGGTTTTTGATCACGATGCATGTTTAATATACAAACAGAACTTAGTAAAAATTACATGAATCAGTTTCCAGAAAATAAATGAAAATAATAAATACAAGGTTTGTACACAAAACATATGTTGCTGACTAAAACTAGAAACAGGAGACATGTAGGCTGCTCTGAATCCAATGATAGATTTACAGACAAACAAAATATTATTGTACAAAAGCCTCGAGTTGTCATGTAGACAGAAACCGAATTCACTAAGTAAACAAAGTGGTAAATAGACTAAAATATAAAAATAGGCTCACCCTGACTGCCAAACATCTAAGAGGCACTAAAAGAGATAAATTACAGACTAATTACGATTATTGTGAAGCGCCATTGAACTCACGGAAATGGCGCTATATAAATTCTTGTATTATTATAATTGGACATGTAATTACAGACAAAAGTGATAATAAACGGCCGAACTGAAGTGGAAAACTACGAGCACATGGCACAAGTTCATGGCCACAGAGAAATACAAAACTGCACGAAACGATACTAAAAATGCTAAAAATCTCCAAAGAAACCTAACCTAGACAAAGAATAACAAGTAAACTAAAGGATGATGCAAAGATTATGAAACGATGGGCAAAACTTACCGAAGAAATACGAAATGAAATGTGAAATAAAATGCAGGTCACAAATCTACCTCCATGACTACACGCCACAACGCCGGTGTGCGCACACGCGGCCTTGATGGCCCACAGGGTGCCATGTGTGCGTGAGTTACGCACTCTTACACTTACTTTTGCAGGGACTTAGTTCTTTTGGTTTCTTTTGTTTAGATACCAATGAGTCACTGACATGATGTATCATTGATCCTGCTTTTGGTGAAGTGCTTTCACTCTCTGTTTCCTTGACTGTACTATAGCTAGCATTGGAACTAGTGTCCATGTTGCTGTCATCATTTTCATCGTCTCCATCGCCATCGTTCTCATGATCACTTTCCTCGCACTTTTCAACCAAATTACTTTTTGTAGCTCGCGGTGAAATATGCTTATCTAAAAAGTGGAGATAGGGAAACGTGTCACTTGCTTCTTTCACGGCACCAAGCACTTCGGCGGAAGACGTTCCAGATTTCTTGGCTTTCTTGACTTTCTTGATTCCTCTCTTTTCCCGAGAATATCGGGCTCTAAGGTGCTCGAATTTTCTCTTTGCAACAGGACCTTTAATTGTAGAGAAAATACATTGCAGTGTTTATCAATTTAAACCGGCACGAAACATTGATTTGCTCGACTAATTTCTGCGACTTTAATATCACTCACCTGACTCCAAACCCAGCTGCTCTGCAACTTGTTGCCATGCATTCTTTTTTTTTGTTGTTGTCTTTAAATTCTTTCAAAGATTTGTCATATAAAATGGGCAAATTTTCAACAGCACTTGCGAGCAGGTTTGTCTCAGACTGGGCTAGCATTGCAGAGCATTGCTGAATAAATAGTTCAGTGCAATCTAAAATTATCCTTGTGGTTGCATACTGGGCAAACTCCTTGGCCATGTTTTTGCGAACATGCTCCCTTGTGGGAAACAGAAACATGTCTTGGATTTCAAAGTACAGCAAATTTATCCATGTGTTACATATCCTGGATACCAGGCTGGTACTGATCTCAAATCTGTCTGCAAGGTCTTGGAAAAAAAGACCAGCCTTCAATCTGATAAGCACAAGTAGAAACTCATCCAGATAAGAGAGCTTCCTTGAAGGCCCAGGTTTACGCTTTTCATAATTTTCGCCCTTCATCCTTAAAGTACCAGACATAACTAATCAAAAACATCAATGAAATCAATGAGCAATCATAGGTAATCGATAGGTAATCAGTTGATTAGTCATTGATTATATTGCCGATGATCAATGAGTAATCGATGACTAATCAATGGGCCACAAAATTCTTGTTCATCAATATCATCTGGTGGCTGAAAACATATTTGGTGAAGAGAAACACAATTAAAACAACATAAATGTAAACAGATTTTCCAGGTTTATTCTTTTCATCTTAAATAGTACAGTAGCGCTCAGAAATAGGTGAACATCGCAAATGTATAGTTAATGAACTCCCAATGCGTTAAAATGGTCTGCGCGTTTTTGCCAATGTGTTAAGGAACACGTTCACGGTACACGTTCACAGTACAGCTTTGTACTGCTACCACTGAAACAAGGCGCCTTAATGTTGAAAAGATGGCAAACAAATTTGTAAACTTTCGCATCAAACCATCACAGTTAGTCTGACACTTTGAACTCGCTAATCCAAATGTGACAACTAGTAGTCGTGACATGTATTCAGACGATTTGATGGTCAGTCATAAGGCTTTGACCGTGTTGCCTTGGAGCTTGAGGCCTTATTAGTATAGGCTGAGCCGCTGGTCGCTTTCAGCATTTGTTGTCCGGCATGCTTTACGACAGACATTACCTTGAAGTGTTTGGATAAATCATGGCCAAACAGCTTTGTTGAGGGTTTTATTTCCTCTTTACACAGACTTGTGTAAGGTCGGTTAAGGTCTGGCTTGATTAGCTCCCTGCACTTCATGTTAAGCTTCCAATTTGCATGTCAGAAGAGTACAATGCTTTCCATCATGTGCATTAAGATTTCGTGGGCGTTACAGTTTTCATGCTCTGAACATCTTTGAATAGCAGATCGGCTAGAATTAAGAATTAATAATCGGTTCCTGAACACGTTGAAAAGCCAATCGATCAATCAATTCAATCAGTCAATCAATACTTTATTTACCCACACGACACCTAGGAGTGCAAGCACTCGTTTAAACATGTGTGTGCAACACATACAACACAATGGTTTCGGGGGTCCCTGCCCTACTCTTTACGATGAGTGTGTGGGTTCTTCAACGTCCCTTTCTGACCATAGCAGTGAAGATGCAGGAGACGGTTTATCGTCCTTATTCAAGAAGACTAGAATATCTAACCATTAACAGATGTCATTGCAAAGGCAGCATATTCTCCTCGGTTATTTTAAGACCCCGAGTGTTGGTCTGGTCTGGGGCTCGAACCCGAGACCTCCTGCACAGTAGTCTGACGCTCTACGAACTGAGTTAACCGGTCAGATCCGCTGACATGTTCTTTCTAGTCAATAAATCCCGGATTTCTTCATTCACCAGGTTCAGTGTGAGATATTTGCAATTTGCAGGTGCTGGATATTTCTCGCCTCTCTCTTTCACTGAATCTTGCGACATTTCTCCAGTCAGAATATTGTCGACAAGTGTGACAATAGCGCCTAAGTCAGGCTGTCTAGAATGTTGTTCTTTGACCCAGAGTCAGATTGAGTGGGCTTCGGACTTTGGCTGTTGCTTGAGTCGAGCAATTGATTTGTGGCCGCAGTAAAGTCGAGTGAATTGGACATCTTATCCAAAGCATCTTCCTCAATCTCTTCGTCTGGATCGGGTTGCAGGAGAATATCTTCTCTGAAGCTATTAAAAGCTTCGGTTTGGGCTTTTGAAACTTCAACAAGCTGTTGTAGTGAGCTTTGTAAGCCTTGCAAAATGCTCACCATGTCGGCCAAGCTGTTTTTCTCCTCAGTCCTGGAAGGGTTAACACTGGAATCTGTTTTTTTCACCATCGTCAGCGCACATGTTCCTTCAGTTGATGATTTGTTCTTCCAGATAGCGTAACTGAAGTGAATTTTGTGGTTTGTACAGTTTAAGTGAAACCACCGGAAATTAAACTCAACTCTGATTTATTGACTACATGCTTGCACTGACTACAAGGGGAGTGTGTACTTCTTTCTGACTGCATGCTTGTATGATTGACAGATGTCACAACACTACATCTCCCCCCTCCTTGATAATAAACTTACAATCATGTATGTTGGCTAACTAGATCAAACAACTTTACAATAACATCAACAAACAATAGGCATGCCTTCTAGTAACGGGTCTCAAAGTGTTCAGTGTTTATGCTAGTAGACAATTTGAACGTAATCTGCAAGCCTTGCTGAGGGTCTCCTCTGTTTCTGTGACCTCCACAGGCCTCCGTCTTTTGTGCTTGGGGGGTTTGGATCTTCATCTTGTGTTAAAACTTCGGCTTGTACAACAGGGAAGTCCTCTGGTTCTTCTTGTTCCCTGGGATCTCCTTCAGCTTTCAGATCTTTCAGGATGATTTTTAAACATGGATAAGTTTTATGTTATGGACTTGAAACCATCACTAGCCGTAACCATAGATCTTTCTTTTCATTTCAACAAGGGGTTCTGGATTAAAAGGAGTGCTTAATTTGTTTTTCTTTGTTTGTCTCACAAGCACTGTACCTCCTGGTATTGCTTGGTTTTGTGCCCAGTTTCCAGTCTGCATATGCTTTGATGTTTGACTTCTGTTCTGCATCTCTCTCTGCCGTAGTCTTCCGAGTCTCCCACAGCGTATGCTTTATATTTGGTGTTGGTGATACTTCTGGCAGGGTGATCTCGAGTTTCCTTCCATTGAGTGCTTCATTTGATACATTCGTGCGGTGTTGCACTATACTGTCTGAGAAATTTGTACAGTTTCTGTTTCCAATTTTTGCCCTCGATATATACATGTAGCAGTTTGCACGCACTTCTCAAGGTTTGGCATAAAACATTCTGCTTCGCCATTGGCTCTCGGCCAAAGAGGTTGAACTTTCTTGTGATGGAATCCTAAATACTTCACAAAGTTGCTGAACTCGAGTCCGTTAAAAGGGAGGCCATTGTCGGTCTTCAGCTCATCAGGGATTCCCTGCCTTGAAAATATGGCATCAAGCCTCGGGATAACAGATTTGGCTGATGTGGACTTGACGATCTCAACTTCCGGCTGTATTCGTCAGTGACAACTAGGAGATAGTCACCTGAAGAGAATGGCCCAAGGAAATCCATTGCCAGCATTTTCCATGGTCCACTAGGTAGCGGCGTCATCTGCAGAGGTTCAATTCGCTATGTCTTGCTTAGAGTTACTGCTTGGCATGCTAGGCAGTTATTGACTTTATCTTTGACCATCTTGTCTATTCCAGGGAATCAAACTTTCTCACGAATTAAACACTTCGTCTTTATGACACTGTGATGTCATGTGCCAACTCTACGGCTCTTTCTCTCAGCTTGCTTGCAACTACAATTCTGTTACCTCTCAGTACCACTCCACTGTAGACCAGCAGCTCGTCCTTGAGTCTTTTGTAGTCTAGTATCTCAGAATCAGTCCAGTGGTCTGTCTTGATCGCCTTGATCAGTGACTGGAGTGTGGAATCTTTCTCTGTTTCAGCCTTAATCTCTTGAAGTGTCAATGGTATGGCGTTGGTGCAAACATAGTTCACATATTCATTGGCAACATTCTCTCTGTGGTTGCTTCGAGGTTTGGGTGTCTGCTCATGAAGTCGGTGGGGTTCTCAGCATCCTTTCTGGGCCAATACACAAGATGACAGTACGGCATCAGCCTTAGCTTCCATTGGTCCATGCGGGCTGAAGTGGGCTTGTGACTCTTAAAGATGCCTAGGAGAGGCTTGTGATCCATCATGAGTGTAAACTCAGATCTGTAAAGGTAAAGAGGAAAATGTTCCAGAGCCCACAGGATCGCTAGCATTTCCCTCTTGGTTTTTTGCGTATCTGTTTTCCATGTCGCTGAGTGCTCGACTTGCATAGCTGATAACCTTGCCATCCTGTGCTAGTAACCCTCTGACAGGGCTTGCATTGGCTATCGCTTTGATCTCTTGAGCAGTATTGAAGTATGACATGACTCTTAATCAGACTGTCCTTGAGTTTGTCAAATGCATGTTGCTGTTCGTCTGACCACTGCCAAGGTGTCTCCTTTTTGGTGAGAGCCCGTAGCGGTGTAGCATACTCTGGGATGTGTTGCAAAATGTACTGGGCCATTCCTAGTAATGACTTGACTTTGCGTACACTCTCTGGCTCTCTTATGTTATTGATCACCTCTATTTTCTCAGGATTGGCTTTAAGCCATGCATGTGGACGTAAGTCAAAAAGAAAGAAAAAAACCTTCTTGGCAACACCTTGCAGCACACGAATTTTTGCTTCAGTAAACAACTACGCACATACTCAAAAACAAGTTTGCACACCTTTTCAGCGTAAAAAATATTACTTTCGATAAAAAATGCTCACAGAACATAAAAAAGAACTATAGATCATTCAAATCGGAAAAAAAGGTTGCCTTTACGCTAAAATTCCAACTGTTCTTTAGATTATCTCTTGTATTCATGAAGATAAACTTCAAGTGAGTACCCTAAATATTTTCGGTCCTCTAAATTCGCAGTTTAAGTTGCCCAAAAATTTTATTTCACAGAACGATAGAAGAAGGCTTGCTCTTTCTATAGAATACCATCTTCACAGCGGAATCCATGTACCAGGTAGGGAATTTTGCCGTTGAAATTTGCCAAAATCGAGCTTTCTGATAATGTTATTTAGGAGAGTAAATTTGAAATTTTTTAAAAAATTCAGGTTTGAATCTTTTCCAATTCTAGTAACTGCACTTTGTAAAGGAAGGATCATTGAATTGTGTAATATCAAAATAATTTTGATATTTATTTTAGGTTTCTTACCCGAGTCGCAAATACGAAGCACATTTTTCAGTGGTTTGAGGGCTTCTCCAAGGGTGAAAATTGAAAAATCGTTTTACTTGAAAAATATAAATCCAAACGAACTAAAAGTTGTATTTTCTTAAGTAATTTCCAGAGGGCTTTCTTGTGAAAAAGTTTGAGAGAATTCCATTTTGCACACCTATCCGTAGTATTTACAGGAAGTCAATCTTAATCACGTTTTTCTAGCAGTTTTGTAGTCAGCCCAAGTATTCTGTGTTGAAGATGTACCATCACAAGCTTTCAAAAGTTTATATCTCTTATTCATCTCTTTCCGGATCTCGCCATTCATCCAGGGCAGCGAGCACTTTCTAACTTTGGCTTTGTGTGGGGTGACATTACTCTTAACAATGTCATTATACATACAATCCCAGGCCCAGGTAATATCATTTATGTCGTCAAAAGTAGAGCAAACCCACCAAGGAGCACTTTCCAGGTCATGTTTGAAATATTTCGGATTTTCCATCACATTTTTAAAATTTTGAACCTTGGAGATGTTGTTAGTCAGAATTAGATCAAGCAGAGTATTGGAATGTTCCGAAGTTCTTGTAGGCACTTTAATAATGTTGCGAAAGTTGAAGGAATGTAAGATACGTTGCAATTTGATACCATTACCAGTAGGAGTGAGCAAGTCAGAATTAAAATCACCGGCGATAACAACGTTTCTGCGTGTCATCCAAACTTTATCCAAAATGTAGTGGAATTTATCAAAGAATAAGGAAACGTCAGGAGGTCTGTATACACAACCGATGAGTAATCTTTGCGATTGAGATAACAACTCAATCCAGATGGTTTCAATGTCTTCGTCATCGTATTTGGATAACCGGGTGCAATCCAGGGCAGATTTAAAATAAATGGCGACTCCGCCTCCTGCTTTGTGTGCTCTATCTTTTCTAAGAATCTGGTATCCATTGATATTTACCTCGTCACTATGTATATCCTGTGTCAGATGCGTTTCGGATACGGTTAAGATATCCAGGTTAGTATTTTTATCCTCAGCGAGGTACTTTCAAAGGCCTCGTACGTTCGAGTGGCCGATGTTTACCTTTGTCTCTCACCATGTGAAGCGTATCGAACAGTGGAGAAGTAGGTCCGGGGTTGGGGTTTATGTCACCACACATTTGCAGATACACGAGATTGAAAGCTGCGTCAGAGTTGTTGTATTAGTTGACTCTCGACTTCCTAAATCTGCATCGTGATTTCCACACAATTCCAAGATGGCGGAACTCAACTCGGTAAAACAACAACAACAACAACATCCTCTTTATTTCCCTTTTCATTAATTACAAATATACATATCTATATCTAGCTAAAGATTGGGGGTTCTGGTAACCCGAAATAACCACTAGGTTAAAAATGCCGGGTTATCAGTTTACAAATTGATTAGTCAAATTTTGGCCGGACACACACACGTACACACAGGCACACATACAAAATATAATATAAAATATGATATATACCAAAGGCGTCGCCGGCTGGGAAATCCAGAGTTCCTCAGGAATTTCCCTTTCCTTTTCAACGTAGGATAAACCTGACTCACTATATGCAAAATTTCGAATTAAATATGCCAGGACGAGCAAAAAGAAGCCAAAGAAACGGCAAAATTTGGGAGAGCCAGAGGTTCTCCTTAACACGAGACTGCCTTAACACAAACGAGCCACGAGAAGTGGTGATGCTAACAGTCTTATCGCGTTAGATCATCAACTGACTAACTACAACATTGACTGGGACACTGCCCAATGCTTAATCTACAGTAAGAACTATTTTGAACAACTGACTCTGGAAAACTGTTACACTAACTTAGAAGAAACACCTGTCAACAGATGTCAACCACTACTGGCGCCCAACAAACGACTTATCCACGACGTAAAGAAAACCGACAAATGGACTTCTAACAGACTGACTTAATTTGACTAGCAATACACGGACGTCCAACCAACTACAATAGACGAATCGAAACCGACCTATGACTTATTGCAAACTTTACACGAGTATCTCATCTAATACCATCATGGCCAAACTGACCAATCAGTTTCAACAGACCAGAATTATAAGATCATCGCTTGACAAACACTCTTCACTTAATTCTGAATATGACTTCCGCTGTGGGGAAACTTTTTACCCAGTACACCAAACACTTATCACTTTTGCTAGATTTATTGATCACTTCGTCACGTCCAAAACAACAAACATAACAGACTCACACACACAAAAAAAAACGTCACCAGAACGTTCATCACGAGGTCTCTCATTTACATATCACATGATTCCGGACACTCTCCCCCCATTTAAGTGTTCTAACTTAACAGCTTAAATGTCACTCTAATCGTCCTTATATTCCTGTTCAACAATGTTCCTGATTTGATCTTTTGCAATCTGCTTGGCTCGTCGGTCTGGTCCTACTCTTGGGACGAACGCTTCAACTTCAGGGTTTGGTTTCCACTTAGGATCTTCCCCTCCTATTTTCAAGTTGCACACGAGTTGCAAGGGACGCTCTACGATGTATCCATTCCCCTGCTTTAGCTTCAATCCACGAACTGTTCCATCCTTGCCGGTAGTCTTACTCACTACTCGTCCCAGCTTCCACATTGCCTTAACCTTTGCTTCACCTTTTAACATCACCACTGCCCCTGTGCTTGGTGTCCTCTCATTGTTCCCTTCAGACCGCTGCTGCCATTTTTCAAGAGCGTGAACATACTCCTTTATGAATCTCTTTCGAAGGTGCTGTTTGCTTATCTCTAAAAATCTCACGCACTTAGTGACATTCTCTCCTCCTATCTTCTCCAGGTCTTCCTCCAGGTTAGGGATTGGCTCTCCTCTTAGTAGGGTGTTTGAGGTAAGCACCGGTTTCTCGAACTCGTTGCCTTGATAAAGGAGTGGCCTGTTGTTCATGGTCATCTCAACATCCAGCAAAACGTCATCTAGTTCCTGGTTGATTAGCAGGCTCTTGCCGATTACCTTTGAAAGACTTCTCTTCATGATGCCAACAAGGCGCTCAAAGAATCCTCCCCACCATGGTGCACAGGCCAGGTTAAACTTCCATTTCATCTCCAAACCACTCAAATAGTTTGCCAAACGTTGGTCTTTCTTCAGCTTAGATAACCATTTTCCAGTGGCAACAAATGTTTTTCCATTGTCACTCACAGTGATCTGAGAGCAGCCTCTCCTAACAACAAATTCCTTTAGTGCTCTTTGAAACTCTTCGGCAGACAGGTCGTGACACAACTTAAGTTGCACTGCCTGAGTACTGGCACAGGTGAATAGTGCAATGTACGCCTTTGAAGTAGTAGATTTCATAATCTTGTAGTAGACAGGCCCA
>OMLO01001458.1_pt1 | contig 18213 bp, 11 predicted proteins | sample 1674811 | NCBI WGS metagenome assembly OMLO01 (sample SAMN06265003, study PRJEB25207) | coral metagenome | isolation source: Coral host | place: Mexico:La Bocana,Puerto Morelos, Mexico | collected 2008-11-13 | reverse complement strand
ACAATTTCATTGTTTATATTTGTCACTTTCACATGATCGAGTCTTGCAAAAAATAATAATCCTCGTTTATTGCCGCAAGTCCAGATATCATAGTTCAGTCAGTGGACACAACTTCCGAGTGATATGTCGGAAGGTCATGGGTTCGGCCGCCGATATAGTGATATATTACTGGTCAGTTTTTGTTTTTCAATTTCAGAATCAACTTCATTGCGCAAACGCACACGCAAAGCATTACGTTCACTTTCGTTAAAACAGAATTTCTTAATGAAATTACGATTGGGAGCTTTGCTGCAAATGTGTGACCCATACGAGAAACGACAACAAGAAAAAAAAGAACATATAGTCTACCCAATTACGCAACTTCTTCTTTATTTCCCTTGGAATGGCATAGAACCCTTAAGAATTCAGAGTAATCCATTTTAACCTCCGTTACGCAACGAAAAAAAAATGACACAATCTCCCCCAAAAACTGCACATACACTATGATTTTCTGTTGTGTATGTAACACGCATGTAGTGAGTTATTAAGCAGCACGGCGTTGAGAAAGAGTACGGGTTTGAAGGAGTCGCGCAATGAATAAAGAAATGTTTTCAACTAATTAATACACCTTGCAAATTATACTTGTGCGTTTTTATTAACATTTATTAACATTGACTCCGACATTTGGGTAGGATTTCTTTATAACCCTCTTTAATACTTCCTCGAAATTGTTCACGATTGCGTGTTTCTGTCTAGTTATGGAAGTTTGGGAGAACGAGAAATACTGTGGGACCACCAGCCACAGAAGAGTGTTCCCAGACATTTTTCGATTTTTTCCAAACTCTCATTTGTGTTTCTATTGTAGTGCAAGCATGTGATTGGCACAAAAATTTGAGCCGTATATGACTTCATGCAACTTTACGTAGTTGACTACATGACTGTTACAAATTACACATCGCGTTTTCGTTTTTTGATGCATCTGAAAAATAAAACAGCTCGTGAAAATTAGTTTAAAATTTTTGCACGTAAAACGTCTAAAAAAACTGCGAGTATTCTTTCCTCGAGTGACAAAGCAAAGCAAGTACTCTCAGTCGAGTTCTTTGCCACAGATCGCGCGTTCATTAGGCCACAATCGGTTACTCACACTTTACTAGCCGGAAAGAAGGCCAGCTTCCTTGACCAATTTCAAGTTACGTTCACAATTATAATGAATTGTAAAAATATCGAAGTAATTGCCACAGTCCACCTAATTCCAGTAATCGATTACATCGACAGAAAATTCACCCATTATTTCAAAATTATCACAGATATTCTGTCCATGGATGTAGCAGCAACAAGCTCTGACATCCAGCCCTTGATCTAGACAAGGACAGCTTTGTTATTTTCAGGATCAGTAATTCTTGGTCCATTTTACATGAGGTATGACATGACATCATCAATCTCTGTGTCATAAGGGTCGTGCGCTATGTAATCCAAACAGTTCAGGTGTCAGTTGCGGCGAGTGGTGAGCTCCATAAGCTCCAAAACCGTTATCAGGCAAGATCCGAAAGCTGAGTTTATGAGACACGGCGAAACCGTCTGTTCCTTCCAGCTGCGTCAAAAGAACAAGTACCTGCCTGAAATGGGAACGAAATTGCAGTGAGAGACTTCTAACAGGTTGTATCGTAAACTATAAAACCAACTTCCATGATTTAACAAGTCTCCTCCTTCCTTCTTTCCAGAAGAAAGACCCTTTGTTCTACAACTCTGGCCGTAAACGTTCCGGTACGAGAGAGCAGACTAGAGATGGGCGCGGGTGAGCCCAGCGACTGAACAAGCAACAACAACTGAGCGGATGGGCAATATGGCAGCTTTTCAGACTTATTGTTCAAGTTAAGGCAACGAAAGCGCCCTTTAACCTTTAAAACCATTAGCCCATGGCGAAACGCCCTGAGAACGAGCGTGAACTGAACTAAAATAGAGCGCTTATAGTAAAAAGGTAAGTTTAAGCCTAGTTGTATTTTCCACGCGACAAACGTAGGTCATATTTCTTGCTTTCATTTTCTGGGGGTTTCAAGGTTAGCTTCAGGACAATTTAGGCAGACAGAGCTTCTAGCGCCAGCATCACTTTGGCAGAATACTACATATTCAATGACTTGGCATAATTTTGAACTTACTTATGGAGGGGTGGAACACAGTCAGTGGTCAGAAGCACTCCTCTAGTTGACACAACGTTAAAACTCTCCGAGCAATCACAGTCCACGAGTAAGTGGTGGTCGGGTCGGCGGTTTTCCGCTACAACTATCAATCCCGCAATTCCTTGCGCCATGTAGTAACACGTGACTCCGGGAATACCCTTCAAGCAAATGAACAATGGACCTCATTACATATTGTTAGAGTTGTTCAACATTGTGAAAAGTGGAGGACAAGGTCTCACTGAAAAGTACTGATAGGGAATTATTTCTCTGTCGCTTGAAGTTGGTCGAAGTTGAAGCCGCCAGCAAATTACCTCATGTCGTTTTCCTTTTGACGTGGCCAACAACAAAAGCGTATCAGCCAAACAGAAATCTGTCATTGGAACTTGCTCCACCATGACAGCACGAGAGCTGTGTACTGCCAGAACATAGTTTGGGAAAAGCTCTTCATCTACAAGTCCTTTGACGAATGAAGCTCCTACTGCTTCGTCGCCTCTTGCCTCCAACGACTGCCAATGATTGAAAGCTGAACAAACTAAAGGACAACTTCGACAGATAAATAACCAGCAAACAATAAGCTAATATACCATCTGTTATGTTACCGGTTAAAAACTGGTCACTTGGCACAGAATGAGCGCGCAAGAATTTATGCAGTAACTGTAAATATTTTTTTAATGTTTACTTGACCAAATCAAATAAAACATAGGTCGTATGCAGACGTTTATCGAAAGAAAACAACAATATTATCTGGAGATGTTTCTATCCAAAAACTCTCACCGGAACATTTTACCCCTGAATCAAAAGTTTTCGGCTTCAAACTTGCCCTAAAAGCATCACAAGTGGTTCAAACACTGTACGTATGTAAACTTTCGGCTTTGCCCCGAGACGAGGTTGCACGAATGCACGAATTGCTTACCTATCATGTAGGTTCCTTCCTCCAAAATCCCGTTACATGACACGTCAGACTTCACCTGTCTCCTGCTGTGACAGACAAGCGAGATGGGTCTAGGACTCAGTGTCCCGGATGACGTGCGACACACAATTATAGACAGGTCAAGCAGAGATTTCGCACCTTCTCTCTTTCCCCTGACAAAAACATAAAGAGATGATATAACGAGTTTTAAACTCGTTGCAGGAATATTGCTGTTGTGAGGCAGATTTCGTACACACAAAAAAAAAGGGATGTGAAACTTTGATTCTCAGGGTAACCAGACCATTAGCCTATGGTGCACGCTTAACACAATGCATGCAACATCGATTTGCGTTGGTAATTGATACCCTGGAAATTATGTATATGACAGAAAAAGGGAATTTACACGTGTTCCACCTCATCACTCCACACGAGGCCGCGAAGGCGAAGAGGTTGGCAATCCACCCCCCCAACCACGATTAAGTCTAGTTGTTCGCATTTATTTTCTCCTCTGCTGGGCTTGTCCCAGGCCAGAGCGTAACTTATTACCATGTCACGATTAACAGTACCCAGGGCCGGTAGAATATTACACCAACCTGACTCCTTCTTGAAACAGGCAAAAGTCAACATCAGTGGTAGAAAACACATTGACCAATGCAACCTTAGCTGGAGGACCTGCAAACGCCGGAAAACAGCCATTGACACGGGTCTCGGCCCAGCCTTCCCTGATTTTACACACGTCCACACTGTCAAAGTACCTGTGCATAAATGATAACAATTCTATTCTTTAGTAAGCTCTATACAGCGTGCTTAACGAAAATTAAGTGCGATAATACGCGAGGCTTTCAGAGGCCGATTCATGTATCGAAAAATAAGTTGACGATTCACTTAATCATTTTCCCTCTTTTCTAGATGACATTAGGAAGGTTTAGCAAACATTTCTTAGCCCTAAACTGCAAAAGCACAGCGTGAAATAGCAAAGTTCTGTGTACTTTGGAGGTACTTAAACTTCGAGGGCTAATGTTTCCTTTTGCTAAGAATTTCAACTCTGTCTTTATCTGTTAGGCTTACATAAGCATATTCTACACCGGTAGACGACAGAACCGAATGCACTTTGACATTCAAAGCCAGGGGCCAAATGTACATCCATTTTACAGGCGTCGTCCTCGGTGTAACCGTCGTCATGGCTTGAGCTCCCTGTTTTCGATTCTTATGGACACATGCTCAACGTCTATGGGGAGAATGATAGAACTACTTACTTCATGAAGTCTTCAAGGGACATCCAGAACACTCCTTCCTCAGACCCATGGGCCATGAGCTCATATCTCAACTCACGGGTCCACAGAGGGGACGAATCAGACCAGTCACCAGTCCACGAGAAGCGACCCCATGGGTTACGAAGACGAACGAGTCTGTGACGTACAAAATTACATGTTCAGCAGTCACGTCCAACTCTATACTTGCCAGCCAGATATAAACCTTATTCGCATTTAAGTACCGATACAAACACGCAGCTCTTTTACACTGTCTTACAAAACAACTCTTCCGTTTTACTAGAATTTTCTTTTTCAGTTTTCCATGGTCTTGTTCACCTGCAGAAATTTTGCAAACACAAGAGAAAAAAGGGCTTTGTACAACCGGCAAACGTATAAGACGATAGAACATGACCAGCTAACCTTATGCCATGAATATCTTTGACATCAAGCACGGAGTAAGCGTGATGCGTTTGCAAGCCAACTGCTGCATAGACAGGTTCTTCTTCCGGTTTTGTATCTCCACCACAGGATGCTCCCATCAGAAACCTGCAAGTAACTTGCTATGATAACGATGCATTTCACTGATAAAAACTGACATGGGAATCTCGAGGTCCCCTTCCACAAGAGGAATTTGAATACGGAAGTTTATTTCTGAAAACGCATCGAGTGTTTTCCGTCCCCACCACGTCAGAGGAATTTAAAAATGCAATAATCACCGAACATTCTGGATTTGTATTTGAGGAAAACTCTAGCGGGGATATCACAGGATTATCGTGACGCCACCGTGTTCGAAATGCTCCGTTTTTTTTCAAAATGTTCTCCGTCAGACACGAAAACGAAAAGACAAGCTTTGAAATTCCTCGGGTTTAAAGAGCGGTTTTGAAAAGCTCTCTCTTGGTGACGGATCAGTATCGACGGTACGCCTAACCCTAGAAATTTTTTTCAAATTTCTTTAGCGTAATATGGAGTCTTCAGCTCTTCGCTCTTCCCCAATCTCTTTCTGCAGACGCGCAGTTTACTTAAAACCGGATGAAACTGATGGGAAGCGGTCCGAATCCCTAGCTGTAATGAGCCATGAAATAATGGTTTTGTTACATACCCAGCGCTTCTACAGCTCAGAAGCTGCGCCCAGATCATGTCTTTATCAATAGGTTCTGAGTCACTTGTAGGGTTTTGAGCCGCTACATTAAAACAAAACCACAACATTAACCAAGTGAATGGTGAAAGGTTCACTGAACACAAGACAACGATAACCTTCATAAGTATATTGTAAATTCAATGAAAAATATACTGTGATGTATCAATAGTATAAATAACAATAGGAAAAGCTGTTGAACAACTTTCCTCTGTCAGAGACAACCTTAGATTCACTTGTGCTGGGCCAAAAGGGGACAACTTATTGCAGAAAACAACAAATCCTAAAAGTTGTTTTAAGATATTGTGCAAGCGAAACAAAGTAAGATATCAGTAATTATGCATTCTTGTCTTTATAAAAAACCTCCTATACTTGAAGAAAACTAGACAATTTAAGGTAAATCTGAGTCTTACCATGCAACATAAAACTCACACATGGAGCTCCTGTCAAAGTGGCCAGGCCTTCTATGCAGCGGCCAGCAGTAAGAGCCTGGTAACAACCATGAAGTTTGGCCATAGCCTTCTCAATTAATGGCACCCACAGCTGTCGACGACGAGCCTACAACAAAATAAGAAATTCAAGATATTTATTACAAAAGGCACTAGTTCTGAAAAAAAGTTGCCTCTGAATGAAAAATCAACAGGCTTCATCCGGTCTTAGATAAAAACTGAAGAAATATTTATGGAATAAACACAATGGGCTTAAAAATTACAACTGGTGGGAAGTGGACCAGTTTGCTATTTACAAACATGACTGAGGAGCTGAACTAGGGTCTACTGAGAAAGTACTTCAGCTTAGTGGTCAGAGTGGGAATTGAAACCACAGCCTTCAGTCCAGATAAACCCTGTGCCCTAACCACTCAGCCACATTGCCTCCCCCAATAGTCAAGGCATAATGTGATTTTATTCTTGAAGGGATGCTTCTCATCATTTAGTCATGTTGTAAAGTCTTATTGAGTTACGTACGTCCAGTTTGTCTACCTGTGAATAAACAGGTTGCCCATGGCGATCACAAGGCAACAGTTCATCAACCAAAATTACAGTCCATTTTCCATCTTTGCAAAGTCGAACTTGGTAAGCTCCCTCTGGGTTGATCTACAGTAGAGAAACAAGGTTCACTTAAGTTAAAATGCTTCCTCAACTTAAAAAAAGTTTCCTCTGAATCCATAGACCCTTTGCATAAATGGAGCCTAAATTTGAATAAGAATACTTTATGCATTCTTAGCCTCATACTTTTGTTACCAGACAAAGGATCTGTCATATGATTGTGAGGCTTCGGATGTATATGTAGTGTTACTAAAATTTAGGCACTACATGTATTTATGCAAAGGGTCTATATTAAAGGCCATAAAAGTTAACAGCATCTGTGTCTTACAGAGTGCGTCGGATCTCTTTAAATTTTCTTTTTATTAATTAATTACAGACAGTGAGGAAAAAATAAAAGTTAAACATCCATAGAAGTTGTGAGATTCTAATAAACTGACTCTGTTTGCACATGGTTTCCTACTATAAAATTTAGGTAGATTTATCTAGCAAATTACCTAAATTCAATAGAAGGAAAGGAGAATACACAAATTGAACTTAATAAGTCCAGCACTGTTACCTCTCTTGTTATCAAAATGTTTTCCAGGAGCTCAGGCTTTTCCCCTAAGACAGCCATAGCACTCAAAAACCTGAAACCGTTATGACAGAGTACTGAGTAAACTAAAAGCACAGACTTACAGTTAGGATTAAACCTGCTTTTAAAATTAGTGAAACGGTTCAATTAACTTAATCACTATAATTCTATTTTAATTTTTGATGCCTTCAGTTACCAGTTTCTGTTCTTATTACTGCTTACCCAAGCAATAGTTGCATTTTGCCACAGTGTGAAAATTCATATGACTACACCTACATGTTCATTTTCATGCAAATCAAACTCACAAGAAAGTCATAAGATTAAAGAAAGATTTCGCACATGGACTTATTTTGAAACAAAGGCACAAGGAAACCGAGAAATGGCCTATTATTTAAGGAAGTCTGTCTGGGAGAGATAAGGTTTAAACCAACCATGTATGGACTGGTATGTGTTTGGAAAGCTAAAAGGAGCTGTGAAAAATTGATCTGCCTACAAACTTTACCAGGTAACAGAAGTCTACAGTGTATTTCAACTGGTTCAGTTTTTCTCAGTAACTTACCAGCAGTCACCCAGAACCCCTTGCATAATGTCATCAGGCCTTGGATTCCTGAAAACTGCCAGTGGAATTGCAGCTGCACTGCGCCCTCCTCCAAATGACTTGATGTGCTGTGGACGCCTCCATTCTGCTACACGAGGATGTTCAGAGAAGCGTGGCTCCAGATACAGAGAGTTTTCATTGGGCAGAAAGGAGTCATCTACAAACTGGATCTTTTGCTGAATGTTAAAAGCAAATAAAATAGTAATAATCACTTTAAAGTATTAAATAGAAGTCAGAACAGTGTTCCTAAACATCTCATATGTTACTCTTAGGCAAGTTGACAAAAATTCCAAGGCTATATAAGGCTATAAAATTATTATAGTCAGACACTTAATAACAAAATTTTTCCATGTCATGCTGTGTAGTGATTTCAATTAAATTAAATTAAAAATTAGAATTAAAATGTCTCATTTAATTTCCTGATATGTTTTAAGTTCACTCATTGGTTCTTAATTACTTGACAACATCTCTTTATGAAACTTTTTACATTTAATTATCTCTTAGCAGCATTTCAAAAATTTAAAGCTGTGCTGTTTTATCAACGAAGTAGTATTTTTACGTACACTTTTACAGTATTGCACAATGTTGGTCCACTGTTCTTTAGCTTGTTTCTCATCACGGATTCTCCTGGACTCCACAGGTATACTTTTCTGGCGCTTCATTCTTTTACTGGGGCTGGCTGTGGGTGAAGGTTGAGAGGCTTCTCCATGACTTGCACTGCCAACTCTTTCTGAAGTGCATGCTCTGCACATAGTGACATTTGATGGATTGACAAGAGTACAAATTGGACAAGGCCAGCCAGGGTCCACAACACCCGAACCTTTAAAGTTGGTTATGAAAGATAAATATAAAACCAATAAAAATGTTCATTTCACTGAATTCTTCAGGTATGAAGAAGGAAATTGTAATTCATTCAGTAAAAGATCATCAATTTGTACTCAAATTTCATCGGACTTTTCACATGATTGTGTATGTCAAAATAGCTGCACACTTAATAATATATTCTTATAAAAAAATAAGTATTTAATGGAAAATACACCACTTAACAAATTCATAAAAAAAACTACACCCAAATCCTGGGGCGACCTGCACAGTTTACAAGGTTGTTTATGATTGGTCAAACAAAACAATGGGTAAACAACACAAAACATACAATGCCTCCTAAAACAAACACTCCTCAAAACAAAAGGGGTGCAGATTAACAAGAATGAATCAAGATGGAGGTTGTAAGTCCTGAGTGCTGTATTCTCAGTTGTTCGTATATTGATGATGTCATTTCCTGCTTTTTCAGGGTTGTTTGTGCAAACTTTCAGTTTGTCCAATTATATAAAGAAATTTACAAAGTGGTTGAATTTTATTTTCTAATGTTGAAAGGTACATTTTACCACTTATCTTTCATAACATCATGTAAATTGTCCTTGGCTCTGGTATTTCTACCATCATAAAAAGTAAAACAACTGGAAACACTTACATTGCGTATATTTCACATCATTATAAAACTGATAACTGGAGCTCAAGTGCTCAGCAACACCACATGATGTAATATACTCAACTCATTAAATAACATCGCTACACACAGCTGTTAAAATACACTGATCAAAAGCTGCTCCTCTGTTATACTTGAGCTTAACTCACCAGTCAGGTTTGGTACATGACTAGAGCTGCATTTCGACCAGATCATTTGCAAGCTGCATTTAAGTGCTACTCGAAGTTCAGCCAGCTTGATCATAATTTTGAAAAGTGATATTACATAACTTCTTGTCTACAAAGGAGTAAGCGAGATACCTGTTGAATCAGAAGTTTCTCCGAAAGTGCTACAAGGGGGCTTAGGCCCACCATCACGTGCACTTCCGCAAACCTCACAAACTGAATCAGAAGCTTTGTTTTCAAAAGTACAACCAGAGCAACTCCAGTGGCTGTCATCGATATCTTTAGACACGTGAGGCACAGAAGAATTAGGAAATGGTCTGGGTTTAAAACCTTCTTTAGGGCACGGAGAATTACAAACTGTGCAATACACTCCTACATTGTCGTATAACAAACTTTGGCATTTGGGACATTTGAGAACCTCCGGGCTCTGTTGAGCAATGACTGAATGCATTTCAAGAGACAAATCAGGGTAGAGCCTTTGATTCGTAGAAGATACGCCACTTGTTGAAGAGTCCGTCACAATTAGCGAGGGATCGAACCGACAGGCAGAACAGATGCTAGTTGCCCATGGATTTGTCAACGTACAGCGAGGACATGTCCACTGTTTTCCATTGTGATCAGCGTTACGAGGAGATTCTATCCTGTCCGATCCACAATGATTGCAAAGAACTACCGTCTGTGGATTGCGAGAACCACAAACTTTACAAGCCCAGGCGCTAACACTTCGTTGTTTACAATGGCCACAAGCAGTACAGGTGGAATTTCGTCCTGTGTTTATCAAAGTACACTTCTCGCAGGTCCAGCCTTGTTCCGTTGAAAAATTCACTCCCATTGTCTCCATTTGAGAGTTAAACGTCTACATGACTACCCAATTATATCGATAATATAACACCACCAAAGCTTGCAATTTACACTGCAAATTGCAAGGTAGATTTCCCTTCGTTAACCACCGGCTGCATGTAGTAAGTCCCAAATATAGTTCAGGGTCAGCAGTGATTTTTGAGACAGTATGAGCCGAAATATCACTTTACCAAGAGGGGTAGTGACAAGCGACTACACTAAGCAGCTATAGACAACAACAGAGAAAAGAAATCCTATAAGCAAAATTAAAAGATTTTTCCATTTCCTATTTTTTTTTATCAATTTTTCTCATTAGTTTTAATTTTTGAACCAGTTTTCTCGAACATTTGGGTCAATGACATTTCTAATTTTGTCTTCCACCCTGGAAGAACACTATCCGACTTCTGAAAGCGAGGCTGGAAGGAAACCGGAAGTGACATGCCGCTGACACTTTTGTAGCACTCTTGTTTAACTTCTTTGTAATCTGTCTTTCCGCGGGGATTTTACAATGAATTTGTGAACCAATTATTGATCACGAAGTGACCTTATGAAAGCAAGGTAAATATGGGTAAACATCATTTTTAGCTTTAATAGATGGCTGCAACGATAATTCTGAAATCGTCGTTTGCTGGTCATGTGATCGGGACGAGGACTGGCTAGGCTTCAGTCTTGGTTTAATTTTGCTGAAGTAGGGCGATACAAGTTTATTTTATTTTAAGCCAATTTGTTAATGTTTAATGTTACTTATTTTTTCGCAGGTCATGTGTGTTCATACGTTGTTTCTATTTATCTAGCATACATATTTTAAAGCTATTTGTCTTGTCACGCTTAATTCCTACCCCCAAAAAATTGCGTGACGGTAGGTGATGGGCTCCTGGTCATGTGCTTTTTTAACGTCGATATTTACCTTCAAGCTTCAGTTTTCAACATTTGCAAGCACGATTTTTAACTCGTGATAATCAGGCGATCAACCTCGTTTTTAAGACTTTTCCCTTGAAGGCGATATGCAGTAGGACACATTGGAGCGAGAGGCTCATAAATCATGGCCGCTAACGCTTCCGTACCAGTTTTGTTTAGCTTTCTAATCTTTCTTTCCGCGGGGATTTTACAATGCATTTGTGAACCAATTATTGATCAAGAAGTGACCTTATGGAAGCAAGGTAAATATGAGTAAACATAATTTTTAGCTTTAATGAATGGCTGCAACGATAATTCTGAAATCGTTAGCGGGTCGCGTGATCGGGACGAGCCAATTTGTTATGTTAATTATTTTTTCGCAAGTCATGTGTGTTCATACTTTGTTTCTTTTTATCCAGCGTACATATTAAAAACTGTTATCGTGTGATCACGTTTAACTCCTACCCCCAAAAAATTGCGTGACGGCAGGGATGGGCTCCTGGTCATTTAACACTGCTCTTTTAACGTCGACATTTACCTTCAAGCTCGAATCTTCAGCATTTGCAAGCACGATTTTTAACTCGTGATAATCACGCGATATGCACTAGGACACACTGGGGCGAGAGGCTCAATATGTCTCACCTCCCGCAGGCCCTTCTCGTCCTGAGGCTTTGCCGTCTGAATGGGCTTTCTTGCCAGGGAAGGGTGGGTCACCACGTTAAAGATAAAATGTCAAAGGATAATTAAGGAAACAAGAGATTATAATACCTTGGGGGAAAGCATTCCAATTCGCAAGGGATTTCATTACTTTCAAGCGTGTGAAGGCTTATAATTATTGAAATCATATCACAGCTAGCTAAGACGTTTACCAATCACTTTTCTAGGAGATTTCGGAGTCAACACGTATCGTATCCCCATTATTACGTCCCTCCCCGATGGATCTCTCATCGCATTGTCAGAAGGTAGGAAGCACAGTTCTGCCGACTCAGGACCAAAATTCCTAGCGATCCGCCGTTCTAAAGATCAAGGAATAACGTGGAGCAATACCAGCTTTATTGTAGACGACGGCGAGGTCCCTGATGGCCTTAATCTGGGCACAGTGTTTGTTGATGAAGATATAAATCGAGTATTCGTCTTGTATTCGTATTGTGCCCACAAATGTGTGTATCACACTACATATCTGATTAGAAGCGATGACTTTGGAGAGACCTGGAGCAAGCCGTCAAACCTGTCAGACCAGATTGGCACCTTTCTGTTCGTTCCTGGACCAGGCTATGGTATTCAGGTAATATACTTATGCTTAGAAGTCGCGACTGGTCCTTTGAGGTCTTGGTAGAGGGTCTGTTAAAGGGGATCGTATATTCCATAGACCGCCACATTTTGTTTCTTTGAAACCGCAGTCCGCTTTCTTTGTATGCTCTTAAAAACTGTTGCCGCCCTACTAGCAAAGCGGTTTTGGTACGCATAGAATTATTTACATATATTAGCTCAATGCAAGAGATTATGACCTAATTGTTTCTAAACAGATCGTTTCTATCTCCCTTTAGTAATCAGCGAACAAACGTTTTGACGTCAAATGGGATGTTCACAAACACAACGATTGCGCGCGTTGTTGAAAGACCTCCACAAAAACACGCAAATTTTAAAAACCGCGTAAAAAAAAAATATATGATTCCCCGCCGGCAACGGTGCAGTAATTCATAACCGTAAACCGCCAGATACTGATGTGAATTAAACTAACTTTCAAAATTGGATTAAAAACCCAAACCGCATGAATCATTAACAGAGTCTCTTGCTTTGGTATCTGAAAAGTGGACGGTACGTGGCTCGAGTTTTCAACCAATAGAACAATCCGAAAGAAAGCAGTAAAACCCGATGGAGCGAGCAATTACACTTTGAAACAATGATACCAAACATTTAACAGCAAAATACATTAAGACATAAAATTATGCAGGAATAGTTGATATTTCCAATAAATTGTCTTCACTTCTTTAGAAAAAAAATAGTCCCTGGAGGGGACGGCTTATTACATGTGGTCATGCCTCCCCCGGACACGATGGAGTTTTCTGCATCGTCAGTGACGGTGAGTTACTCAAGTAAATACATGTACCAAGGTTGTCAAAAATATTTTGTAGCCGAATTGAGGCGAATTATATTATACCCAGCCGGGATGTATAAATGTATAAATCGGTCAACAACGGGAGGGAGGGGCATTTAGGTATGATTAGTGAAACCTGCTGTCGCTAAAATTAATCTTCCAAAGTTTCCAATGCAGATCATGGAGTACACTGGAGGCTGGCTGGTTCCATTCACCAGAATGGTGAATTTCAACCAGACGAGTCACAGGTAGGCCTATCTTTTGCTGTTTTAAACAATTTAAGTTCATGCGGAAGACAGGAATCTGTAAAACAGTCCAAGGAACTTCGTTTGTTGAATTCTTCACCCGGGGGGGAGGGTACTCTCCAATTTGAAAGTTTTGTAAGGGAAGGCTCTGCCCCAAGGACCAACCACTTAGTCGTTTGTATACCATTTTCACAGAAAATATCTCCCTTTCGTACACCTTTGATTGAAAATTAAACAGATACCCAGGAGTAGTCTTAATAAATATAGAATTACTTACTTATTCAGTTCCCGTTCGTGCACGTTGTAATGACAGATTTCCCTGCCGTTTCGTATAATATACCTCAAAGTTAGGTGTGAAATCCTTGCACTTTTACATACAGGAAACTGAATTGTAAAAGGTAGCCCTTTCGGAAAGGGCCTCCCCATATCCCCTGATGTTTAAGCGAGAATGATTTCCTTTTTGACAGCTCACCGAGTTGTATGACGGAGTTTTGTTAATGACTTCCCGGAACCAAAAGAATTTTCACTGCCATTGTCGCATCATGTCCACGAGTTATGACGGCGCAGAAACATTTGCTCATTCCGACATCTACTTCGACGAAACTCTGATAGATCCAGTGGTGGCCGCCAGCTTACTGCGGCAGAGAAACACACTCTACTTCTCCAACCCAGCTAGTAAACTGCTCCGTGTAAACATGACGATCCGCTGGGGTGATGAAGATGCAATTAGACCTAGTTGGATAGGATCTGTCGGGGTGTGGAAAGGCCCTAGTGGATACTCATGCCTCACAAACGTTCCTGGCAAGCTGGCAAACGACACTTTCATTGGCATGGTGTTTGAGAAAGGAAACATTCGCTACTACGAGAGTATTGTATTCGTTAGGTTGCGAGTGTAAGCAATTTTTAACGGGCTAGGGTGTTCAGTTAAGACAGTATTTAAATTTTTTCACAAATCAGGGTATTTTTTAGGTTTGCACGCCGCTATGTTGTGCTGGGTTAGCTTTACTTGGTTGAAATCTTTAAAATTTTATCACATTATCTTCATTATCTATCACACCTTTGAGTTTTGTGTCAGTTTTAGAATCACGAGTATCTCAGTAATAGTTGTTTTTTTCATATTAGTATAGTCAAAATTGATCTCATTAATTACTCGGATATCTTTTTTTGAATATCCATATTTTAATCTATTATATTGCAGATAATTCAAAATTATAAAAACGAGCATCCCTAGAAATTAAAAACAAATTCTAAAACTGCATTGTTTTGAATAGCATTGAGTATTATTTTCTTTATTTTTTTGCGCAAACTTTCTCGCTATACTGATACTTTAGTGACCTGGGTTACCTCACACTTTGGCATCTGGTAATCAAGCCTAACTTGGTATCACAAGACATTCCCTGGCAAAGAGAGATGCCATCGAAGAACAAATTGACAGTCGTAGCTGTTTTGTTGGTTGTTATGTATCACAAAAATACTAGAAAACCCGCGCGTGACAATTCAAGCCATATATAGTGTTTCACATGACGTCAGAGGGCAGCCATATTGGTGTACGAAAACAATAAAACAGCGGTCATGTTGATGTCTCAAAGAAATCATGTGGGAGCTGAACTCTTTTGCTATCTAAAAACTTTATTTTGTTCCCATAAAATTTCATAGCTGCTGGCCATGTGAGGGAAATAGTCTATGTACCACGCGATTGGCATAAAGAGAGTTTCGTAAGTTCTTCCCATACGCGTGGAAGCCAGACTTCCACCTACCACTTTAGCAGCAAATTTTTCGGTGTTGTGCATCAGCGTTATACCCAGAGACCGCTGGTCAAGAATGACATGGGATCTAGTTAAGAGATTGGTGGTGGATATATTACGTACTTGTGCGCATGCGTCGATGTCTAAACTAAACCAGATGCTGTTAATCTGCTAAAAACGAAATTAACGAGTTCAATATCGTTTCAAAGACGGACAAGAACATACATTAGAGATGAGATTTCGCTCAGCTTATCTTTGGCACGTAGTCGTCAGAGTATAAGATCGCTATCGTAGATCCCTTATAAATGTGGGTACAAAGCCAGTGAAAAACTACGTTTGATACAATGGTGCAGTACTCGGCCAAAGCGAACAAAGTGTACACTGCAGTGATAAAACAAATGTTAAGAAAATGTAAAGAAATATGATTGCATTCGTCTGCAGTTTTAACATAATTTTGGTTGTCAAATTCATACCTAGTGACAGTGTCACTATATTCCCACAGGCAGCCCAAAATCACTGTGTCAAAAATTAGTTCTTAAACTAATCAATAATTCATTAAGTTTAAACAAAGGAAGACTGTGACGGTTGGAAATCAGATCTTTACGATAAATGATAATCATATGGATATTTACGATTTTATTTTCCCGTGTTCTACTTTGTATAAATTTGGATCGCGGAGATGTATCGACCACTCAAGATGGTATTTGACCAAATCTCCAAACACCTCGACATTCGTCAAAAAATAATCCTACGCGTCTTGTTTTCAACTCTCTTCTCGTTGCTTGGAAATGTAGTCAAGCACGATCTTTCGTGTTTGAATGATATATTACTTGCTACCAAGCAAGTACCAAATAATGAAAAGGATACTTCCCGCTTCGCAATACCAGTTATGTCTCAAGAAAAAATACACGGCTACACCAAAAGAACAACAGTTGAAGGACATAACTTTGACTTTTCTTGTAAATAGTTTGTATTCCTGTAGACAGAAACGAAATGTTCACGTTACAGTCACATAACTGGAATGCCAAACAAAATATATAAATACATTGTTAAGGCAAAATATGTGGCAAAGTTCCTCCTCAGCTCAGTGATTTAACTTGTCCGTCAGCTCGTCTTCCGAAAAAAAAACGTGCCAACGTAACAGGCAAATCAGTCGAAGAGCCGTTTTGCCATGTAGTTACACCGGCTTTATAAATCGTCTCAGATGGATAAATCGTCTCAGGACAGTATAACTAAATTTGGCGTCAGATAATTCGTCTCTACCACAATTTGTTCTAAGCACTTTACCTCATCAGACATTGGCTGAGTTGCAGTCAATCGGTATAAGATGCAATGTAGAAGCATAAACGACATGGCGCAAGCCATAAACACAATAAAAGACGCCTCGTGGACATCTGTGGAAAGAAAACAAAATACGTATATTTCTGCATTAAAGTTGTATGCGGATACAAACGAAGTCAGTGAATTGGCCTACTCCTCAAGCTAGTTTACGCTAATCTTACAAAACCTTTCATTCAAAAAAAAAACTGAGATTTACATGAAAAAAAACCTGTATGCCGAAATATTTTCATATGAATGGTCTAACACACAAAGACTCGTTTTGACACAATGGCACAAGGTAACTCGGAAATGGATGGCCTATTAGGTATATATATGTACATATAGAAAACAATTAAGAGCCTTACCAAAGTTCTCCTTTGAAGAAATGTAGGTTAACGTTAAGAGGGCCCCATTTTCAACTAAATGCAACAGACTGTTTAGAAGATTAAGAGGTCCAAACCACCAAGTTGTTAAATCATATCTCCTGCCCGTTAGCGTATTCCTGAAGTGTTTGTGAAGTATGTACGGCATCAGCAGGATTCGTGGAAGACAATGTAAAGCTATTCCAACTCTCCAGATGAACCTCTCAGGCATGTGTCCTCCGATTGCTGCACTAATTGATGGAAGATAATTTGGAACCTATAAAAAATATAAAAAATAAAACGAATCTCGCGATACTCTAAAGTCATTTTGTTTGTTTCTTACTGTCAAAACTATCACGAAACTGAATCTGGAACACAGTGATAAATTTTAATTGAAACTTAGAAAAAAACCGTCGTCGTTCACGTTATCCGGAAAACGAAGAATTTGGTCATTTGCAGAGGACGGTAAATAAATGTATCAAGAATTTTAACGCACGTCCACAGCCATTGTGCACAATAGTTTCGCGACGCCGGCTCTCGTTGCTATTGGTGATGTGGTTTCGTTTCCCTCCCTAATAAATAAACAATGAAGAACAAGTCACTGTCTGTATTGAATTTACTGCCTTTTTCAGTAGCCTCTACGTTTAAACCCGAAAAGTGCTAAAAATGAAGACTAATAATAACAACGATAAAAATAAATAACTAAAAATAATAAAGCCGTTTAGTTATGAAATAATAAAAATTATAATGAGGTCAATAAAATTGCCACTGCTCGATCATGCCACTTGAAAGTGTTGTAAATAAGTTCAGTTTTTTTAGGTATGAAATTAAATTTTATTAAAATTATTATTACTATTACTAATATTATTACTATCTTGATATAATAAATGTTCTTAAAAAAATAAATAATAATAATAATAATAATAATAGCAATAATAATAATAATAATAATAATAATAATAATAATAATAATAATAATAATAATTGCCCCGAGGCCAAAACCCGAGGAGACACCCTAGGAGTTCCCGGGTGTATACATACAAGGACAAAGAATATTTGTTGAAAAAGTAAGAAATGTACATGTGTTTGTAATAGAGTGGTAAAGCCGTGACGTCACGTAACCATGACGCTTAAATTTTCAGTTCCAAACAAACGCGCATTCCAGACAAAATGGCGTCGCTAGTGATCGCAACCCTGATTTCTTTCTTCTCTGGGGAGAAGAAGTCCATCAGAAAAGGAGAAAATCACTACACTATTTTTTTTTAGAGGTTCATAACGCATGACGTTTCTGTTTTCGAATAGAGTGTGTACATTGTCACGTAATAAAAAATAAAATCGAAAACCATTCAGTGGATAAAGTCAAGAAATTGTAATATTATAGACGATA
>OMLO01001456.1_pt1 | contig 18219 bp, 17 predicted proteins | sample 1674811 | NCBI WGS metagenome assembly OMLO01 (sample SAMN06265003, study PRJEB25207) | coral metagenome | isolation source: Coral host | place: Mexico:La Bocana,Puerto Morelos, Mexico | collected 2008-11-13 | reverse complement strand
ACCTACCGCTATCAGGACTATGCCCAACACGGGTCAGTGGACACTCGAGAAGAAGTTTTTTATGTTTTGCCACTGCCTCATTTTCGGAAGACTGCACAAATCCCGCAGTCTGAACCACCAGCACCTAGGAGAGCATTTCCTGGCCATCCAACTATTGAACATGTTACCCTTGTTCATGCTACTACAGTTGGAGGCTTGAAGGGCATTTTTAATTCAGGAAAGATTTCACCCAGCATTTTGCATGACCCAGACAGCATGTCATTTTTTGCACTAGGTGCACGCCGAACTGGAGATCCCAAATGGGACTCCCAGGAACTGACTCGTATCTTACATAATGGCTGGCATGCATCGAAGAATGCATGTAACGTTCTTCTAGTAGCTGTTGGTTGGGGAACCGGAGAGAACATAGATGTGGGTGGCGAACACCCGTGTATTCAAAAAACAAAAGATGGAGGGATTGTTCACCACCGCAGAGCAAAGCTCTGGGTGTGCCATACTGACTCACATCTCATTCATGGAATTGCTTTTTGTTCCACTGCCACAGATCCAGAAGCCCCTTTCTAAGGTTTTTTGCCGTTTTTGCTGTGGTTCTTGTTTCTTTTGGTAACAGAAAAAAGGGCAGGATCATGTACCAGCCAAGACATGCATGAAATTCATTCCGATACAGACAATTTTTACCGCTGTACCTCGGCTTTTTGCACAAAACATGGCTCTGCTGTTTTTCATGTCAAGATGTTTCACCCTTGTTTGAAAATATTTTGAGATAACAACTGGATTTTCTCTCAGGTTATATATGCGGTCAAGTTTCACCATTTGGAAAAGACACCATGTTGCTGTCAATACTCTACTTTGTTTCACCTGTCATGCAGTTTTCAGAACTTAGTCTGTTGCAGTTTTTGCAGTTTTTACAGTTGATGTGACCATTTGAGAACATTGTTTCACCCTGCTTTGAATTCAGATTTCACCACATGAAGTGACCACTGACTCTCCACTTGCTGAGATTTTCAACCAGGTTTTTCATCAGATTTTTGAACTGCAATTTCCAGTTCAAGCTGAGATTTTTGCACCTTTTACCCTCTTTGACGTTTTTGCAGCCATGCCACCTTGGCAGTCTTGGGGTCAGTCATCATGGAACAACTGGCGAGATGACAAAAATAAGTATCAGTACGACAGTGAAGAGGCACTGCAATTCCCAGAAGTTGAGACTCCCAATTCTTGGAAGTCAACCAACACTTTTTATGACGAGAATGTATCCTTTGGTTTGCAGTTTCACCGAACCATTCAACCTACCAGTTGGTCCCGGAAACGGGGACTTACTGGCCTGGATCCTCTTAAGGTCCCTATTGGCCTTTTGACCAGACACGGAGCGTCGGAATTTGGTCTTAGGACCCTTTCCAATGGACGTTTTTTTGGCATCATCAGTTGCAGGAATGTTCCAGAAACAGTTTTTGGTAGTCAGTTATTTCGGGCCATTCGTGAAGCCCAAATTGACCTTGATTCTATTGCAGAGTCTCTGCACCGAAAGCTTGATCCCAAAGGGGTCGTGCCTTCCAAGACCGAGAAACCGTCTGTTTTTGTGGAACCTTTGATTCAAAAAATAGTTGACCTTTTGAAAGACCTGCAACCTGAAAGAGCTGAAAGCTCTGCCGTCCGTAAGCTGCAGTCTGTGCAAGCAGAACTTGAAGCAGCTCAGGCCAAGCTTAAAGAAGCAGGCCTAACACCCCAGGATCCCGATTCACAAAATGTTGACTTTGTTCCAGAGGAGGAGTCAGACGAGACTTCTAAAGCCGTACTTCCAACAAAACGGAAGACGCCACCCTCTCTCATTTTGGGAGCCAGCCCCAAGAAGAAAGTTCGACAGGCCGAGGCTGAACCCGCAGGTACCAGATCCCTGGACAAAGTTTTCAAAGCCCAACAGCAACAGGCAGCCAAAGGCAGCCCACCAGGGTCTTTGTCTAAGTCGCAACCACCGAAGGCTCACTCATCCGAACCACCGACTCTTACCGCTGAAGAAATTTTGACCCCAGGGAAGGCCAGTCTGAAAGACCAACCACCCACGGGGAGCTCCGACGCTACAGTCAAAAAATGGCTGCAGCAGTATCCCAAAGAGACTCAACAGATGGTCGTTAAGTTACAAGCCATCATTTCTGAGTCTAAGCCGAAAAAGGATGAAATCCAAACGGCAGCCGTTCAGTATGGGCTCAACTTAAATTTGGTCAACAAGATGTCCTTTTCCTCTTTGCTTAAAGTCATTAGCCTTGGAGCATTGCAGGCCGCTTGACTAGCCCACTACCATCAACAGATGTCACCAGCCCAGGTGTTGCACGAAGTTGATGTAATTCGTCAATTTATGACGCACATTGTTCACAACGTCCCAGCCATACTTAGATGAGCTGCTGCTTTGCTAGAAGATAGCAGAAGATACATGGCACTTAGCTAAATGTTTAGCTTGAAGCTATTCGTATACGAAATGGATAGCTAAGTGGTTAACATCAGCCCACATGTGAACCACTTAGCCATGGTGTAGCTGTGGTTAGCTATCAGAATAGCTAAGTGGATAACCTTTTTTGTTAAGTGGATAGCTAAATGGATAATGGATAGCTAAGTGGATAGCTAAGTGGATAGCTATGTCAGAAACATGTCACCCATGGTTGAAAAACACAAATTAAAAATTGAGATTTGTTCCTTTTGCATGATTCTGTGAATATGATTTTTTTGCACACCATCAACATTTAGCAGACAGTGCACCCTATAAACACAATTGAAATCACTATACTTAAGTGTTTCTTTGGCCTGGAACATGTAGTTGCTGACCTGATTGTTCTTTTGTAGAAAACAGAAGAATGATGATAAGTATTGGAATCCCCAAGAATTGAAAAACACTTTAATCACATACACCTTGATCTTTGGCTACTTTTTTGCCCTTGACAGACCAGCAAACATGCAAGTTTCTTTGCTTGCATCACATAGGTTTATAAAGAAAAATGGTGAACTTGAGGGTTTCAGTATGATACACAATGTGCTTATCATGAACCTGTAGGTGAGTTTGTTATCTTTCCAGTTGCTGTTTCAAACATCCTTAAAAGAAAAAAATGCAAACTTATTCCACACCCTACACCCACCTACCAGTAAGAGCTGCACTTTTTTGCCAAAACAAATGCAAATTCCTGCGCTGACCATGCATGCAGGCAACTGGCATGCAAAAAAACAAATTTGCTAAATCATTCACATCAAGGCCTGTAAGGCATTTGAACCAAAGTAACAATTTTCTGGTGGCCATGTTTTTGCCATGTCAGAGGGCGCAAAATTTGTTGGGAATCCAAGAGCATGGTGCTTTCAGTTTTTGTCCAAATGGCTGAGCATGTATTGCTGCTGGAAGACTCGAGCTTCCACACAGAAAGTAAAGTCCAAAGCTTGCCATCCACTTCACAATGCAGCCACACTTCACCACAACCAAGCATGTCATTGCTGTCCCTGTAGAGGGCAAAGTCTGTCTTTGAGACTTTTCCAGTGGGGTGCAACAGCAAAGTTGCACAAGTATAGCAAATATCACAAGCCATGTGCTGTGACAAAAAAGTTGTAAATTTCTTGGATGCAGCACCTTTGTTCTGCAAAGCAAATTGGGAAGCAAAGACACCTTCTTGCCTGATATCAAACAAATCCTGTGCCACCACTTCCCCCAAGACAGATTTTTCATAGGTTGCTGTATTGGTCACAGTCTGTAAAAAGCGCTTCACTGTCTTATGCTTCCTCTCGGGAGGCGCTGCAGATTTGACAGGTGACCAGCAAAATGCACCAGCCAGTGAAACTTGGCATGGAAAAAACAAACCCATCCAGCCACCTCCAAAGCCTTGTAAAGAGCATCCACAGAAGCTTCAACTTGTTTGGCTCTAATCTTGCCCAGTGGGATAAGCTTCAAAAGCTTGATGCTTTCAAGAGAAAACTGCCATACATCTCAGCTTCAGCCCTGGCAGCATTTTTGGGTGAAGTCAAAGAATCTGGGCCACCAGAATTGGGGAACAGAAAGCAAATTCAAGAAGCAACTGCACATGCTCTCAAGAGCACTGCATATGGGCCAATGGTCACTCAAGCCCCTGCTAAACTGTCAGATGGAAACACCAGAGATATTTTGTATGTGAACCCTTTGTCTCTACTTGCTGCAGCAGTGGAGCAGGGTGGAAGCTACACCAAATTGATGCTAGGTGCTTTGGAAGAAAAGGGCTGTTCCTTTGAGAAGCCCTTTCATGTGCTGCTTTATGCAGATGAAATTGTTCCAGGCAATGCCTTGGGACATCATGTGAGTCGCAAGGTGTGGTGCTTTTACATGTCAATATTAGAATTTGGCCCTTTGCAGCTCCAAAAAGAGCAAGCTTGGCTTACTGTTATGATTCAAAGGACTTCCATTGTGAATACACTGTCAGCTGGTGTCAGCCAACTTTACAAAATTTTATTGAGAGCAATATTTTTGAATCCTGAATGTCAAGTCAGCAATGGATTGGGACTGAAAATGCAAGACTCTTTGAAGCATATTTTCTTGCAATTTGGTGGTATTCTCCAGGATGGAGGTGCCCACAAAAACACCTGGAGTGTGAAGGGTGATGGTGGCACCAAATTCTGTCCATTATGCTTGAATTTGGTTTCTTCAAGGAGCAACCTTGTATCCCAGGATGGAGAAGCAATTCTGACATCAGATATGCATTTCTCTTCAAATTTGGTGCTGGCAAGCAACTCTTCTATTTGGAAAAGCATTGACACCCTTGCTAAGAAGAAGAATGAGCTTACACAACACAATTTCAAGTTGTGGGAGCAGGCTGCTGGCTACAATTTTGAGCCTCAAGGGCTCTTGTTTGACAAAGAGCTTCGAGAGTATGTCAAACCTGCTGACCATTTCCTACATGACTGGATGCATTGCCTTCTTTGCAATGGCATTGTTGCAACTATCATGAACCTATTGCTCAAGGATTTGGAGGTTGCAAAACTTGATTTTTATGATACGTTTCAGAAGTACCTGCAGTTTTGGAGCCTGCCCAAAAGCATGAATGCTTCTTCTCTTGGAAGCCTTTTCACTGCTAAGAAGAAAAAGGCCAACAAGGATGCCAACACCTTCAAAGCATCTGCTGGTGAGTTTTTGGGTTTGTACCCAATCTTGACATATTTTTTGCAGAAAGTCTTGCTTCCATCAGGCACTTGCCCAAAACAATGTATGGTTTTTGTGGAGTTGAGCAACTTGCTGGATTTGTTGCAAACCTGCAGGCCTCTCATCTTTGGAAGATGAAGAAGCTGCCATTGTTTGCTGAAGAAAAATTACAAAGCAATCACAATCTGAGCCAAGCAAACATATGTTGTCTCATCTAGATGAATCCTTTGCACTGGAAGGCTTGCATGATGTCAAGAGATACCATTTTGAAATCATTCGCCCCATGCAAGCGCACATGTTCAAAGCTATTCTTTGTCTCACATGATGGAAAAGAAAACAAGAGCTCAGCAGCAAAACAAAGTTTTCCAACAACTCCAGTCTTTCCAAAGATCTCTAGCAGATCTGCCCTAACATGTGAGTACAAACATGAAAAACATTGCTGCAGGCAAAAGCATTTCAGCCACTGCCAGCATCAATGTACCCTAAGCTAGAACCCACAAAAGCTATATAGACATTACTTCTTAGAGTAATGCACCATTGCCATGCTGAACATCTCCCTGGCTTTTTGGCCCTTAGGCTTGGCAAAAGCTTTGGCAGCCTCATCATCCAACATCAAGGTGTTCTTTGCAAAAAGCCTAGCTTGGCGCCAAACCCTGCTGGCATAAACATTCACCTTCTTTTCCAAATCTGCAGCTGTAGGCTTAGGCACTTCAAACTCCAAAGCTTTGGAGGATGGCCTTTTCATCACAGCTTTAGCCTTTCCCTTGGGTTTCCCTTTGGCCTTCCCCTTTGCCTTGGGGACAGGCTTTTTTTTCTCTTCCCTTGCCACCAAAGCTGAATAAGCAGCTTGCTCAAATTCATTTCCATCAGCTTCAGCTTCAGCATCATTTTCATGCTTTTCAGGCAGGTTTGCCTCAGCAGCAGTCCTCTTCTTGGGCTCAAAAGCAGCTGCTGAAGATGGTGCAGGCAGTGCTGGAACAGATGATCCTGCAGCAGCAGTGCCATCTTCCAATGCCTTTTGCTCCTTTTTCTTGGGACTGATCTTCACTTCTGTATTGGTATTGAACATGTTGGCAAACTGGCCCTGCCTGGCCATGGTGGCACACATTGCTTGCATCATAGTAGCACACATTTTCATTGGATCAAATTGTGCCTGCTGGTGTTGTTCTCCAGTGGCCACTTCAGCTGCAGAAGCTGGCTGGCCCTTTGCTGACTGGCCTTTGGAGTTGTCACCACTGCTCTTGAGCAATTTGTTTGTGCTGCGACAAGATATGTGGGACCCAGCAATGTGCTTGATCACATCAATGTTCTTGTTCTCAATTGGCTGGTCATCACCAACATATGCTACATTGAAGATGTGAGCTGGTAGGTCTTGAGGTGATGCAGGGAAAGTCTGCAAGTATGGGGCTGCATGTGGAATCTCACTCTGCTTGAAGGTTGCTTTGAAGGACAAAAGCATTTCCCAAATCATGCTATGGTCTGGAAGTTTGCTCAATGTGGAAAGCAGTGCTGCCAAGCAATGCTGAGAAGTTCTTTCATGAAGAGATCTCACCCCCAACATTTTCAATCTCTTGATGACAACTGTAGACTTTGCTAGCCAGGAAAGGCTGGGATCTTCCAGCTGGCTCCAGTCAGCAGCTGTCATGTAAGAGCCAATGTTGACCAAAAGCTGTGGCTTCACCACAAAGCCTTGCCTTGGTTCCTCTTGAGTGGGGGTGGATAACTTTTCATCCACACACAGCACCAGCTTAGCTTTGTGCTCTTCAGACATTTTGCTTTGAGAAATGTAGTCATACAGCTCATGCCCATTTGTAATGGACAGCTGCATCTTTTTAATCTTTGTCACCACATTGTCAACCATACCATTTTCCATGTTCTGGCACTTAGTCTTTGTAGCAGTTTTTGATCTCTTAGCTAAGCATTCCCCTACAGCCAGAATCTCTTGTCCAACATCAGAGCAGGACCACATGACTAGTAAAGCAAGAAGTTGAAAGCAAGGGCTTGCTTGGACACAGCTAAAATGCTATTAAGGATATAGAGCAAGGTTGCTGAGCTGAAGCATGTCGCAATCATACTTGTGAAGCATGCATACATGTAGCAAGCATACATGCATTAAGCTATGTGATATATAAGCACATTGCATGACATGCATTTCAAGTACATTCAAAACCAGCAGTTTTCTCAGGCAGGTTTGCCAGCTTCATTGCTTGTTTTTTCTCAATAGTGAATAGTACTCAAGAGCATCCAAATCCAGCACATATGGCTGTATACCTACCTAAACATTGTGAAAACAGCATGGTAGCATTTTTTGAAGGGCTCCAATAAAGAAGAAAAGACTAAGGTGTCAAATTCTAACAATATTCAAAAAGAAATGATAACTTTCAATTGCCTTAGACTTTTAGAGTGCTGACATGATTTTGTTCAATCAACCTGAATGCCCTCAGAGATTTCTTTGCATGCCTGTGTTGCAAAAGGATCCAGCTGTCATCAGCATAGCCATTCAAAACATGCACCAGTGATTCAAACACAACCCAAATAGATGTATCACATTAAAAACAACAATCAGCATAGAAGCCAAACACAAAACCTTGCTTAGAAGTTATTTTTCTTGAAACTAGTACATTTCAACCATTCATGGCCATGCCAGCTGTTCTTTGCTATTATACGCGGTTTGCCATCCATAGCTCAGGATCAAGATATACCTTAGAAGGCATGCAATCTTGTTTTTGCAACAGCATAGATGCATATAGTTGGTACGAACACTTGAGTCATGCAGGGTCATTGGAAATTGTTTGTGACATAGCAGCACTATAGCCAATTAAAAAATGCAAGAAGCATTCCAATGTTTCAAACATTAATCATTTGTTTTTGTCAAAACAACCCTGGATTGCAAATCAAAGTTTCACACTTTCAAAGAACATAACATCACATGCCAAACTCTTGGATCAACAGTGGGTAGCAACAGTCTCAACCAAGGCGCCTCCAATACAAGATAGTCAAGGATCCAGTTGGCATCTCCAGTTGATACATAAAATACGCATTTCCTGAGATGTGCTGAAGCTTAAGGGTACAGGATGATATTCAGAATTCATGCTCTGGTGAATATGTACTGTTTCTCAAACCAAAAAAAAAAGTCATTTGGTAGATGATGAGCTCAGGCAGTAATCATATTTGCAACCCAAAGTTGTAACCTTTTAAGCATAGCATCATTTCTTGATAAGATGCCAACATGTGCCATAGAGCTGCTTGTTCTGCAAATACCTAGGTAAAAGAAAATGATGTAATGAAGTTCTGGAAAGCATATTGCATACAAAACACACTTGGTGGGAAAAGCATATTGCATACAAAACATCTAAACAGAACATCAATGTTGGTAGGCTTTTTTCAGGTTACTCATCACATAGATGATCACATCTCCACCAATCCCTGTCTCTGTACGCATTGCCCAATGCATAGGCCCTCTCATACCATCCTTTGAGGTTTTGTGGCCTTGCAAAGTACCTTAGTGAAATGTCATTCTTACATATGAAAGCAACAAATGCTAAAGCACTCCTGAATTAAAAGCATACTGCTGAAAGAAACTTTTTTAAACAAATTTGTATTTGCAAGCTACTCAGCACACAGGCTCTCAAACTTCCACCAATCAGATTGCTTGTAACTTACAATCAGTTCCTTGGTCTTCATCATCCACCCCTGCCTTGGTCTAGCATCTGGTGGAGATGGCGAAGTACCAGCTTGTGGCATGGTAGGTGTATAACCTGGTGGGTGGGTAAGCAGGTTGGCTTGGGATACCTGAAGCAGAAGCAGGGTTACTTGGCATAGCTCCAGCAACAGATCCTTTTGGCTTCAAAAGAGCCTTTATGACCTTAGTGCTAGGTCTAGGCTTAGGAGGGTCCTTTGGCTCAGGCACCTGCTTGGGCCTCGCAATGGCTTTGCTCTTGGCAGCCCTGGCAGCAGCCCTAAAACTAGGAGCTTTTTGTTTCTTCTGCCACAACTCCATAGCATAACAGCTGAGAACCCTAAATTTGGCTTCACCTTTACTGCCAAAACTGTTGTTTAAGGCAGGGGTTTTCACCAATCCATCTGGCAGGTTCATTTTGTCAAAACCCCAATTCAGTAACTTTGCTTCACAAGAAGCAACAGTCTTTTTATATGGGGTAATGAGAAACCATGCATTCTCAGCAGTGCACCAAACCATGCAGCATCCATTGGATGCCTTCCAAGTAGGCTCAAAGTCATGCGTGTAAGGAGTTTTCCAAAAGATCTGCCTGCAGAACAACTTGTGCACTTCAAGCCTCAGTAGCAAAGCATATTGCTGAGCATTTAAGCTGTGCTAAGAAAAGAACAGACAATTCAAATTACATATATGCTTTGCTTTGTTTTATTTTTTATTTTTAGAGAGGGCACTCTTCTGGTGTCCAAAAAGCTTGAGCAGGCTTGACAGCATGCACTGTCATTCGATCAGCCAAAGCCAAATGCCACTCAGGCTTGTAGCCATCCAAACCAGGAGGCAGAACCACATCCAATTCGACAGCCATTGCAACTATAGCAAGATATCAGAGTGTAATTAAAAACATCACCATTGCTTTGCGATACAAAGTGTGTTTATGAACTTTGTTTGTTAGTTGTGACTTTAAACCATGTATATCCTTAAGCAGGAAAAGCAGCTTGTGAAAGCTAGGCATTTGAAGCCAGTCATATGCAAAATCCAAATCAGCCATACATTAAGCAAACATGCTTTCACCTATAGATAAAATGCTTTCACAGTGTTGTAGTACTTTCAGCAATTAAGCTCAATGCAGCATCTTTTTTTCCTCATCAGCGGAATTATTCTTGCCAAGGCCCAATTTGGCCAAAATCATCAACCACCATCAATTGCTTTTGTACCTCAGACAGTTGAATCAGTGAAATTAATATATGACTATCCCAAAGGGAAACCAATTGTACATGTAAATTCACTTGTCCCAAATCAGGCCAGTGAATTGTATATGTAAATTCACTTGCCCCAAATCAGGCCAGTGAATTGTATATGTAAATTCACTTGCCCAAATCAGGCCAGTGAATTGTATATGTAAATTCACTTGCCCCAAATGGTTTTGACAAATTATGTTTGCAAATTCAAGAATCCCAAAGTTTTTTGACATATGTCGACCATATTGATTGTCAAATATCATAAATAAACAAATTTGTTTCACATCTAGACCAGCTTTCCATACCCATGACTATACACATTATGTCGCCCATATATTGAAACCACCTGTAGCCTGTCAATAGTTTTTGTTTGCAGTCAAGTAACAATTGCATATATACATCAAGTAAAATGCCTCATCCAAGTAGAGAGAGCTGTCCAGTCAGGCTCAGGCCTTCTAGTTACTGGATTCACTAGCGCACTCAGTTGAACATCAGACATATAAGACCTCCATCCACTTGTCCAGTGTACAACTCTGTACCATACACCACCCTCAAATAACCAATAACTCAGAACAACCTGGTCTCCATTAACAATATCTCTTTCAGCAGGGCCAGGTGCCATCTTCAGCCTTGGTTTAATACATTTATGTAATACTGTAATGGATCATGAACATACTTTTGCTTTTCAGGAAAACCATCCCAACAGTTAATCAAAAAAGAAAACTATATACAACCAGACAAGCAACCAAGTACGCCATCCATCACTCCAATGCAGTACAACATATTCATGCTCCCCAAACATCTGAAAGTGGTTGCCAGTAATGAAAGCCATGCAGCCAGAGACTAACAATGGTAGCAATCAAAGCTTTAGGTGCTAGCAAGGGATGCTTGAACCTACATTTGACAGCATTCAGCATTAAGTAAGTTTGCTTGAGCAAGCCTAGTTGGCAATTGCTGTGAACCTAGAACAAGCATTGGCATTCAGTTTACAAAACACCCATTTGCCATTGTTTCACCCATCCCTTTTTCATTCTTCTTTTGATCAGCTTAACAGCCAAGGCCCAGTGATATGTACAGCCCCAATAGAAACTACCTTGGTGGCAAAGATGCAGACAAATCATGTATAGGAATCTATTGTATTTGAGAAATCTGGATACTGAGCATAGATTGACTCATGAGAGAAACAACACAGATATACATGTGGTGCACAAATCCCTTTCTTTTTCTCATCCAAAACAATCCAACATCTTCCACACATGAGTTTCTATATCTGCATATCCAGAAAAAAAGAATGTATATATATATATATATTTATTATATACTGTACTTCCTTTACTTGGCTTGAAAGCCTTTATGACCTCATATGGGGGCCTCACTAGCTCATGAATATCATTATTAGGTATAGCTTTGCTCTTGGCAGCCCTGGCAGCAGCCCTAAAACTAGGAGCTTTTTGTTTTTTTTGCCACAACTCCATAGCATAACAGCTGAGAACCCTCAATTTGGCTTCACCTTTACTCCCAACACTTTTTTTAAGGCAGGGGTTTTCACCAATCCATCTGGCAGGTTCATTTTATCAAAACACCAATTCAGTAACTTTGCTTCAGGAAGCAATGGTCTTTTTATATGGGGTAATGAGAAACCACGCATTCTCAGCAGTGACCCAGACCATGAAGCATCCATGGGATGCAATGTAGCAAACCATTTATATCAAACACTTTCATATAAACACCAAAACATATTGCATTCAAGCTTGGTAATTCAGGTTCTTTTGATATTTTCCTTTTATATAACATTTAAGCTTGGTATCCCCAAAATAAATATATATATGATATTTATGGTCTTTTCACTGTTGCCAAGAGTTCCCAGCTGAATGCAGCCAAGAGTGTGTAGAATTGACCATGGCCCCAGCACATTTCCAGAATAAACCAATCAGTATATTGGAGCACCACATACCTGAGAGCAGGGCCCAGCTTGGAGAGGGACAATTGTTTATATTTAACCCAGAGCACAAGGCTTCAAACTTTGTACATTCTGAACTCTTGCAAACCAAAACCAACATGTGCGCCAAAAGTACAATATGACCACATCAATTAGTCATGCCACAAAACCACAGTCAACATAGCTTCAAAAAACTGTTTCATTCTATACATGGCCTTGCACATGCATCATTCAAAAAAACCATGTGTGTGTGCACATCTGATATCTAAAGTGGTGTTGATCAATATATAGGGAAAACATTCAATCAGTTCTCTTATGTGACCATTACAATTTGTCATTTCACAGACATGACTATACATTAAAACCATATATTTCAGGGTAGCAAAACATTACAGTTCAACATTTAACTATAGGTGAATCTGTATCAGCTTGGGGCATGGTAGGTGTATAACCTGGTGGTGGGTAAGCAGGTTGGCTTGGGATACCTGAAGCAGAAGCAGGGTTACTTGGCATAGCTCCAGCAACTGACCCTTTAGGCTTCATAAAAGCATTGATGACTGAAAGGTATATAAAGTATACATAGCCAAGAATGTAAAACTTGTCCAAAAGATCTTCTTGCAGAACAGTTGCTGCACTTCCAGCTATCTTAAAGAAAGATTGGTTAGAAAACCTTCATTCAACAAAGACTTCACATATACAGGATTCTTGTTTCCACTATGTTCAGGTATATTGCTCTTCTGGTGAACAATCATGCAGGCTGAGTCTCCTTGACAGCATGAAAAAAGACTTCAAATTTAAGGGCAACTAAGCCATATATGTTTTATACCAACAACCAGGACCCATAGACATAGAGACTATACCACTGACTAACCAATATCTATATATACTTCAGAGCTTGCTCAGCCCTCTTAGCTTGGTCAGGATTCATCTCCTTTAAACTATTGCTGCCAAGTGGTTGATAGTGCACCATCCCTCAAGCCGCACAGAAGCTGCCAATGCCATGCCAGCAGCAACTGCATTTGTAGCAGTTGATAACTGCTTTTGTAGCAGTAAAGCTTAACATATTGTGTTGTATAGGTGTGATTGCAGCATGAAAATACTGAAAGCCACAGAGAATGATTTTGCCAGGTCTATGCTGAAAGTGTGTAGCCCTATGTGATTAATGAAATGCCAGGTGTTGCAAGCATAGTGATACATACATATTGAATAATGGTACAGTTTATATGGCCTTTGAAAACTATCCCATGTCTCCTATATTGCTATAAACAGCATTGATTCTTTACATTTACATATTGTCATTTGTGATTGAAGCAAAAATGCTTTAAGCACACATTGGCATTCAAGCCATCAATTGTTTCATGATGCAAATGTGCAAAAACTATGGTTTCCTGCTTCTGCAATGCAACACAGTTCAGCACAAGCATTTTAGCAAGCAATGCTAAGATGCCAAATTTGTGATGTATGGCACCACCATGCTGCTACCACTACAAAAACCAAATCAGCAAAAGAAGCAAGAATTGCCAGTCAAAATTGCTACTGGCAGGTATCCTGCTTACTGCTCTTGTCCTTGCTGCTATTCAGCTTTTTTTTTGGTGACCTGGACCTATTCTTACTTTTGGAATCAGCACTATGCTCACCTCCAGCAAGATTCTTAGCATCTTCACCCTCTTGCTTTTCAAGCTTCTCAATGTGGTTCCAAAACACATAAGCAGCCCCTTGCCAAGCACCCTCCCTTTGACTGCAGGCATAGAGATCTTGATATTCTTGTTGAGTCATGGGCTCCAATGGCATGGCTCCAAAGCAAAGTGTGCGAGCTGGGTGGCAAAAGCAACAGGTAAACATACAGCCTACAAGCCAAACACACAAACAATACATTTGCAGCAAAGTTTCACAGTAGCAATGCTTTGCACATCCATGAAGAAAAAGCAACACTGAATGCTGAAAGGAATGCTGTATAAGGCAAAATGCCATAAGAATTATCAAACATACACAGCTTACAAAGCAGAAAGCCAACAAACACTGCTTGGTAAATGGCAAGCAAAGCAAACAAAGCATCATATGTGCGCAAATGTGGAAGCTTGGCTGAAATGCTCTCTGCCTTTTTCAATCAATGTGCCAATGGTGCTTCAAAAAAGATTATATGTATACAAAGCTCACTCTTCATTAGAATCACCAGCATTGGGTGCATCAGCATCATCATCAGATGCTGCAGCTTTGGAACCCTTGGCCTTGAATTTGCCACTTTTCTCATAATTTCTCCTATGCTTTGTACCACCACTTGCAAGGCAATCAGTCCCCTCAGAGGTCAAAAAGTCAAAAAGCAACTTCAGCTGGTCAGATACCAAAGGAATGTGGATATCCTCCCTAGACTTACCAGCTTTTTTGACAATAAGCCCCTTAATTGGTTGATGGCTCAAAGTCACATAGCCATGCAAGTCATCATCATCCAAGGTGATTTTCCTTTTTTTCTTTGAAGGTGCATCCCCAAAAAGCGCATCATCAGAAGCAAGTTGTTGCTGATTCCTCTCCATGATGATGGCTTGAAGCTCATTGGAATTGCTGATGTTCACCTCATCCCTTGTAGCGCCTGAGCTAAAGAAAATGATTGTGGTTGCAAAAGTTGTGCCTTGGGAAACAAAGCATTTTGCTGATGAAACCCAGTCTGAAAACATATACTTGAGCTGAAGTACTTGGGAAGAGCAAACTTGCAAGGCCTGGGTGAGAGGCTCTCAGCTGCAACCAATGCGACCAAGGGCAATTCTCTGCAGGCTTTATGAATTGATGAGGAACCTTCCATGACTTGGGGCTCCCTTCAAGTGTCACTGTGCAGGCCCACTCCAAGGTGACTGCCATGATTTTCAAATCAAAGCTTACTTCAGATGAAATTTGAGCCAAAACTCTTATAAGTGCAAGGCTGCCCATAGCTGCTTTTTTGAAAGAACCATATCATGCATGTTGGTATAACCTTGAACCTGCATTGTTGTTTGAATCAAAAATCAGCTTTTGCAACTCCATTGCTTTCTGCAGCTTCTTTTTTGGCACTGTTTGGTTTTTGCGCAGGGATTGAGATCTTTCAAAAACACAGCATTGCAATGCTCCAAGCAAAATTGCTGACAACACACAACCTAAGCTGCACAGCTATGAGCATGTAGCTTCATTTACCAGTCAACTTTCTCTTCTTTGATGGCTGGGAACCATCCAACCTGCTACAGGCCAAAATCTCTTCACCTTTGGCAATGGCCTTGCTGTTCACTAAGCATGCCAGCTTGTATCCACCAAACTCTTTGGTTTCATGTTTCATGTTACCATGTTCTTCATCATATTTGGTCAGAAAGAAAGGCACAATCACACCCTCAGAAGGCTTGCCCTCCTGCTCCTTGAAGACTTTGGGTGGCAAAATGTAAAGGATCTTTCCTTCACTACTGACCATGGTGGGGCATTGTTCAAAGTTCTTGGGCTTGCTGAAGGAAAGCAAAGAAGCAGAGCTGGTAATTGGCACAAAGACCAACTCAGCCTTCTTGAAGGCTTGTTTGGCAAACAGCCTGGAAGCACCCAGCACTTTGATATGTGTGCTATCACAATCCATTTGGTTGTAGCAATCCATCAGCACCATATATGCTTGGCATTTTGCAAGTTCCTCATGGCAAGCAACATTGGGGAAAGCAGCCTCCAGCTTTGCAGGATCCATCATTTGCGGAATTTTGCCCTTGGCATTCTTGATCATCTCCAAAACCTCTCCTTGAGGTACATCAATCACTTCCTCATAAGAAGTCACTGGGTCTTGGTATTTGATTTGCACACCATTCCCATCAACCTTCAAAATCTTGAAGAGCTTCCCAGGATGATTCTTGTGAGTGCAAACTTCACCAACTTCCAGCTTCAACTTCAAAGAAGCCAAGAACATTGGATCTTTGGCCTGATCCATGGTCAATGCTTGTGGCACAGAGCCACCAGAAGCACTGGAAGCACTGGAAGCAACCACATGAGCTTGATGGCTCTCCAACTCTTGGTTGAAAAGTTCCATGATCTCATCCAAAGAGCCATAGGTGACACCTTCACCACCTGATTTTTCCTTTTTGAGGATGCGCAGCAAAGATCTGACTTGAAATCTTCCAAAGGCTTTGAAAGCACTTGCTTGGGGAGAGCTGGACAAAGTTTTTCCCCAAGCAGCTGCCATTCTCTTCTCCAAATCTTCCAGTACAGGTGCCATTTTTTTGGCTTTGCATGAGATGACATCAGACTTGCTCAGCAACCTGGCAAAACCATCTTGAATTTTTGCCTTGGGGGCAGTCAAATTGCAGCAAAGGAATCCCAATCTCAGCAGTGGGTACATGTTTGCGCTGGAGAAATCTGTTTCAGTCACAGCTTGAAAGTACTCTTTTCCCAAGCTGACAGACTTGTCCACCATGGAGAAGGTACTCAGGTACTTGATTGCTGCCCAAGGGGAGCCACCACCAAAGCATTGAACAAACTTTCCAAGCACATTGGCATATGCTGAAACAGATCCAGCAGCTGACAGCTCAGCCAATTTTGCAAAATCAGGCATTTTTCCAGCATCCATCAAATGCTGCGCCCTGGCAGCAACTGTGCTCAGGAGTTCAACTTCTCCAACAGCCTCAAAACAAATGTTGGTGGCATTCAAAGCTCCCTGCACCATAGTTGGCAGGGTAGGAAAGCTTTCCTTGGAAGTCAACAAAGCAAAATATGCTGGGCCTCTGGGATAAAAAAAAAGTTAACTCCAAATTCTATGAAAAGTTTTTAATTTCAAACCAAGATGCTTCCACATAGAATGGAATGACTGTCCAGCTCCATCCTTCATTGCAGGCTTGCAGGAAGTCACTGTCGCTGATGGAAGAAATGGACATCCTTCCAGTTTTTGGATCCACCAAACTTTCTTCTGGAGATTTGCATCCAGCAATCATTGCTTTGAAGAATTGACTGACATGAGAGCTGCTGACAGTCAAAAATCTTTCATGGCCACTGCAAGGAGCTATGAAATCTGGATACTGAGCATAGATTGACTCAGTCAATCTGGCTTGCTCAGCCCTCTTAGCTTGGTCAGGATTCATCTCCACACAAGTGGACCCCACCAGCAAAGATGTATCACATCCACATTCCAAAATGCGTTTTCCTTTGGCATGCAAGTTGAACACTTGCACCCCTGTGCCTCCTCTGTTCTGAGGATGGACCAAAAGCTGGTCAGCTTTGATACATTGCTTATACAAGATTTTTTCTTCAAGCAAATATTTGCTGATTGCCTTCCATTTGGCAAGCTCACCAAGAGAGCTATCATCCAACACCTTTTGGACCCTTTCTTTCACATGGGATGGCAACATGGTTCAAAAACCAATATACAAAGTGTAGAAGCAAGAATGCAGCAGCTACAAAGGCAAAGCACTTTGAGCCATATATATGAGTTCAATACATGGTTTGCTGAGGGTATACCAGCATCACATTCACAATGCATATACCTGATAATGAAACATGTGTATATATACATTTCTGCTTTATAATGCCACAACATGTTCATGTTTTTTGAGACTTTCTTCACAGCAGTTGTGCATACAGAGCCACATGCTTGGTCAGCTGGAAATTTAAAAAAAACGACCTGCATTCACAAAACAAACAAATGTCAATGTTCAAAATCTTCACAATTGCTCTTGCACATCACAAAGGTGCTTGCTGTACATGTTCTTTTTCTGTCAAAAAAAAACTTGCAACATATTTCTGTCTTTTGAATCTGGTAACATGGCAACCACATGAAATCTTGAGCAGCACAATGAAAAGTAGTATAAAAACAATGTAAGAACTGAAGAAATTCATCAAAAATTGTACCATTCACAACCCATGCTCCCCAAGCTATCCACATAGCTATCCACTTAGCTATTTAAGCTAACCATGAAGCTATCCACTTAGCTAGCTATGATGCTATCCACTTAGCTATCCATGTGGCTATCCACTTAGCTAAGTACTTGCCCAGGATGCAAATAGATATGTTGGAAGCAGCTATCCACTTAGCTATCTACTAGCTAGCCACTTAACAAAAAGCTTTCTATATAGCTGCAGATAGCTATCGCATATTATCCGAGCTCGTAAGATAGCTAACCTCTAGCAAGCAATAGCCTGGTTTGCAACTGACATACCATGTGGTTACTACCAATCCATCTGGCAGGTTCATTTTATCAAAACACCAATTCAGTAACTTTGCTTCAGGAAGCAATGGTCTTTTTAT
>OMLO01001455.1_pt1 | contig 18219 bp, 11 predicted proteins | sample 1674811 | NCBI WGS metagenome assembly OMLO01 (sample SAMN06265003, study PRJEB25207) | coral metagenome | isolation source: Coral host | place: Mexico:La Bocana,Puerto Morelos, Mexico | collected 2008-11-13 | reverse complement strand
ATCGCGCGCATTGAGTCCGGAAAGAGGTACTGATTTGATCAAATCAGTACCTCTTTCCGGACTCAATGCGCGCGATGTAAGTCAATCAGACGAAAAGAGTGACAACGCTAGAAACGTCAGTTACATTTCTAAATGCTGCGCGACTTGTAAATATTTATGTATAATTAAGAACAAAACGCGCCAATATATAACCTAGATGCCCCTCAATGAAAAATTCGGTTGTTTCATAGGACCAAAAAATCTTAAATCGTGCTTACCGTGTGACAAAGTTGTCTTAACAAAGATCGGTAACTGTTGGTAGACGTTCTTATTCTCCAGTGAACAATTCCAAATCTCGTTTTTAAACAGTTGCTGGCACGCCGTCAATCCACGCTGGCCTCCCTCTTTTACGATGCGTAATAATAAAGGATAATTCTGAAAACGAAATGAGTAAACATTTCAGTTAGGCTGATTTTGACCAGCGTCTAAGCGTAAGCAACATGCACAGACGCATTAAGATGTTGACAAGTAGCTCCTTTTGTTGGGATCGTGGTCAAACTGGGATTAGTAATCTATCGCGCAAGAAATTTTAACTTCCAAGGGAATCCGCTTTGAGTTTTGCTCCGAACTTTATCTCGGAGTACTGTTAATGATAGTGACCCTTATATACTTATTTTGTTTGTTAGCTTGATACTTGAATTGTTACGGTAATTTTGAAGGAAAGTTAATTACAAAGTGGTCTTGATCTCGAGCCAAATAATGATCTTAGGACCGATTAGAACTGCTACTGTCAACACACAAATGTATTACTAAAAGCTTTCGTGATAATGACGTTTCGGTTCTTTTTCAATACGCACATTTTTAGTAGAAGCCTTTCTTCCAAGCATGCATCGCGACAAATTAATCTCAAAAAATTAAAACTGAAGAATGGTGATGTAGTTTTTTTTCGCACATCTATAACTGATTTTCTCTGTCCTCACAAAAACAAATATAACGTACCTTTTGTCGAAGATTGCCATTACTCATTCCACCACTGGACCTGTAAAAAAGTAAAGCAAGCAAACGTACCTTAGTTAAAAAGTATTTTAACTATTAGGACTAAAACAAGCGGGAAGCAGTAAAGAATTTGGCGTCGAGCGATATAAAATGAAAAAACAACTCCAGGCTTTCCACGCCCGTCAAACATCTCGCGTGGCATCACCAATCTATGACAACGCCATATTTAGCTTACTTAAGTCTGATCAACTTTTCCAATTAATTTAGTGTAAAGGATTTAGCAACTACGTAGATAACCATTTCTATATAACTGAACGCACACTCGCAGTAACCTGAACAGAACAAAAGTGTGGGACACGAATAGGACACGAGCGGAGTGCGCGTCACGCGTGGAAAAAAAACTCGAGGTGTAGTAAATCTCGGAAATTTAATCGAGAGACATTTTGGCTGACTTGAGAGTTATGAGTAAGATAAAACTTACCTGGTTTTGCTGTGTCCTTGCCTAGTGTGAATCAAAACGAACAGGATCACCAAGAAGATCATCACAGAAAGCTTCATGATGGACAGCGCTTGTGAATCTTCGATCGTTGTATCCACGTTATGATAGGGTCTATGAGCGCGTTGCTTATATACTAAGCACAACAAAAGAGCAAATTTTGCTTTCTTAAAAAAAAAAATCCCACGCGAGATGAGGTGCGAGTTTTCTGCATAATTGTAGAGGTGAGATTTTCTTGGAACAAAAAGGTGTGAAACAAGGCTATAATTATGCATTGTCAATTTGTTGGTTGCAAGATAACACGTACGTGCTTTACATCAAGCCAATTAATTCTTTGAAGTTTATCTGAAAGTTGTAAGTTTGTTAGAAGTAATCATTTTCAGAAAGGTAATCTTGTTATCATCATAAATCATAGTTTGCATGTCAAATCGTTGTTTAAGTCGGGATTTATCTAAGTGTGTTTTGTAGCGCGCTTGTTATAGAAACTGATATCGATAAACAAATTCATTAATTGTTTAAGCACGCGTATATAGGCAAAAAGGCTCACACCCAACAGCCATTGTGCGTTTCTATGCTATTTTTTGTAACAAATATCGGCGTTTACAGAATATAGAAGAGGTGTTGTCTTTTGCTAACAATTCATGGTAAGCCGCATACGTTTTCGAGTTTGTTTCATTTCTTAATAAACCTTGTTTCTCTCTGATTCAGATAGTGATGTTCGAAAACACGTAGTCCTATTTTTGTCATTACTGACAGTTTGCGTACTTGTTGCTCGTCTCACATAAAGAAACAATGATAGACAAAATAATTACTTGAAGACGCAAAAGCAGGAAAAAAAATCACAAGCTCTTTATAAGTGTCTGATTCTGTTGATTTAGTTAGACGGGTTTATTTCTTCCCTCTCGCTTGGACAGCATTAGAGGCCGTGAAGTGCCTGAACAAAGTCAAAGCTGGTGTATGAAAGAGGTGAGATTTTCTTTGTTTATTACGCGAAACAATAAAAAATACGGTAATAATAGAGTTGTGTGAATGTGACTGTGAAACCTTTTCCGATACTAAGTAGTTCAGGTGACAGTTTTTCAGTTTACATTTTAAAAAAGCGTTATGTATTTTAATTTTTTTTCATGTTACTAACCTATTCACAGGCATCGGGATGTCTTTTAATTGTTTTCTCTATGAAAGATCAATAAGAACCGAGAGGGTCTGTTTATTTGCAGCCTGAGTGCGCAGATGTCGCGTATTTCGGGTTCATCTGTTTACAGGTTAGTTGTAAACTGGGCAAATTAAAAACGGCATTAGATATTAGCAAGCTGGTAAAGCTTGTATGTTCGAATTAAACTTCGCGCTTCTCAATAAAGGGTGAAAGTTTTGTTAACTGTGGTACTGCATCGGAGGGGGTAATAAGGTAATTTGGTTATATCAACTAAGTTGAAATTGTAAATTGGCCACCGTAACGAGTTAAAAAGCTGACGTTTCGAGCGTTAGCCCTTCGTCAGAGCGAAGCTTCTCACTTGACCATTATATTGAGGGACATTAAAATACTCGGCTAGTTCTTGTGAACAGGATTTTAGCCATCGAACGCACAATGCACTACCAAATGTGAAGTCAAAGGGTTTCTCTAGCGGAGGTGAAATAAATAAGTCATTATTCAGTAACAATCGCGAAGGACTGTTTAGGCCTAAGTCAGCCTAAGTCATGAAACAACAGTTCAACTGGAACACTTTTAGATCCGTAGCCTGCCTGCCTGCCCTACAGTTATTTCAGGCAGCCAGACCCCTAATTATTTACTCATACTATATATATATTCTCTTTTTGTAAATATTTAGGGTAAATAAAGATTTTGTAGCCCTCAATACTGAGCCCATTCGGCTTCGCCTCGTGGGCTATTGACCCGTGGCCCTCGAGGGCGAAGGTTCTAATTGTTTTAGTATCACTCAACTAGTCGGACAGAAAAAGCAATAATAAAATTTGCAAATTCAAGTTCAAGAAATATTTATTTGGGAATAAAACGAAAGAACTTCGCTACTCGATGACTATTACTAATAGTCCTCTAGTAGCGTAGCCAATCAAAATGCAGGATTTGCATTAGTCCACTAGTTGGGTGATACTTGTAAAGTTTATTCAATGTTTATTTTAAAACCGGCAGGTTTTTCCAGCGTCAGCTTCCGAAGGACTAACACTCAAAACGTTAGTTTCACAAAATGAGAGACTGCCTTTGAGCGCAGACTGATTTTCACCTTTTTCATTTAACTCGACAGAACAGCAGCGTTCGTGCCGGGAGTCTGTAACATGTTTTTTTAACTCGATCAACGCAGCGCTTTTCAAAGATATAAGGTGTCCTCGCGTTTGTACGCTAACATAATCACTAAACCAACGTCACGAAAGATTTGCCAACAGTTTTTTTTTTCACAAACCCATGCCATTTGTATCTTCATTTTCCTCGTAGCGCTCAAAAAAATTGTGCAATTTTAAACAGTCAAGGACAAAGCTAGCCACTGTGACAATAATGGGATTACTTTATTTTCAATTTCCAACGTCCCTCATCTTACTGAATAATTTTGACAATTTTAAGCTCACATGTCACTCGGGAGGAACAAGCACTTCAGTGTTTTAAGCTCAGAATCCGAGGTGTTTTGAATGAGTTGGTTCGTACGTAGCGTAATGCGTCGTAATAACGTCACAATCTTTGTGTGAGCTCGCGAGTGCTGCTCGTACCTGTTTTTAACATGTCCAACCGTTCGTGTGATTTTCGAAGATACGGCACTTGTACCTCCCGCCAAAGTACATGTGAAAATATTTAAACGTTATTGCGCCCGAAAAAATTAAATAGTTTTCCCTGTAATTCGTGACAGTAAATAGCATTTTATATTGCGGTTCTAACGTTTTTAATTAATTGGTTTTACGTAAGCGAAAACTTCCCTCAAGTCCGTTATCGGGGCCTTTACACAACACTGCTAATGACCCAAACGACAACTGACAAGGAAAAAATAACTAAAGCAAGAGAAATGACAATAGATGGCTGAACCGGCCGTGAAGAATCCCACCACACGCAGAACGTTTCTCCTAAAGTTTTTCCTTTGCTGTTTCGTTTCTGTTAAAATAAACCGAATCAGGAATCGGAATAACCGACCACTCGGCGAATATGGTTCCAAACAACGGGGAACTCGTAGCTGTTCGTTCGATTTTGTGATTGGAGAGTGACGTTCGGTGAATCTTCGGGTATTCCGACGACAATAACCCTAAAACGACACCTGCTCCATAATGGGATTCTTCCGTGAACAATTACACCGAAATATAAATACAGAGGAAAGCTGTTGTCTAGAAATTTAGGACTATAAACAAATGCGTGGAAAATTGTAAACAAATAACACTAATTTGATACCATTCATTATATTAAAAAAAATTTTTCAAACCTACAATATATCTTGTCTCTGACATATTCCATTTTTCCTGCTCCATTTCAACCTCGCCGCACAAAAATGAAAACCAACCAAGAATCTTGAATTTAAATGTGACCATAATTTTTCTTTATTTTGGCGCAAAAAAATTACATTTTATAGGCAATTTGAAGGATCTTTTCCCTTCTTATTCGCCTTTTAGAAACCACGAAAAGCATTAAAATAAACAATTCATAGATTAACAAACATCTCCCCCCCAAAAAAAATACTTCCGTTATTTTCCGTCGCTAAACTTGATGAATAAGGATGAAAAATGAAACAAATAAATATTTAGTCTCCTAACCGCCAAACACATTTGACAAAAATGTAAATTGAATGAAAATTATACATATGACACAAAGAAATGCTAGACAACTACAGCAGACCAAAAGTCCACGTCCAAAAGCGAACACAACCACCTGTGCTCTGTGAAAATGTTCTCAGCTTAACTGTATTTAAGATGACTTCATGAAGAAAATCCGAGTGTTATAGACTCAACACTAGTCACTCTCAATCTCGTAAGCTTGTTTTTAACGATCACAGTAAAATCACTCCCTGTCTCGAAGACGACTTCTTAACACTCATTACAAAAGCATGGTTCTTTCCTATAAGAACACCTTGATTTGTTGCTACGGTAATACGATTGACGTCATTGTTAAATCATCATGTGTAACGCTAACTGATTTCCACGTGCTAGATAATAAGTGTGACGCTCTTAATGTTTCCAACATCCGAGTGCAATACTGCAATACAAAAAGAGTTCGAAAATGGAACCGTTCAAAATTTTTAAGCCCTCGATATATTTGATTTCATAAGACCGCTTTATAGAACTTGGTATCTTCTCGTCAGTGTTTCTCTATACCCTTAAGGGTGCAGTAAAACTATCATAGATTTGACACACATAATGTTGCAGTCTAATTCGTGTTTTTACTTGCAGTGTCCAAAAGTTTTGTTCGATTTGAGATCAAAAGTGTCCGGAAAATTAAATGTGCAAAATAAAGTGTCCCAAATTTTTAGTAAGTTAAGTTGTTAAACAAATAACAAATTTCAAACAGGGAAATTCCAAAAGCCTCGTTCCCAGGCTCTGTTTCCTTTGTCTCTCTTGGCGTCAACGTAAGCAGAGGAAAAGGAGGCTGAGAACGAGGTTGATCTTCCAACATACCAGTACAGACATAATCGCGTTTAATATCGTTTGTTAATCATATAGTAAATCAGATATTTTTCTTCCATGTACATGTATTTCCAGTGCATAAAAGCCCTGGCAATGTAATAACCAATGATTTGCAGTCTCCTTATTCACTGTTTACTGAGAAATATGGTGTTTTTTTAATGTATAAATGAAGTAAATGTTACTAACAAAATAAAAAGTGAATCTGAACGAAATTTCTAATCAAGGTCCTTAAAAATAAATGAGACGTCCCTTTCATGGTTATAACCCTGGAGTAGAAACGAGTTTCCTATAAATGCAGAAAGGCAGGCAATTGAAATCATTTATTTCCTCCGTAGCTGGCATCATGGATTCAATTTGGACTAAACTCATTGTTTATGCTTGCACTTAAGAATGATGTTGTTGAATTTGTATTGATGCTTTGAATCTGAATAGCTGTACTGATCACAAAATTCACTGGCCTCCTCGAAGTCCTCAATTTTTGGCCTAAATTTGCCTCCTTTAATGAATCTACATCCCAGCATTATCTAAATGAAAAAAATGCTGTTCAGTCAAACCCTCCACAGTTCTTCTTTTATCTTAACTTAGAAGCAAGAAGTGAAAGGCAACTATGCTTGCAAAGCAAGAATTTTGCATGTACCTCAGTGTATGCTTATGATCTGTGCATTTCAAGTAAGTTGCCTATATCACTACCAACATTAGAATAATACCACCGTTATGTACTGTTATATTATGGGAACAAGCTGGCTCGACTTGCTAAGTTAGGCTAAAATCTTACCAAGAATCCCTAAACAAACTTCTTACACTATATACTCATGCATGTTGCTTAACTGACTTTACCTCTGAAGACTATACAAATCGATGAAAATCAATCCCCCATATATTGGATTTCAGCATCAGTCTTTCAGAGGAGAATCCTTGGTGAAAGTATCGTATTGTATGAAAATTGGCTTGGAAGTGTATTGCGATATATAGCACTGTATTGTTAGTAAAAGTGCCAATATTGGGACTACATTGGTCTACAATACCAGCCCAACACTGTGACACAGAAGTGGAACTCCACTTACTCCCACCCATCCAACACACACATATGTCACATAGTTGACAACAAATTCCATGTTCCATTTTGGATTGCCATCTTCAGAATCAGACTGTGACTTCTTGCTTCGTTTCTTTCCCTGTGTAAAGAAAGATATGTTTTAAAGTGAAGCAAGGTATTGGGTTTTCTTTCGTAAAACTGTCAACACCTTGTTAACATCCATCATGCTGCAGTAGTGTGTTATGCGGTATGTGGTGCTCAATGAAACACTACAATAAATCTTAAATAAATCTTGAAATTTTTTTCAGAAGTAATGCAACATTTACCTACTAGTACTTACCGGTACATTGCAATTTTATGATTTTAGAGAGGCAAAATTTGGTGACACTTGCATTTTGCAAACTTAAAAGACGTTTAGAAGGAATCTACCAGAAGTTGGAGTAACAAATGGTCAGAAAATATTTATCAGAATTATTTACATAGCTTCACTGATTGTCTTAAATGTCAATTAAAAAAGATCATTTCTAATAACATCAAGTCTTAGAAGCAAATTGTGAAGTTCATATAAAACACTTGAAAGTACCAATGGCATGAAACTGATGGTGAAATTTTATCTATATTTGCACAGTATCTTTGAACCTAAAAATTTAGTTTCTCAAGTTCCCATGATAAATTTTTCTGGTGTTATTTCAGGCAACGGTGAGGCACAGTGGCCTCATTGTTAGTGCGCTTGTCCCCGGAGCGAGCGGTCTGGGTTCAAGCCCTGGCCGGGGACACTGTGCTGTGTTCTTGGGCAAGACACTTAACTCTCACAGTGCCTCTCTCCACCCAGGAGTATAAATGGGTACCGTCAAATTGTTGGGGAAATCTAACAAATTGTGGGGGAATGACCTGCGATGGACTAGCATCCCATCCAGGGAGAGTAGAAATACTCCTAGCTGCTTCATGCTACAGAAACCCGGGATAAGCTCCGGCAGCTATGATCCAGTTAGGATCCAAGGCTTCATTTTTATTTCAGGCAACCATTACTTTAAGAAAAATAACGTAAGAAGAAGTCCTGTAAAATATCTAAAATGATTCTGGTACAAGATTTTTGTCCACTTAAAGCTGAAATTGCTAGTTGATTTCCTAATGGATTTCCTCTTTAAGTGTACATCCGACAACGCAATACAGATAAAAAATACAATCATATTAAGTGAAAAACTAGCAACATTTCATAAATACCACTGAAAGTTCCCCATTGTAGCAAAATTCTCACCTTGTTAAACACTGGAGGGAGTTTGAAGGAAGGACTGTACAATCTGGTACTTGACTCGTATTTAACCTTTTTGATCTCGAAGCATTCCAGATCCATTACTCGGAAAAGGTTTTTCAAAAAGGTTCTGAACACAATTTTACAGAGCAGCCTGGTGAGCAACACAAGAGCATACCCTTGAAAAGAAAAGGATAACAATAATTATTATTATAAACAGAGAAGTCTAAAAGTTTAACTATTGTGTAGTTCCACAGAATATCCATTCCCCCACCCAACTGAAAATTTCAGTCCAGCTTCATACATTTCTTTTAAAGAATTGTGTTAAGCTTGACTTAATTCCAATCCCTTTTGTGGGGAAAAAAGATAATTTATGGAACTGCACATTTGGGAAGACATAAACAAAAAGATTTTTTTAAGTGGAGTGCAATTTTTTGAAAGGTACTGTTGAACCACAACATCTTCACTCACCAACTAATAAACGCACAGTAGAAACCCAAATCAAGGTGAAATTGGAAACATCATCTACATAGGAACAAAAAAAGAGAACAAAACTTAGCACATGATCACATCCTATCAAAAGCTACATGTACACTGTGTCTTACGACCTAGCAAGTAGTTTAGGAAAACATTTCAGTTCAAACACAAGGTGAACACATGTACCGGTATCAAGGTCCAGGACTGCTTTGTAAATTGGCGACTGTCTGGGAGAAGTGGCTTTGCCGATTACAAAACCAACTGTGACAGCAATCATTGCAACCTGAGAAAAAAGGGGGAAAAAAGTATTTTCTCAACAAAAACCTTAAACTTGTTCATAGCTTTGCATTCACAAGCTTACCGGTAAATGAGTACGGTCAGAGTACTAATTAATTAATAACATGCACTGTAATTCAGTTTCATACGTACTGTTTCAGTCAGTGACTGTGTACGTGGCTCTGGGCGAGGGTGAACAAACAGCAACAACAAGGAGTAAACAATGGCTTGAAGAACAACTGTCAGTCAAAGTGAGAAAAAAAAACATATCATGACCAGTATTTACATTAATATTAACTGTTTAAATAGCACTTGCTAAGAAGGAGTGTACTTAAGATACAGCCAATTAATACCAACCGGTATTCTCGAAGGTCATGGGTTTGACTCCCGTGGGGGAACTCGAAAAATATTTTTCCGCGTATTTGACTTCTTCGTTCTTTTTCACTTTATCCAAGTCACAATTTCACTTATCAATTAATGTATGTGTTGTAGATAAAAATTAAATTCAGGTAAAAATTAAATTTCTTTGTCTTCTAACCCTACTTATTCATTGATTATGAATAATTGGGTTTAAAAGACAAAGGAAATTGAGGATCAAACCAGGTTAAAATTATTTTTACTTGAATTTAATTTTTAACTACAACATATGCATTACTGATTACCATCCACATACCATTTACAGACTTCCCCTTAGGACCTTTATAAATCACTTTGCCCACACACCAGTATATACAGTTGTATTAATCTTCATTATTTAATACAGACAATGCAGTATTTAGGTGAACATTCAGGTTGGTCTGCCACTTTGGCAACCATCAAAAAAACCTTCAGTTGCAAAGTTTCTCAAAGATCTGGTAAAAAATCTATAATTATTACACATAAGAGAGCAGATATTGAAACATATGCAACATTATATTATGATTTTCTTTAAATGCGAAATCTTGACAAACCAGATTAAGACAATTTTACAAATAATTACTCACCATTATCCCCAACGCTAATGTATCTATCCACAATGGAGTCAATTTTTATCCAGTATGCCAGTATAACACATCCAACAATTCCTCCAACGACGATATCTGCCGGACTATGGACACCTAAATATAGTCGGCTAAACATCACTGAGACAGACCCTGTGAAAAAAATTAAGACAGTTAAGCCTATTCAAGTAAAGTCAAGTAAAGCCTATTGGATAATTTACTTTACTTAGCAATTAAAAATTCAGCTCTCTAGGACAGTCAATTAAGTCTAGAAGAGCTACAGATACTTCCCCAAGAGACATTCAGAGGTGCCACGAGAGGTTGTGGGGGCATGAAGTGGGCACATGTTGCAGCGACAGTTTCCCTGTGCATTTTTGGAAAAGATTTTTATTACAGATACAAAAGTCATGTTGCATTACATGTACATGTAGATTCAGCTGGTTTGAATTTGTGCATTAAGAAGAAGGGAATATATGACTGCTATTTTCAATGTCACATTGTGTGCTCTTTCACACAGCTACAACACAGAGATGATCCAATATGCTCTGACTTTGGGAGCATCAGTTAGCATACATGTTGACCCTGCAACATGCGACCTTTGCACACATACACCGGGGCTTGGTCTTCGCCACATCCCTACTGTACAACATGTTCCATGTTGTGTGCCGACCTAAAAGGGTACTCAAACATTCACTAAAACCAAACAACACAAAAATACTAAATTCATGTTGTACTTACAAGTTACAATAAACACAAAGAGTACAGTAAATCCCCACTGAGGCATAGAGAAGTGTATATAAGAGTAAAACCAGATATACCTACAATTAAAAAAAAAGAAAAAAAATCAGCCGAAGTCCCCGTTATCTCTCTGAAAAAACACTGACATTTATTCAATCTGCATATACATGTTTATGCAAGAATAAGTACCTACCAAGGAATAAGTACACCCAAGACTGCATGATGACTAGGAAGACCCCTAAGAAAAATACAAGATATATAGATTACATGTATACAGCTCTAGTTAGTATCTTGGTAGAGCTAAAAGCAATGCTTAAGTTGCAGGTATAACATCATTGGCAATACAGGGCTTGACTTTCAGGAAAAAATGTTGGTGCCAGCTGGCCGCTGCAGTGCTAGATTAGTCACCAGCAAAGGTATTTCAATCAGCGAAAAGCATGGAAAAGAAGTCACCCGTGAAAAGTCGCAATGTCAAGCTCTTCTATCAATAACTTACTATAGAGTGAATGAGGGACAAATAAGGAGTAGCACGCTATAGAGTGGCTAGAACATAGAATATTGCAGACTCATTTGCCTACTGGAGTGGAGAGAGCTGACTATGATGATAAGCATGACAGTGATGATGATGATGATGATGATGATGATGATGATGAGTCTGAGGAGTCAACACGGTCAATATAAAGCTCAAGAAGCAGTCTATTTTTTACCTACCACGTTTGTGAAGCACTTTCCAGGGCAACTATTGGTGGGTTTGATGGTCGAGGAAGGCAAAGGACATCCTGTGATATTGACAAAAGGTAGATTAGAGAAAAAATGTTTCAAACTGCTTATCGTATAGCTATTAGAATCACTGAAAACCAGGTGATCGTTATACAAATGTGCAGGCTCTCCAGTTCCCAGGATATTGAACCTTGTTTAATTGCCATGAAATTAAAAGAATGATGTTATTTATTTATTAATACTACTATTTTAATAATATTTTTAAATTAGGTCTGAGTGTATTTCAACTGCCTGTAGTATTTTAATAATAAATCGTATTATCACATATTATCTACTGATATTTGCAATTTTCCCGCATGCATTCTATTCTCTTACATGACTCCTTCATGTTCCTATTTTAGCTTGTACAATGTTTATTGTACTATGTCCACATCAGCCTATGGCTTCCTTAATTCAAACCTACATGTACTTCACCAAATAACGTATGCATGGATGGGATGCAAGTGAATCGCAGGATTAACTCTATTTATACACCTGGGTGGAGAGAGGCACACAGACGCTTCAAGAGCTTCAAGCACTGACTGCTACATCCAGCAATAAGTGCACTAACCACAAGACCACTGTGTCTCCTACTGTCACTACTATAACTGTAATATAGTTACCTTTAGGAATCCAGCTGTGTAAAAACCAACACCCATCAGCAGGCACAACAATCTCCCAAGTTTGGCATCAATAATCCTACCAAATAAAGCATGACATACACATAATGTGAACCTTTCATAATAATAAAGAAGCTCTCTGATACTGGTACCCTAAGACCTTGCTTAGTATTGAAAGACATAATTTGGAAATGCTGTGCTTAAAGAAACAACAAATACACACACAGCAAAGCAAAACATGTCATGATTGATCACAGTTTGGGCAATATTGTTCTTCTGTTTGACCTTAAAGGTGCTTAAGCTCAAAATTGAACCAAAATTGCACATTTGTCTTTTATATTATATGTATGTATTTAAGTAAAGCTCCATAGCTTGCATTTGATTGGTCAAACACTGGGGCTACATGTAAGCACCTCCCACAGACAAAAGCTCTAATTGCATCTCTAAAACTACCTTGCAAAGCACAATATTGGTCAGGAATACTATAAATGCATTGTCGAGTTACACATGTACAGGCATGCAGAATTTTTTAAAGAACAGGTTAGAAGTGTATAGCTGCACTGTAGAGGTACAAGATATGGCAAGTGTTTTTCAAATATGTACTTCTTAAAATATATGATCTTAAAAATTCATAAGTGTTGCTGGACATAAGCCCAACAATGCTGGAGGGGCAAGTCAACTAAAGTGTTGAAGAAATTACCTGAGTTCAAACTAACACAGTAAGCCTGGTACATGTATATGTCACTTAATGGAGTATACATGTGATGATGCAAATTATGTGCACTGTCCAGCTGTAATAAATTAAATTAAACTGACCCATCCAGGTCATCTACGACAACTCTCCTGGATTACCTGGGAGTCAAGTGAATACAGACTTAAAATCTCCCAGTCTCAAAAATGGGTCACTTAATCTCTGGATATGACGGAAGTGTATTATATTTTTACCCTTATTTTGCCCAATTTTCGGACATCTTTCAGGATATTAGATGCATTTAAGTGGCTGAATAAGAAAAACTCAATTTTATACATACATGTACTACTAGTAGGTATTTTGACTCCTCCTTTTTGGAGGTTGAGAAGAGGCAAAATAGACAATCTTCTGGGTTTTGAGTTTTCAGGTTCCGTTGGCATCTCTGCCTGGTGCATGCAATTCCCTCAGCCTTTTATGATAAAAATACAAGATCCACCTACCAAAGTATAAAAATACCCATGGGTATATAAAAGTCTTCTGTGCCAAAAAAACTGTTTATCTTCATTATCTTTGTCCATAGTGGGGTGCGTCTTCGCTGTTGAGAAAGAAAGTAGTGAGAAACTGTTCTGTTTAAAATCGAACTAGAAGCATACATGTACATAATATTATGCACATAGGTAAAGTCTGCATATGAGCCAAGTGGCGCACTAGGCTGGCACACATCCCAGTTTCTGTAACATGAAGCCACTACAAATATTTCCACTTCCCCTGGATGAGATGCTAGTCCATAGTAAAAAGTACAAAACAGTCTAAAATATATATAGCCTTTCAAATATCACAAAAAGAATTACTTCCTGCAAAATGTTCTGCAACAGAAAGAACATTGGAACTCTTTACAGTCAAATACTACTTTTAGTGGTGTAAGACAGATTTATTTGCCATCAAACTAAAGCTACATGTAGGAGAATCAAGAAGTTATTCCGTGAGAGACATATCAACGGTTTTGAATGTTTACACCTGGGAAATTTTGAAAGAGGCAGCAGCCTGTTTCTTCAGGAAGTCACTACTGTCAACCGACTGACTCCATGCTCGAAACCAGTAAAATAAGCAAAGTCCACAATCTTCTTCAGCCATTTGAGGTCAGAAATACTTATATTTTTTGCCATTTCTTTTGCTAACAACCAGGAAAATTGGCAGTCTCATAGTTGTACAGTCTTTCAGCCATTTTCATACAGGCAGAGCATGTCAAAATATGGTTGAAAAAAGTGGCCTATGCATCTACATTTACATGCTGCTCTAACATTATTCCCTATTGAATAGTCAAGTAACATTTTTGCCAGGGCAAGTATGTTATTTGGCACACTTGCTCGACTGAGGACTTGGAGAAAAAAACCAATATGAATCCTTATGATAATATAGTGGCACTGATACTCAAGGTAGTCAGGAATGTAATCCTAACTTTTCATTTAGATGTTTTAATATGGTTCAGAAATCAAATGATTGTGTGTGTGCAACCTAAAAACCACTTGTTGTTCTTTACTGAGTGATCACCCGCCAAAATCCAGCCGGCCATCACCTCTTTCTCAGCTGGCAAATTTTGTTTGCATCCAGCATTTGTTGACAACCCTGGGTGACTGTATTGCAAACTCACAATGCAAGTTTGCTTGATCAACAGGTCAGTTGCGAGAGCACTGCACTGGCAACAGTTTTAGAGGTTATGAGTTTAAATCCTGTAAAAGCTGGATTTTTTTCAGGAATTATTTCACAGCTGGCTATTGCAATTGGGTACATAACTGTGATATTTCTGACATCTTTATGCCCTTTCATCTGGAAATCAAATATATGTTTCATAAATTATCTTTTGCAAATCACTGACTGACAAGAACCATGTTTACCCGTGCATTTTCAATGAGACAGAGGTTTCCAACAGTTTTTTAGTCCAAGGTAGAGAGGTTCATTCGGAATATAAAATTATTAGTTAGGATTCTACCTTCATGACAAGGTATATTTCTTAATGGTTAAATAAAGAAAACGATTTAAAAACTACATCGCAAGGGATCATTAAGAGACCTTATGCATCCGATGGGGCGATGAGGACTGATGACTTTTTGTACATGTTAGAAAAGTGTGTTTTGCTTTACCAACCTAGCATTTAGTTTGTTTTGGTCATGAAATCACCAGTAGTCTTCTTCTGTGTTACCTTTGATAAATTCTTTTCATAAACTAGTCTTTTCTGGACATGAGGGTGTCATTGTGGAAAGTACCTACTCAACTGACATGAATAAGTTCCTATAATAAAATGCAGTAAAGCTCTGCTTATGAATATTCTTCTCAGTGAAACTAGCTCACTAGTCACCATATTTTACATAATTCTTTATTCAGCACAATTTATGCCTCAATTGTTGATTATTCCTGGAAGACTTTGCATTAGAATCTTGTATATTAAATACATTTGCCACAAGGAAATTGTACAAGAAACAAGTTTGTTGTGTTGTAAGACCATTTTAAAGATTTCTAATTTTCACTCTATTTGGTTTTAAAATAAAATACAAATATCTTTTGGCATGTACTGGCATATTCTGCTCATACCCTGCTCAAAAGTTGCTTATCCTGAACTCTGATACACTTTTTTTAGCCCAAGGTAACCTTAATCAACAAAACTCATGTAAAACACATTAGTAGTATTGAATAGAATCCTGACAAACAAATTTGACACTTAAGAATATGTACCGTTCTATACACAGACTTGATAATTATCACATATTTCTTAAAGAAAAATGTAGAAAGGTGGTGTTCAAATCTATTTTGTCATCAAAATTTTCACTTTTCAGCAGGCACATCTGTTTCAACACGTTGTTAATTAGGATTTGCAAAACTCATTAGAAAACTGTCACTCTGTTATACTAATATCACCAATCTGTTGTCGATAACAATGTCACCGACTTCAAGTTCATTACATGAACCCATTTCTGGAGAGCACCTTTCACAAAGCTTGTGAAAAATAAGTACATATTTCAAGGTTGATAAACTTGGGAGAGTAGACATAATTACCAAAGACAGATTGAAAGAGCACATTAAAAAACATATAATTTTAAAAACTGTGGGATAAGCTTTGATAGGGTCTTGATAAAGAAACCAATATAAAAAATATACATTGTAAACAATATTTTTCATTATTTGTCAGCTGTTATACATGCAAGTCTTGCGATGGATTTGTTGAGTTTTAAAATAGCTAACAATATTTTCTCCACCACACAACAAGCAACTGAGCTGAAACATACAAGGTACAACATAATTACTGCAAGTCGGTTTATCAATCGCTTCTGATCAAAAATAGAATAAAGACAAAAAAAGACAAAATATGAAAAAATTATCCTGAGGAAATTGAAGAAAATTGGATCAAATCAATTGCGCTCGTGAAATGCGCGCTTTATGATCAAGCTGTATTTAATTGCATCGAAAAACAAAACTATCAACATCAAAAAATGAAATAAAATATCACTGAAAATTTCTGCTCTTTGATTCCTCGAGGGCAGCACATGTTTTTCTCTTGTTCCACAGAAGGCGGTCGATGTTGGCCTATCGATTAATTAATCCTTCGAGAACGTTCCACATTCGCATTCTACATTTTGGACACCCTTTGCTAAATTCATCTCACGTAGAAAGAAAAACAAAATAAAACGAAAGAATTTGTACTTTGCTCTACTTGTCATCACCTCAGGCTTCCCATATTGTGAATATATCAAATTGTGCAACGAAATTGAATTTTTTTCACCTATTGCGAAATCGAATGGCCTTTAAAAATCAAATCAAAACACGCACTCGTTCAAGCATACGCTATACGGCGGTTAAAAATAAATCGTATCGATTCCACTTCCCATAAATACAGCAAAGGAAAGCTGTATGAACTCAAAATGAGGAAAGAAATGCTTATAAAACATCTGGCGAAGCCAGGAAAGTAAAAAGCCGGATGGCGTACGGTATCTGAGCGTCAAAAGGCATAATCTACCTGAAGAGCGACTAGAGGCGGGGTTCCAATCAGTATAGAGCTGAGAAGACGGTGTCGAAGCCATCTTCCAACAGGTCCAAGCTCGTCTATAGTTAAGTTAAAGAAGAGATAAAGCCGTAAATCAAAAGATCAGCTTTTAAATTGGCAAAATTGGCTGTGAGTCCATACAAAAGCACAACAACATCGCAAAAGCGGGCGGGACAACAGAAATGCAAATTACACCAAAAAAAGCGCTACAAAACACAGAGACCACAGGAAAAAAAGTTACATGATCTAACCTATTGGTGCTGAAACATAAGTTTCCCCGTCGTCTTCAGATTCACTGACATTTTTCTCACATGTTTCATCGTCATCACAAAACAAAGACCTATCACTGTCGGCCATATTGACAGAACACAACCGGCAAAGGACGATCAGCGGTTTTGTACCTAATAGTATGCGCAAAAGGTCGCCATCCCACATGCTCATTCAAGATGGCGGACGAAGATGATGAGAAGTTTTTGTATGGAGGTATGGAAAAACTTAGCATTGTATATTTGTAAGTAGTATTTTCAACTTTACATTTTGTTGCCAGATAGTTTTCCTCCGTGTTCATGGAATAAATACGTAAAAACAATTTGAGGAATATCTGAAAAATCGAGCTTCTGAAGCTCACAAGTTGAAGAGAGTATAAAAATTAGTTATTATTGAGAGATACTTGGCTAGAGCATATCAAATTATACTGAATAACTTTAAGGTAAATCAAGGCATGTTGAAAAGCAAAATGACAATACACAAGGCATGTTGCTGTGCACACACTGTTAAAATCTTTTTGTCAAATGAGTTTTGGCAAACTATGCATGAAACTTGTGAATATTTGTTGACTACGTTTAGGTGATAATTTGCTCAATGTGGTATAATATACAGTATGCTGGGGTGAACTCCATGCCAAAAATATGCCAAGGTTTTCAAAATCAAAATTCTATGCAAGGTAATCATTTGCATGGAATCTTGCATACTTTTGAAAATCTCCCATCAGCATGCCAAAGGTCTTTGGCATAACCTACAATGTAGCACTAAATTTTTGTGGGTTCTAGTTTTGGTGTTTTTCCTCCACTATCTGCCAAAAAATGTTCTGTAAAAGAAGTTCCTGCTGGATACCTCAAAGACTCTGGACTCTGTAAATGAAGCCTTGGAGCCGACTGGCTCATAGCTGCCAGATCTTAACCAAGGTTCCTGTAGCATGACAGTGCTCGAAATTAGCGGTTGTCCGGTCGTCCGAGACGACTTAAAGTGCGTTCGGGCAACCAGTTTTTAGGAAAA
>OMLO01001454.1_pt1 | contig 18221 bp, 10 predicted proteins | sample 1674811 | NCBI WGS metagenome assembly OMLO01 (sample SAMN06265003, study PRJEB25207) | coral metagenome | isolation source: Coral host | place: Mexico:La Bocana,Puerto Morelos, Mexico | collected 2008-11-13 | reverse complement strand
GAGTGAGTGAGTGAGTGAGTGACACATTTGCATATCGGAGTCCCCATAAAAACTTCGTTTCAACGCTTCACGTCTCCACTCGTTAAAAACTGTTTCGATATTTTATAACGTCAACATGAGCACAAAAAGCAAAACTGGCAGTGAATTTTTTTGTATTTCCTTCGGTGAAATTCTGAAAATTTGGTAGACTGTTAATAAATATTTTACTTTAGTCGGAGCTCATTTTCCAGGGAAATCTGTAAGACCAGTTTTTTGGCAGTGGTAAAAGACATAAATTTGAAAAAATCAAGAAAACTGCCTTTACAAACCCTACTTTTTTGTGTTTAAAATTTGTATCCCACTGAATGTGATGTGCTGTGAAAATTTTGGAAGATTTCACCGAAGGAAATTAAAGAAAATCACAAATAAAGACATAAAAACAGCAAAAACACATTGAATTGGGCATTTATAATTTAAGATAAAACCCAAAATTTTAACATAGATGATACTAAAACACTATTTAGTCATTGCTTATTACATTTGATAAGTTTGAGAGGACTGGGTGAAAACATGAATGCAAAAACAGCATTCAAAATATAACACTTGGGGGTGCAACGCCATAAATGATTACCCTATGGAGCCATCTTAAAACCATTTCTTACCTGGTGTCTTGTGGGAAGGGACTGGTCAAAATTCACTCTTTCATGACTGTCACTGTCATCACTCTCCTGAACAATTTCAGCTGACAGAAAAAGACAGAAACTTTAGAAGGGGGGAGGGGTAAAAGTTGTTGTTATCCACTTTATGTAGTCATAAAAAAAACTGGATTATTGCTTTTCTTCTTGTAGTTACCATTATTTTATTTTTTGTTGTTCATATTGTTTTAACGTTTTAATATTTATTTTTTTTAATCAATGGTAAATCACTAGCTCTTAGTGAAGTCGGCATCTTTACTACAGATTATATTAATCATACTCCATTCCTCTTGTCTGTTATATCGGTTCAAAAGCCAAATAGAGATGTGGATCAATCCTTTGACTTCCAGAAGTGATAGATATATAAATATACAGTTATTCACATGTAACTTAGAAAATGTATCTGAAGGTACTCCAATGAATGGAATACAGGTGTGAAAAATCGCACTTTTGGAGTAATATGCATGCTGAAAATCATGATTGAAATTTGCAGCCAACTAAACAATAATTCAGTTGCTTCCTTCAGCCATTTCCCTTACATAATGAAATTACCTGCAGAATCACTGGTATCTGATCCAGAATTGCCGGCAAGGTAAAGTTCCAGTTCACCATCGTAGCCATTTTGAACCTCTAGCTCTTCGTCCGAAGAGTCATCCGCCATGTTTGTTTTGGTTTTTAATCGACAGAAATGGTTTGTGGGAAGTATAGGCGGAAGTCGAACGTCATCCCTACGAATTGGCCAATCACAGAACGCTTCGTATCCTCAAGTTCCAAGATTCTTCCATCAAACTACACGTTCGCTTGGAAATTAATCTCAGTAGAACTGCCTTTGGTCTGTTTTTGAGCTTGGACATTGTTCATTCATCGATTGTTGGCTCGCTTACTTGAAATCTGAAGGACAATGAACTGCGAAAATCTTATTCTACTAGTTACGGCAGCATTCAGCATTCTTGTTATAGATTTGGCACTTGCCAAGGACTATTACAAAATCTTGGGAGTACCGAGAGATGCCAACGAAAGACAGATCAAAAAAGCGTTTAGAAAGCTCGCTGTAAAATATCATCCAGATAAAAATAAGGCAAAAGATGCAGAGGCAAAATTCCGCGAAATTGCTGAAGGTAGGTAGATATTGAAACGTCTATTTCACTCTTGAAGTTGTGTTTAATTTCCTTTCACCTTACCCTCTGGTAAGAGAGAGGAAAAAACAAAAATATTGAGTAAGCATTTACAGTTATAAGCTTAAGTAGCCGTGTGTTTCTTTCATACATGTACCCTTTCATCTTGAACTATTGAAAACGAGCAGTGATAAGGAGCTTACGAATTCAAATTATTTTACCATTCTGTTTTTTCAAAATCTGAACCGTGTCTTTTCCATGGAAATTGATCATGACGTTGATTTAATTTGGTGTCATGTTTCCTTTCTAGAATTTTTCGGTGAAACGAAATTCATTTCTCGGAAAGGATGCCTTTTAAAAGTTCCCCATGCGTTGAAACTCGTAAACCCTTTTAAGTTTTGTTTACATTACAGGGTGCTTGTGGATTGCATAACAATATTTTGTACATTTCTAATCTCGCTTGTCAATTCTGAGTGGATCGTCAGTTCGAGGTCATATTGCTCAACCTTGACCATGCCATTTTGTACCCTTAACAAACAAAAATAGTTTAAAACTAGCATGGTGTTGAGCCAAAGAACTACATTGTTTATAATTAATTTGGTCACTGCTGTCAGATTTGTCACTTTTTCAGTGTCCTTTTAGTGTATGTAATTTTTCTCAGTTACACTCTACATGTCCATTTGATGTTACAAACCCAAAATTTAGTACATTGTTCATAGTTAGGACTAGACATAAGAACAGTTGTTGCTACGTGAAATCTTCAGCTCAGGTGTTATTCATTTCTTTTGTAAACAAATCACACTCTATATTAGTTTTGAAAGAAGAAAAATATGTACATCCTTAAGCTGTGCAACATGTATTTAGAAATGAAGTCTTGCTGACTCAGTAGTGGAAAGCTGAAAATTATGTTGAAACTTCTGGGTTTTAGGCCCCTGTTTCGCTCTGGATGATCCAGTCCATGTACTATCTATACCTGTTGGTTATTTGAAGGGGCTCAATACAGTTGGGATCAGCTAATTCAAACTCAGTTATTTTGAATTCCCATCATTTTGAATTTGTATTCGTCCTTGAGTCATTATGTTACTATTTACTGTTTCATGGATCATTAATAATTAGGGTTAGAAGACAGAGGAATTTGAGAGTCAAACTAGGTTAAAAATCATTTTAATTTGAATTTTAATTTGACCTGCAACATATATATATATTGAAAATTATTACTCCCTATACTTTCAGCATATGAAGTATTATCAGATGAGAACAAGAGGCGTCAGTATGATCAGTTTGGTTCTGAAGGGATGAATGATAATGGCTTTAACTTCCATCAAGGTGGTGGATTTAAAAGCTTTGATGACTTGTTTAAAGATTTTGACTTTGGTTTTGGAAGTGGACAAGGAAATGGTTTTAAGTTTTCATTTGGAGGTGGCTTTGATGATTTCTTTGGTGATGATGATGAGGATGAAGAGGAGGATGACTTTTTTGGCGGATTTAAATTTGGCAGTTTTGGAGACTCATTCTTTGGTGAGGACAACTTCCACAATAGCAGACACAGGGATGATTTATATGAAAGTGACAGAGGAGACAGGGTTCACAGAAATGTCAGACATGAAGAATTTCGGCAAACAAGTAAGTTTGAAAAAAGAAAAAAAAAACAAATTGGATAATAATTAACAGTTGTGCAACATGGGTAAAGCAATACAGGTCATTAACTTAAAAACATTTGTTACACTTAAGATATTTATTTTGATTGTGATACATGTAGATTTGTAAATGAAAACGCGAAGTCCTGGTGAGAGTCTATGCTTTGGATTTAAACATTATAGTGCCCATAATGTCAAAAAATTTCATCTAATTCTGCACTTCTGCGAAAAAATTTTTCAATTTGGATAAAATGCGATTTTTTTATTAATAGTGTTTTGAAAACACTCAAATTTGCCGCCATTTTGGTCCACCATTCGCACCAGTCTTCCTCGGTTGGAAGTGAGTCGTGATGTGGCCTCTTTACTTAACATGTGGAAGCACAGTGTCTTGATGGTTAGTGCACTGGAGTCTGGATTGACTGGTCCAGGTTTAGGTCCTAGCTGGGGTGTTGTGTTCCTGGGAAAGACACTTAACTCTCACAGTGCCTCTCTCCACCCAGGTGTATAAATTGGGAGAAGAGAAATACTCCTAGGATAAAGTCCAGCTGTACATGTATGGGCTAGTGGCCTGCTCCAGACTTAACTTTACTAAATATACCCCATAGCTACTGGAAAATATAATTCTTTACTATGGATTGAGATGCTCATTATTAATCAATTTGTCTTTTGACTTTTAGGAGGCAGAAGTTGCCGAACTGTCACAAGGAAAGTGGGAAATATGGTTACAACATTTACAGATTGTTCATAGGAGTATTTTTTAAGTATTTAGTAACTATTTGGGTTGCCCCAGAGTTAAATTTAAAGGCATCTTAGATTTATCATGATCAAATAATATTGGATTGGTCAGTGTTATTGCTAGTTGAGATAACTTGATATACATTGCTGTTCCTGCATTACATTGGACAACTTTAAATGAAATATTTCGAAGTTCTGTTGCTATTCTGATTAATTTAAAATTAATCTCACCTTAAATTCACCTATAGCACAGTCAATTTAATTTGTTGGAACAAGAAACATTACTTGATCAAGTGTTACATGTATGGTAAATTAAACTACATTCACGATACCCTTTTTTTGATTTGTCTTATCCTTTTTGTGAAAATGAGTGAAATTTAAATTTTAATGCAAATCAAACTCATTTTCACACGATAGGAACTCTTTTGTGCAACAGCTAGTTTTGAAACAGAGATGAATGGCAATTCGGAAAACAGAAAAACAGAAATTTCTCACTAGATAAAAGTCATTCACTCATTGAACTAGTGGGGTTGGAATGTTTTTGCTTTACACAGAAGACAATGCTGATTGAAGTAACTACAAAGGATTACTTCTGCCTCAAAATACTTGAATTTTACCTTGTATATTCACGGTTTGATGCAGTTGTCAACAATGTGTTAAAGTTTTATGAAATGGAAGCCTGCATAATATTTCCAAGAACTTCAAACTGTTGCAGTCTAACAAGTAAAACTATTTGCATGGATGAGGGGTAGTTTGGATTATGTTAAAGATTGGTGTTAAGTGAACTGCTGGCAGTTACAAACAAATTATCTTCACTCTAGGACTGTAGGATAAGAAATATTTTTGTAAGGATAAGTGAACACTTGTATCTACTGACTCTCAACTAACTTTAGCACCCAATGAGGGGTAATCTTAAATTATTCCTGTTTGTTTTGTTCTATGAATGGGAAAAATGTATCCTTAGTATCTAGTGTGTATGCACAAAATAGCATTATATTTACCACTTAATTGTAAAGTACTAGTTTGTACATACTTGTACATGGAATAAAAGATTTTCTTTCATATATTGTTGTTTTAATTAGATTTGTACATGACATCCCAAACCAATAACATATGTTAAATATATTGGGATTATCATGACTTATAAATGTCAAGAAATACATAAATAACTTGCCATGTGTTTCAAACATATTTCTCCACTCAAGAAAATAGCCCAAAGAAAAATTATATTGATTGGGTTAAAATTGTGTTTCTATATAACAACTAGATTCGAAAACACAGAGAAGCAGCGGCCAATTTGTTAAGAAGTGCACGTACACTGCTTTTCTTCTCAATATCTACAACAGAATAGTGACTAGCATAGCCAATTGTAGAATGTCATTTGCAATAGAATGCTAGTAGATTTATATTAAACTCTACAGAAATACAGATCTACCATGGGCAAAGAAATTTACATTTTGAAGATCAAGGTTAACAATTTGTTTCTTTTTTTTGTTGAAGAATTTTCAAAGAAAAAAAAACCCAGAAACCATGTTCTCCATGTTTGTAGCAAGTTTTAGTGAAAATCTACAAGAGTTCTATCATGAATGCCATTCTCTGATTGGCCAAGCTACTAACTACCTATTCTGTTGTAGAAAGTGAGAGCAAGTGCGGTGACCTATATTTTTTTCTGTTGTTTTGAATTGAGTAATAAATTTCTCTATGTAAAATAAATATGGCCCAGTTCTCAGTGTAGAACAAGAAACAATCGTGGGAAACATGAATTAAGCAAACAATCGCGACTTAATCGGGTGCTATTATAAGAATTTACTGGGTACAAACAAGGTGCTGTTGCTCCTAAACGAACATGGGTGTCTTCACTTTTATTTCAAAATTTAAGTTCCTACAATAAAAACAATCAATAGGCAAAGTTTGACAAAAATCTCAGTGCAGGTTCTATTTCAGTGGAATGCCCTTAATAGAAACAGTCAGAAATGCTCGCCTGTTAGCTTGTGTTCCCATAGTATTTCTCATTCTCCCAAGCTTAATTTTTACATTTGCATTTTATATTTTTGATGCTTGGTTTTGCCCCCAGTGGAATGGCCAACAAAATTTCGAAAGAATTACCCCTCTGCACATATCTTTGGTAAGTTCCTCCCAACAAACAGGAAAGGCTTCTGTGAAAATGTATGAAGGGTGATGAACACATCAACCTATCTTTGGTGTGTCATTACAGTAGATATTTGACCATACATGAGTACTTTTGTTTTAATACGCTCCTACTGTTGTAATAGAAACTATACCCAAGTTTTAACCAGAAGGGAAATCTGCACCCAGTTTCAGACCCAAATGGCAACATTTATGGCCCATGTTTATACCACAACAGCTTATCAACTATACCACTTGGTGCAAGACCTATAGCTGGTGGAGGGGAGTACCTCCTGGAGTGAGTCATTTGTGAGAGCTTCAACAAATAACCCATTATTGATGACATAGAATTTCTCCCTTTAGAGCTAAAAACTACTTTATTGTGCACCATTCAACAAACCCTGTAGAATGTAACAGTTGTTCAATTATGGAAGACATTGTTGGTTGTGACAGGTTTGTGACATGCTGCAGACTAGCACAATTCCCGCAAGTCCAAAATAGACCAAAATATTACAAAATGAGAAAATAATGCAAAGTTTTATCCTGCAAATACAGCTGCATCACATTGTGCAGTGAGGCAGCTGAATTGATTTCACTGATTTGCACAGGTTGTTAGTTCCAATGGTATATAGCACCATGTGGGCATATTATTTAGAACAAAACTGACCTGCAATCAAAAACAGAAGCCTGATCGCAGGTTTGACCAGAAGTCAAAGTACAGTTTTGGGAAGTTAAAAGTGTGAAATGAAGGTACTTCAGCAATAAAAACAACTAAATTTACATTATCATAAGTATTTATTGAAGTCTACAAAACCATGGATCCAGCTAAATATGTTATGTACAACATTCTCATAGCCTCCTCTACTTGCAAAAACCACAGTAAGGTGGTGATACGACAAAAGCTTTTTGACTGAGAGCTTGTGGGAACCTTTGCATTTGGCCATGTGGTCACGTGTTAATGAACATTCAACAGCTCTACTGTAAGTTGTTTGTTGTTAACTTGGCAATGATCTTTTGCTTGCTTCATCCAGCTCTTCCAAATTTGGTAACCAGAATGCCTACAATAACAAACGAATTGTCAGTCACAAAAGAGTGGGTTTTCACATGGAGGCAATGCATTTTTCTTCAGTCTTCAATTAAGAATGAACAAACAGGAGTTCTGTTTTATGTTTACTGTATGGCTGTCTTGTTGAGTTTACATTATCAAAAAGAAGATTTCAGCCTAAACATTGCACTGTCTGCACTTGACTCAAAGTGACAAAAACCACCAGAGCACATCCTTGCCTAAACAGCTCATCTGTGTGGGATACTAGTCTACTGCAGATTGACCCCTCCCCCCATTAATAATGGTTTTCTGCTACCATCTATTTGTTATAGTCTCCTTTGCAGCCATTAATTAGGTTGTTATGCATAAATGGCCGTATAAATGCAAACCATGTATGATTTCTCTCAATATAAAGTTGGAGCCAGTCATCCCAAACTTCACTGAGTACACACTACACCAGTCATTGCCCTAGCACCTGCAATGTCAAACTGGTCTTAACATGTCACCTTTTGAAGTTGATATAGTCACCAGGCATTGAAAACGTTTTACTCAAAAAGTGTCTGATACAAAAACCAAATTCAAAAAACAAACATTTGTCTACTACAGGCATCCAAGTTTATAGAAGTAATCAAGCAACATTTTACGGACAGTAAATGTTACTATTTTGGTGAAAAGTGTCTTAGTCACTGCAGGTGCAAGTGGCCATAATTTTGAGGAGAGAAGCCTTGCATGATGACCAAAATAACAGCAGCGAAGTTCGAGACTAATATCAACGAATATCAATGAACAAGTTTCTGTTGATTTTGCCTTTTCCTTGTCTCCTATTTCTTATATTTTAATTTGAAACAAAGGAAAACTTTCTTTAACTTGAACTTACCATATTAGTACAAGCACTAGCCAACATCATGTACTTAGGATTAAACCCAACACACTGAATAGGTCCAGGATGATTTCCCTCTAGCACAGTCAGCTTCTGACCGCTGTCCGAACCCCACACATGAACACGCCCATCTTGAGAGCCTTTTAAAAGAAAGGTTTATATTCTCAGTATCTGGAATTAAGTTACCCTTGGTGTCTTAGATACTTTTAATTTACTTACTTAATGCTACACACAAGGTGACTGATCTGTATCAAAATGAAAAGTAATTTTATGAAGAAACAAACCCCAGTACTACAAAGTTTGCAGTAGAAATGTAAAGAAGATATAATATTCTTAAAGGGCTGTAAATGAATGTCAAATGTTAATCTTGAAAAATGTACAGTTTAAAAAAATGTATGTAGTCTACAGTCAAGTATTTACCTGAGATGACATACTGAGCATCAGGAGTGAAACAAACTTCAACTGGAGTAGATCTTGTCACAGAATGACCCTACCAAATGCAAAAATAGATATTTAACAGACACACTTGACACACATACCTGCTTCAGTAAGTAAACATTACGGTACTGCTACAGCACTGACACACCTATCAGTTGGCAAACTGCCTCTCAACTTCTCACTGAATGTAGCAACTGATTGTTATACTATTACTGGAACAAATGGGCCACAACAATTTTAAGTCAAACCCTAGTTTTCTGGACTTCTAATTCATCTAGAGAATCCCCTGTGTTTGTGGCAGTGACCTATTATATTGTGATTCCTTTGCATTACTTTCTCATTTTCAACCAACACATCCAAGGCTCAGGGCTGTCACAAAGTTTTAAAGTAGGCATCTTTATTGTTGGAGTATATGGCTGGCACTGCAAAATTTATACTTACTGTAAATGTATGAAGCTGTGTTCCCTGAAACGCATCAATCAAATGAATGACTCCTCCATTTGTAGCCAACAAGATCATTTTACCATCTGAACTGAACTTCACACTTGTCCACTCAATGTTGGGATCATTTTGAATGTGAAATGTGGAAAATGGGCCCTAAGAGAATCAATATTTTCAGTAAAAAATAAATTAGAACAAAACTTTATTGTCAGCTGTACTTTACATTCCCTTCAATGTCAGTTCCATGAACTTGTTCTCTGGATGTTCTATTTTTCACAGTTTCATATGTATATTTTATGGTTAAATTTTAACTTTTTGCTAAAATTTTGTCAAACCAGTTTAGAAAACGTATTAGATAACCAATATGTAAATGTTACAATTGATGGTGTGCCTGCTGGTGTGCAGTAGAAGACATGAAGGCAAAATACAAAGTCAAAGATTGGGTGTTTGATTCTAGGTGAGAAATAATAAATAAAAATAATAAAAGTCTTGTCATATTGTAAGAGAAGTAAAAAAATGTTAGGGGGGAGTAGAAATGGGATTCTGGTGGGGGGCAGGTACCAAAAGGTGAAAAAATAACTGTTTTGACAAATTTAAAGCATTTACTAGGTCTAGTAGAAGAAGAAATTGAACCACAACATACACAGATACACCCCTACCTACATGTATGTCTTACCACAGAGAATGAAGAGAGAACAAAGGATACAGCCAAGAATGTTTCAGTGACTACACTGATACTGATTGTAAAATCAAGATTTCCAGCCTCCACATTCAAACATGTAGTAAAATAAGTACCGGTAAAATTATTAATACTTGTTGTAAGAGTTTTCCTGAATGTACATGTGTAATCACCTTGTCAAATGACCTCAAATCATATAGCTTCACCATTTCAGAGTCCACACCAGCTGCAAATATAAGACCTTCAGGATCAAAAGCCGCAACAGGTCTCCCATTCACATGCATCAATCCCTTGATAAAACAAGCAAAAGTAAATCAGCGTGTGTTTTTTAATAGATCTCGATTAACAAAAATGAACATTACTCTACCTGTCTCTCGCATTGAATGAATTAAAGATAACTAGTGCATAGACCTACATGTAAACGACAATGTTGACAACAAACCCAACTAACAAACCAACCTAACCAATGCAGAGCCTTGATGCCTAAAAAATAAGACTCGGAAACTGAGAGAAGACAAGGAAATCACCCTATGATCAATCTCAATCTCTCAAGGCCACAGCTATTCTTTACCCAAGTTTGAACAGGAACCTCATTTCGATCAAGGCTTTTCAAAACAAAGTCTCAGGTTTAAACTTATAGCCACTCATAAATTAGTGCATTTCTATAATGTTGTTTGTTGAGCTATCAAGTCTGTACCTGACAGTTTGGGGATCTTAAGTCCCATAACCTTAGAGTCCTGTCCAATGATCCCGATACAAAAGTATCATCCATAGGTGACATGTGAAGAGTCATCACTCTGCAAAAAATGTAAAGCTTATGTAAGAAGTGCACGATGATGATCTCTTGAAATTACCTGACAATATATGCCAATGCACTACATGGCCATTTAAATTAGGATTTTTAATTGATTTTATGTTACTAGTTGTTCTTTCTGCTGTCACTTATAAAGTCCAACCTCTATCACTTGAACCTCATTTAATATAAACCCTATGTATTTCATTGTTTCTAATTTTCCAGACTTCTGACTACCACAAAGTCTGGTTAGGTCTAATATAAACTTAATGTATATGTTGTAGTTAAAAATTAAATTCAATTAAAAATTAAATTCCTTTGTCTCTTAACCCTTATTAGGGTTAGAAGACAAAGGAAACCAAAAATCAAACTAGGTTAAAATTATTTTTACCTGAATCTAATTGTTTACTACAACATATATTGTCAGGAAAAAATCTCAATTCAAAACCTTACCTCTTTGTGTGACCAGTAAAATATCTGAGGTACTTGTTGTCATGTAGAGATAGATATCGGATGGTGTCTGTTGCATAGAGAGGAAAGTTTGCACTAAATTATTAGAAAAAAAACTTTGTATGATTTTAAAGGGGTTCTCTCCAAAATAAGCACAAATAATTCTATAGGCAAAATTTTTAAGTACAACATATATTTCTATCTAGAATCTACAGAATTCTCCAAGTACTTCTACCTACCGGTATATGATATCATGGAGTCTTTGAGGATCTCACAAAAGTAATATACAGGGAAATAGGAAAAGGATCTTATTACAGGGATCCTATAACTATTTCTAGGACCTTGTCTTTGATTTTATCCCTGAGAGATTCCACAGGGTGCCTAAAGGATTCCACCATTTGCTTTCATGAAATATCCATGAAGAAAACAACGACACTCACTTTAGTTTGTTGTGAGGAGGAGTGGATGGAAGTAAGGGGGAAATCAAACCTTTTGAGAAAGGGGCATGGATATTTTCTACGACAATGTAAAAATTGAATAATAAATCCCTAATCTTAACTTTTAATAAATAGCAGTTGTTGATCTATAATCCGAACGAAGGCTTCAAATAGGTAGAGTTCAAAATCCACGCTAAAATTCAAAGCTAATCCCTGATCTGCTATATTTTCAAAATCCACGATCCGTTCTATTTATTGCCAAAGTCTGTAATCCAAGAGCTTTTTTAAACCAAATCTGCTGATCTACAAACCTACTCACCCCAGGTTAAGACAGTTGAAAAAGCATTTGCATAATAATGTTGCATGTTTGTACCTTGCATAAGGAATTTTGTCAGCAGAGAAAATGGTTGAAAAAGTGATGATATTGAGAAATATCAACCATATCAACCAAAACCATTTGTGGTTGAAATGGTGGTTCATCCCAGTAGAACACAATCTTAGAGTAGGATTATTTCTTCTTGCTTATTGATTACATGTATTTCCTATTTCATATTTGTAATCAGGGGGGGTTGGGTATGACTTGGGGAGGGGGGTTATACCAAAAAAAAAGGTATCCAAATTTGGACCCTGTTTGAAAATGAATTGACATTCCAAATGATATCCTTTTCTAGAAATAAGTAAATTTTAATACTCTGTTCTATAAATTTGGTAAAATAAAATAACCCACTGTTTTGAAAAGTTATTTTTTTTTAATTTGGTTGAAATGTACATCTAAATATGACAATGCTGCTTCTACACAAATCCGCAACCTTATTACTTCAATTTCAAATGGAAGAGAAAGCAGTGATCGGCAATTTCTCTATTTATATCACACAACAACTACCTGACAATAGCATGCTGCACACAACACAGTTTGACTTGTTCGTTATGCCATTGTCTCATGCAAGTTCTCCATGAATAATTTCAAATGGCTGCTGATAATTTAATGAGCTTTTGTACGTTTTAGATATTATACCACGTTCTAGGAAATGTCTCGAAAATGGCTACTCCGTTCTAGATCAGGAGTCCTAAAATCAAGACCGTGTGGCACGTATCTGTACAAATATTGCAGGGTAGTACCACCCGCATTGTTATCGACACCACCTATAGCTCCTCAGAGCAAGGTGATGTTATGCATTTCTGCTACGTTTTTATGGCTTACCATCGATTTTTGTCGATGTATGAATCACTGTGTTTGCTGCATGTGTATACTGGATTTGAGCGACGCCATACTTCTTGCTGTAAAGGGTTCTTTTTGGTCTGTAAAATTGACAAAAGAGTTAAGAAAAACAAGATCAGCATATGCTTTTTGGAGAACTATAAACGGAGAACTATAACCGTTCTCAAAGGTTTAATGTAAGTTTACTTAAGTTATATAAGCTTACTATGAAGCTGTTGGTGTTTTCTAACTTACTTTCCCTCCTGGCAGTCATAAATTACAATTGAATCATCATCACTGCTTGTGATAAGAGTCTCTCCATTTGGTGAGAAGTTTATGTGATTAATCCGATCACTGTTTTCTCGAAATACTTTCGCCACTCGAAAACTTCGAATGGTACTGTCGACAAGTTTCATTCTGTCAGGGGAAAAAAAAGGCCGCCATTTGCATTGAACTCTGGGATCTTTACGTGATGATTACATGACGTTCATAACAACTGACTCTCGTTCCCAGGGTCTCTCTTCTTCCCACCCCCTGGAGCGATGCACGAGGTGTTCCACGTGACATAAATTTCACCCTGGAGGTGAAACAGCTGTGACAAGCTTGCGATCAGCTGGGAGGGTCCCGAGTTGGAAGCCTTTTATTTTCCTTTTGAGAAAAACTGTGGCTTTGGAATTATTGAAATTGTAACTCTCGCAAATAAGTAAGTATTTACGTGTTTTTCTCTTTAACTAAGTGAACGCATTGCTCCGTTACAGGCTAATTTGCTATTGCTGATGATCTGAAATGTTCCACTCGCCATTACAGTCCACATACTGTTTAATTTATTTGAACCACATTTGTGTGTTCTCTTTTTCTGTGCCTAAGGTAAAGTTCTGTTGAGTCTCACTTACCGAAACGTGATGTTTTAACGCGAAATGGTCGAATTAAACTTCAGTCAAGCTTTGATATGAGGGTAGCTCGCGACTAAAGGGGAGTTGTTTTCATCTGCAGAATACCCGGCCACTCGAACTTGTATCCCTTAAAAGCCTGGCTACGTGGCCATGCAGTTTTTGTACATACTTTCTTTTTTCACGATTTTAGAACGAGAAATTGACGCTACGCTACTTAAGTGATTATGGCTACTCGGCTAGGCGTTTTTGGATGTTATCACGTTGTACGATAAAGGAAGATCTGTATTCTGTTTACATGTTTTGTATTTCAGAGGGATAGAATGAGGGGAAGTGAAATACTATATAGTTATAATGCTTACCTCAACAAATGTTTTTATTTGTGATTTCGCCCAAGTAACATAATCAATGACACTGAGCAGTGTTGATCTTTCAATCTTGTTTGCTGGTGGTGTGGGTTGTCTTTGCCGGAGAAGTTGAGAAGCTACATGGTTGAAGATATGGAGTGTGGCAGGGCAAGATTTCCGTATAACCCCATACATTTATTATGCATGCAGCTTTTTGTTTTACAAAACAATAGCGGGAACAGTGGAGCTCCTTTGAGACTTATTTGCTGTGAATAACTTTAAATTTAGGCAATTTCTTCGAATTTTAGGACTAAAATACGGAAAAACGTAACGATTTCTTCAAGACTGAAATTACGGAAAGCAGAAACTAAAAATAATTTGGGGCGAATTTACTGTATTTTTAAATTGAGCGCAGACGAAAACTGCGTCAAATAATAGCGATTTCAGTCTATGCGCTAGTTTAAAAATGCTTGAAAAATAGTTCAGTATTTTAGGCCTAAGCAAGGAAGGCTGCTTGTGGTTAGCTATAAAATGTTGCGCAGGTCAGCTACTATTGTAGTAATTCAAAAAATAAAAACAAAGTGAAAGAAAATTGTTGCTTACCTCTGGTGTCAGTACATGTTTCTTCCCCTTGATTTCCTTCCTCAAATTCTCATTGATGAAGTTTTGTATTCTGTTTTTTTCCTCCACATCCATTCCTGTAGATAGCTTTCGAAGAGATCTTTGGATGTCCCTGTAAGAGGCATACTTCATCTTACTCCCCACCATGTATTTTCAATGTGCTGGGTGTGCGCACTTGTGTCTGGGTCTACGAAGTTTAGGCTGTGGTTAACTGTGAGATGACTATAGCCCTTGTCTTTTAGGCAATCATAAGCTTTCCACATGTCGCTCATCACGTGTGTACCTGGCAATATGTGTGCGCGTATGATGGGCAAGAGTATGTCTTTATCCCTTTGTGCTACCAGAACACCACGTCAATGTATTGCTACAATTTTTGCATGGACACATAATTGACGATGCGGGCAGGTTGTGTTCCTTGCACCACTGTATGCACTGATTGTGATCCGCCAAAATTTTACAAAGCTTGAAGAAGTTTGCCGAAGACATACGGAATAACACTCAGGAACTAGATGCGAAGAATACTCAGAAGAACACTCGGGGACCAGATGCGACGGGGACAAAAAAATATATTATCCCTATATATTCACTAGGGACCTAGTGATAAAGGCATGCGATGTGTGTTTTAGTGCAGCATGGAATATGCTTTAAACAGATGAATAATTCAATTGTCATGTACATTTTTGGGGATGTGAACAATTGAAATAAAATAAAAATGATTTTGGTGAGGAAATTGTCAACTGAACTTTGTAGTGTGGTGGTGTGGAAGAGAGACTGGTAAGGCAGAGGTGTGCAAAAGGTAAGGGGTTCGAGATGTGCAGGGGCACAAGGGAAAAAAAAAGAAAAAATGCGCAAGGAGCCTGGATAAAATGGAGGAGAAGAAGAGAGAAAAATGGTAGGAGTAGAAGAGAATCAGGGAAGAGACATCGTGCAAAACCGTTCAATTAAATCCACTTCTATTCATACAGTAAGTACTAATTATCAATGTATATATTCAATACCTTCGCGAGTTCCTATTGTCTTCTAAAACAATAGAGTGCATACATGATTAATCATTCTGCATGCATAATAAATGTATGGGGTTATACGGAAATCTTTCCTGCGGCAGCTATGTTTCGTTAAAAAGCCAGCATCACGCCACAAACCATATAAATTCAATGAGATGTTTATTCGATCTGAATGGAGATATACATATATTACAAATTGTACTAAGGGTTTCATAATTACAGAAATCACAGGTTTGTACTCACTTCTGTGGCGGGTTGTGAGGCTTAACAATAATCCCGGTTAGCAAATGCACACGTATCTGTAGCTTCTCTGGTTAGACTGATTAATTGAAAACGCGTGATAGCTACGATAAACTGTCAATCAACTAACAAAATCACAATCGGTAATAGAGAACAAAACGGTTAAATATTAAATGTATTTACAGCTACTTTCTGAGTGAAACACTCTCCGCCCCATAAGGGCGTAGTCCTTATCTCTAAGTGTACTTATTCGTCTGCTGCATGTATTACAGCCAGCTTGGTGATTGGGCGGTCGTAAGTCCCGTTCGCAGTCTTCACCTTGACGTTGCGTACTTTATTGTCTGATCCGGGGTAAACTTCAGTAACTTGGCCAATACTCCATTTCCCTCTGAGTGCGTTATTGTCGCCAAGAACAACAATGTCGTCAAGTTTGACGTTCCGATTTTCTGAGCCCCATTTCTTCGTCGGTATGAGTGTTGGGAATACATCTCGATGCCAACGCTTCCAGAATGCTTGTACAATCCTTTGGACGAACTCAACTCGGTGGCGCGGATTGGAAGTCTCCTTGAATGGGCCTTGTGGTACTTCCGAGCTGGCTCTGCCTAGTAACATATTAGGACAGAGGTATGCCCCATTGTTCGGGATGCGTCCTATCGGCCTCTGATTCACCAGGTTCCCGACTTCAAGTAAACATGTGTATAATTCCATGGGCGTAAGGGTCTGCTCGCCAATCGCTTTCTTCAGAGCCGTCTTACATGTCTTGACCAAAGCTTCTGCGCCACCGTTCTGGTGGGGTGTGGCTGGGGTGATGAAAATCCACTGGATGCCCTTTTTGGCGTTGAACTGACGTAGTTGGTCGTTGTCTAGACCCTCAATTAGCCTTCGTAGCTCTCGCTATGCGCCTACCATTTGGCTGCCGTTGTCACTTAAGACTGTCGCTGGATAACCTCTTATTGAGAAAAAAACGTCGAAGGACCTGGAGGAAGTCCATGGTCGAGAGGTCTACTGCCATCTCCAAATGCACTGCTCGGGTGTTCAGGCACGTGAATATCACTCCGTAGTACTTGTCTGTCTTATTCCTGCCAATCCTGACATTGATTGGACCGAAATAATCGCAGGACGAATGGATAAACGGCGGGGTGTAGGGTGCTAGCCTGTGCTGAGGAAGGGCTGCCATTATCTGCGTCTCTGTCTGGTGAGCAAATTGCTTACAGAGCACACATTCTTTCTTTATGTTCTTGCTTAGCTTGTTGCCCTTTAAGATCCAGTATTTAACTTGGACCTTTGCTGTAGTAGCGGCGATTCCGGGGTGTCCGTGCATGTGGGCATGACGTTATCAGAAGAGGCACTCGGTGGTTGCTAGGTAACAGGATAGGGTGCTTAGTGTCATACGAGACCATCGCTGCATCGACACGTGCACCAACTCGTATGATGCCCTTGTCGTCTATGAACGGGCTCAGCGACGCTAATTCGCCTTTCTTGTAACGGCCATGTAATGCCTCTTGTGCTTTCTTTATCCAGAATACTTCCGCTTTTTTAAGCTCTTCTGGTGTCAACGGACGTTGTCTTCCTCCCTGTTCGTACTTTCGTAGCTTTATCTTCTCTGCTAGCCTTAAGATTCTTGCTGTGACACGGACAAGTGTTCTCCATTTCGAAAATTCGTTCACATCGATCACCTCTTCCACTTTGCTGCCACTGCGCATACCTTCTCCTTTCGTCGTTCTGAGTGATCGTTAGGGGTTTCTTGGGGTGTGACGTCCTGAGGCCATTCACTTTCGTTGGGTTGTAGAAACTCTGGGTCACGAGTCCACCTCCCTTTGAGCTCCTGTGCAGATATCCCTCGCGAGACGACATCAGCTACGTTGTCATTTCCGGGAATGTGCCTCCACTGGTTGGGATCAGTCTTGTTCTGGATTTCGCTTATTCTTGCTGATACGAAGGGCTTGTAACTCCGAGGAATGCCTCTTATTCAGGAGTAGACAATCATACTATCGGTGAACAGAATGGCTTTCTCGCATTTCAGGCGGCTTTCTTCGCCCATGGTCTTGTACAATCTCGCTGCGAGTACCGCTGCTTGCAGCTCTAGCCGTGGTATTGTAAGCTCCCTTAACGGCGCAACTCATGTCTTGGCCGCGACAAATCTCACATCGTATCCTCCGTTGTTTAATGAGATATGCGCACGCCCCGAAAGCTTCTCTCGACGCGTCCGAGAAGATGCAAATTGTTGGAAAGCCAGCCGCTTCTGGTGGTGTTAGATTTCTTGGAAGCTCGAGTTGATTCAGTTTCTCTATCGCTGCGAATATCGCTTCCGATTCCTGTGCTAGCGAAACCTCTAGCGGTTGATCCCATTCATAGCCTAACTGCCACAACTTCTGTATTCCGATCTTAGCTTTAATCACGACAGCTGCGGTGTATCCTATTGGATCATACAGACGTGCTATGCGACTAAGGATTTTTCTCTTCGTCGGTA
>OMLO01001453.1_pt1 | contig 18222 bp, 7 predicted proteins | sample 1674811 | NCBI WGS metagenome assembly OMLO01 (sample SAMN06265003, study PRJEB25207) | coral metagenome | isolation source: Coral host | place: Mexico:La Bocana,Puerto Morelos, Mexico | collected 2008-11-13 | reverse complement strand
GTTATATCAACTAAGTTGAAAATGTAAATTGGCCACCGTAACGAGTTATAAATCTGACGTTTCGAGCGTTAGCCCTTTGTCAGGGCTACTCGGCTCAAATTCTCACGTTTCGTTGATCTGAATGCAGTCGCTTTCAAAAACTTTAAAACCAAAACAAATGTACTTCCAGTCCATATGATCAAAAATCGGTTTTACAGCACTGTATAGTTTTTTCTTTTTTACGTCTGTGGTATTTTGTGTTTCATAATCCACGAGAAAGCATCCTTTGGTTAGCAAATAATGGATTTCCCACAGCTCCAGTGCGAGACCCACAATCAGATCTGAAATCTCTGATGGAAAATCTCAACCAACGTTTCGTTTCGTTGCTGTCCAGCAAGTACGAATAGTGGCGTGTTGAGTGAAACAAAAGCAATCAATCGAAAATCCTGAAATGTCTCAAATTTGTCTTAATTTTTTTTGTCCGACCAGACTGTCTTTTTGTCAGGTTAAAACATGTCCTTGGCCTGACAAATGACCTGCTTATAGACAAAAATTATTTGCAGGCTTGGGTATGGCAAAAAAATAAACTTAATAAATGCTTAAAAATTGATACGCAGCCAGGGTGAGACATGATAATAAAAACATTCACTGGCTTAAAATGTTAAAAGAACATGAGCTTTCGGCTGTCGCTCTACAGCCTTCGACGGATAAAAATGGAATACAAGATGAATATAATATATACAGAAAAGGTGAGATAAAAAGAAAATATGGATAAAAGCAAAGTGAAAAAGTGCTAATTAGGTGACTATTTCTTAAAAAGAATACAATACTGGTTTGGAATCGGCTTGGAGTTATTGTCAGCATGCTCAGTAGCAGGGGTGTGCCAAGCTTCCAAAGTTTTTCTAATCCGAAAAGAGCCTTTGTCAATGACGCTAGAATTGTCAAAGTCTATGCGATGGTCGAATGACCACGCATGTTTTGCAATGTTTGAGCCAGTAGCACAGGTTTTAACATTCCTGATATGTGAACTCGCAAGAAAGAACCAGTATTGTCATTCTTTTTAAGAAATAGTCACCTAATTAGCACTTTTTCACTTTGCTTTTATCCATATTTTTCTTTTTATCTCACCTTTTCTGTATATATTATATTCATCTTTTATTCCATTTTTATCCGTCGAAGGCTGTAGAGCGACAGCCGAAAGCTCATGTTCTTTTAACATTTTAAGACAGTGAATGTTTTTATTATTAATAAATGCTGTAGCCACATGCATATGCAATGCTTGCCTATATTTTTTAAGTAAATGTACTGACAGATATATCGTGCAGCGTCTCTGGTCCTTAGATGAATACTTCAGGGTTCTAATCGTTCTGTTCGTGATCGTTCTGCAAGGAAAGATCGATTGTAAACATTTGTGCGAATAATTTCGTTATAGAACCTTGCCCAGACAAGAGGCCGAATCTGCTCTTACGATTCGTTTTTCTGATCGCAAATCATGACGTCCGTACCACGTCACACGAAATCATCAATACCCAAACAATCCTTGGTCGAAGAAACAAAAATCACAATTCAGCGACGGTAAAACAAAGGAAGCTAACTGCTGAGCAGGAATGAGGTCAGGCATGCGCAGACGAGAGACTAGTGCGACAGGAATAACGCAGTTGAGAAAAGTACTTGGTTTATATCATTTTTTATATGAAACGATACGTCACAGTTTAGAATCTAAACCAGAAACACCAATGAAGAAATCAAGACTAAAGATCTTCAACTTCGTCCGTAGCAAATATCTGACAAATAAAAGGGAAAATTACAGACAAGTTATTAAAGAAAGCGAGTGCAATTCTAACTGATTACAACGGTTCGAATGTGTAAGCAACGTTGGAATGTGCCTTACTGACTTTTTTTGCTTCGAAGTTTTTTTGTCTATATTACCTCTCTCTACGTTTAATTTATAGTTTATCCCCACAACACTACACGCTCTATATTACCCTGATAATTGTGCTCTACCCTGGTAAATAAGTATTTACTTAAAAATCATCGAAGCAATAATCTAGGAATAGCTTTCCATTTTACTTACTCGAAATGATCACGATAACGTTTGCAACGGAAGTCTGAAGTATAAACCACATCTACAGCAGTGTAAACTTTAAACTGATATTGTCTCATGTGTTTTCACAACTCTTTATTACTTTGCGACTGAAGATTTGCATCATTATAAACGATTTTAGAGTATCAGTGGTAACTTACAGTTTTAAATTCAGCGTGGTGAGTCTAAATGCCTCTGGTCCGATGGTCTGTATAGGATTATCCGATAAAATTCTTAAAGACAACGGTAACATAAAAGTATTTACTCCATGAGGAAAATGCGCGAACGCTTTTTATATGGATTCACTTCTAGTCAATGTAAGACCTATTCCATCCCTTATAGGTTAAAAAAAGATTACATGGTACTTTACTCTGCAAAGAGGCTTTAAATTGAGCTTATTGTCTTATCAGCTTTTTTAATTTTTATTTTTAACTTTCTAATGATATTGCAATTGTAAGTAGTACTAGTTTTAATCTTAAGTCATTTTAAATCCTAATAGTACAGTGAAGTTACATTTTTGTATTTTTCATCTTATTTTCCTGTAATGATATTGTAATTTTAAGTAGAAGTAGTCTTAAGGAAAAGCATTGTAAAGCGCCTTTGAGCAAATGAGCGCTATATAAATTCTTGTATATTATTATTATTATTATTATTATTATTATTATTATTATTGTTGTTACTCTATTATCATAATTAATATTACTATTAATAATCTTATTATTTTCATTATTATTGTTATTGTTATTACTTCCCTAGTTTTTCAAAACTTTAACTTCAAACCAGCAGACAATAGCGAACACAACAAATCCTTGGCGAAGGTTAAAGACCACACCTCACTCTTAATCAATGCCACCCCTCACGCTCAACAGATATTTTTACCAGCCAGATTCTTGGTGGTCACGTGACCAGCCGCAACCCGGGTCTTTCTCCCAACGACAAAGGGAGGCAGTATAGAGAGAGCCTGGGAGCAAGGTTGAAATAGTGTACCTTCATAAGAATATGTAGTAACACGTACTTTTCAGCTGCTGTACGTTCCGACAAAGACAAGATATACCCCTCCACCTAGACCTCCACTTTTTTCGCTCATGCGAATAGCCCCCTTAATTGTGAGTCAGCAGAAGTCCCATTTTCAAATGCTCTTTAACATTACTCTTTCAAATGCAAAGTGCTTTCCAATTGTGCAATGCCTGTCCTCGGCACTGAGATAAAACGCACTTTTAGACATTGTCATGCGACTGATGACGTCAACACACGAAGTTTGGGAAATATATATATTTCATCCCAAGAGTTATTTTCTCATAATGTAGTACCCTCCCGGACTGCAAAGGATGCTGGGAAGGTTCTTATTATAAGTATAATAATAATAACAATAATATTTTGTTTTCATTATCATTATTATTAGCAGTAGTAGTATTATCACTACTATGACTACTATTATTATTAGAAAACAAACAGGTGAGCGCAGCAAACGAGTGAGTTATCTGATACACTTCAACGACTTAAGATTACTCTTGAAACTCACATGATTTGTTCATCTTCAAAAATGGTACTCTGTCGCGGATACAAATTAAAGAAGGCTCGATATGGAATATTCTTCAATAGATTGCCGCTTACAAATCTGGAAGACAATGAAAGATGACTGCGGCACGGACAATCATTTTCAAGTGAATTATTCTACACACTAGACGTCTTAAAAAACACGGTATTTCTTCTATCTAATTTTATACAACAGGACGTTTTGTAAAGCCATTGAAAAGACAAATATATAAGAGATAATTTGTATACCTTTATGTCCTTTCTTATACCCACAGAAAAATAATCCGTACTGACAATGAGTTTTAGCCATGAAAGGCACGAAATATAGAAAATGGGTAAAAGCAGCTTTGATGTATACTATGTAGGCGCGCCTTTATTACACTTTATAATATAGATAGGAGCCTACACGCGCACTGATTGGTCAAAACCCATGTTTTATCATGGTATAGACAGATAGTCTTTTTGTAATTGATTCATAAAGCGTTTTGTTAGCTGCCAAGAACAGTGGCCAATAATTAAAGTACTTAACAAACTGTTCTGCCAACACAGTAACTACTAGATCTTTTAGGTACTTACAGGTGCAATAGCCGTGTTGTACAACAGAGCAAATCTTTTGGGAAGTATTGAATTTCGTTGTTAAAAATAAAGCTGTAAATCAGAAATTTCGAATTAATGTTTTATTTTATTAATCTTGGATACAAAATTTACATATGCAGGACATGCGATTCGGAGACATAGCGGTCCAGGGACAGAAAGCCCATAAAAAAAATAATAATTAATAAACCAGAAGTTATGGAATCTCTCTGCAAACCATATGATCAAAGACAAGAATCTCATCGGAAATCTTCAACTTACGCTCACAGGAAACGAGGGTGATGTGATATTATGATCAGCTCTTTAGAATTTTATCACGATAAGTTGAACTTATCTTTTTGTAACATATCCAACGCAAAAACTACATTTCTGGCTTTGTTAATATACATGAAAAATTATTCGTTTCTGATTGGCTGAGAGCATTACAGTTTAAGTGTAACACTAATGCAAATTACATATTGTAATTCTGTATTATAATTGGCTGAAAGACAGTATTATCTTTTTTTGAATTAGCGGCGAATGCAATCTCAGCTTTTCTAAAAACTCACAAGTGCAAATTAATTCCAAATTGAACTCGAAACTGTATAATAAGCATTAAACTTAAAGGAACGCATTTGTTTAGGTCTCCTGTTTCACTAGCCCTTTATTAATTCTCCTGTAAAAATTGGTGACCTTCTCATTTTATGGGCGTGTGGTATGTTCACTACATTTCACTTACAGTTTCCACAATGTCTTTAAATTTGCAAAAGCTCTATCAGGTAGAAATGCAATAGCATTGAAAGACAAATCCCTGCAAAGAGGTTTCACCAATAACTAGCATGGGTAAAAAAATTGCTTTATTTCCAACTCATACGCTATAGATCGTTTTCACGTGACGTCATAAAATTCCAAAGTCTAAAACTAAAGGGCCACGTTAGTTTTTATCCTCATCAGGCTAAAGTGGATCTAAATTTATATCTGTTTAATATCTAATCAACAGCGTGCTAGGTTTGGAAACCAGCGCATTTTTAATTTCGGAGATATGGCGCTGCGTCACATAAGGCTACGATCGCGTTTGTCGAGAAATAAACAATTATCTCGTAATTTTAAGTTATTTAGGTGTGGAAGTATTAGAAAAAGTGCTTTTGTAAATGTTTGTTGGTTCAGTTCAAATAATCACTCCATTGATATATAGCCACAGTAAGTTCCAGATATTTACACTATTTTTTGGCCGCCATATTGGTGGACCACGGAGCTCCACCAACATAGCGGCTCTATACTGCGCTCTGTCAATTTGAGTTTGAGAACACGCAGAGACCAAGCACTTGAAGAAGTGTCTTCTTGATTTGTCTTCTACAACACCACAATTTCTTCTCTTTATCCACTGAATATTTTTTTTATTAATTTTTGAACATGTTTGATACACCTAATGTTTTTTTTTTAATTGATGTTAATGAATTCAGAATTAACTTACAAGACGCGAAGATATGTCAGATTGTCAAACACTCCGTCAGGTAGAGATCTAATAGCATTTGAAGACAAATTCCTGTTGAGTATAACGTTGACATTTAAATTAGCAGTTTTCTAACCTGCTACATTGGCGCGTGGTTTTCGTTTTGTATCAGAAACATTCCTCTTTTATAGTTCTAATCCCTTGCTTATGATATGAGTTTGAACAAATAACAGCACTATTCAACTTCATGTTGCATCCAATGCGTTTCACTGTACTCACAGAGTAAATAAGCCCTTAAGTGTCGAAAACACATCCGCAGTAAGAAATTTCAGAGCGTTTGAAGACAAATCCCTGTTAATGACATCAAAACGTATATAAGAAAATGAAAAACTAACTCCAGAAAATGGTTTGTGCCCACTATAGGAGGATCTTTGCTCACGTCATGGTTTACATTTTTGCTCATTTGCATACGGCTTTACGTGCAGATGAAAACATGTTAGAAATAAATTGACTCCAGAAAGTTAAAGAGCTAGTGAAAATAAATACATGTTGAAATATTTGGCTCTTTCTGTCTAATATTCAAGGAGAAATTGTCTCGCAAAAACTGCTAAATCTCTGGGTGGCAAAAGTGCTAATGAGCTCATACATTCTTTGTAAAATTTTGACTTTTCAAGTCCGTGTTGCGCAAAAAGTATTCAATGGACCTGGCTCGTATTTATTGGCAGAGTTAATCATTATATGAGCTTTCAATATTCAGAACTGATTGTTTTTGTTGCTCTATCAGAAACTGAACAGGATTCGAACTCATGACCTCTGAGATACTGGTGCAGTGCTCTACCAACTGAGCTATTAAACAAGATCACATTGTAAGCTCGTAATATACCAGTAAGAATGCAAATGGATATATGAAAGATCATATATTTGAACTGCAGAGAAAGATATGAAGACATGATTGATCATCCCAGTTATTCAAACAACTTAAGCAGTTGTGAAATTAAAGCAGTTCAAATATATGATCTTTCATATATTCATTTGCATTCTTCGCCTTCTACGGGTATATTACGAACTCACAATGTGACCAGCTCCCAGTTTTTTTTCAGGCATGAACCGGCTTAAGTGAGTTGATTGAAATAGTATTCCACACGTTACCGTGCAATGAGTAGATTTTTAACACATAATGTTTGCACTAACTGCTCGAACTTTGAGCGAGGTCCGTCTTTTTTTTCCAGAAGTTTATAGAATGATAAATCCTGGTTTCACTAAGACACATATTGGCTATCTCTTGAAACGCATTACAGTTACATTAACAGATAGTTTTTGAGTTGATACATTTCTCCCTGAAGACGTTGTTACATTTTGCGTCAAATACTGTTAAATTTGGTTAACTATTATCTTGTGTCAGAGAAAGAGTGCATTTGACATTGCTTTTAGATTACAAAGAAAAGGGTCAACCTATCTATTGCCAAGTGGTGTGTGCAATGCGTTTAACTTACAGTTCATATAGATTTTCCAGGTTGTGAAACACTCCGTTCGGTAGAAGTTTGATAGAGTTTGAAGACAGACCCCTGTGGAAGGGTAGCATCGGTGAGACGAGGTTTGTGGGACAGTTATATCCCAAACGTTTGTTTTCAGAGAGTTTGTTCACCCTTTTACTTCGGAAGAGTGACCGAGACAGAAGAATCAACCAACGCCCAGTGGTTTATGAACAGTTTTTCCTAACTAATAGATGTTTGAAGTTCTTAAGTTAAGCTGCTAGGGCCCTTAATGTTTGAGTCGCAACCATATTTGGGAAGTTTAGTACTATCGCTAGCTTCCCACAGCTTACAACGTTTGACATGATAACGTCAATGATGAAAGAACGTTTCAATACATAAGGCGTGGCATGTGAATGTTCAAATTCACATTACTGTTAACGTTAATCACACAAATATACATGTCATAAATCATGAAATAAAATACCTAGTAAGCCGCTTACATATATCATAATTCACTTCATCGAACCCAAGGCTAGCTGGACAAACTTATATATATGTTTTAAATATAATCATGAGAAGTTGTGGTTAACACTGCTAAAGAGTGCTCAATACACATTTGTGTAGAGCGGTGTATAGAATTGGGTTACTAAATGAAAACGTACATGATTCACTGCAACTCTGAGTTTCGTGCTTACGCACTCATCAGGCAGATTTAAATCTGCCTGATGAGTGCGTACGCACGAAACTCAGAGTTGCAGTGAATCATGTGCGTTTTCATTTAGTAACCCAATTCTAAGTTTAAATATATCTTTTTCTTGTATGATCTGAATTTATCACGAGACTGAATAAAAAATTTTGTCAATTTTGTTCTTTCAACCTCGCGGCCATGTTAAATTAAATATACTAAAGCTGTAATTCAGTATTTTAAGAGTGGTGCGTGACAGAAGTTTGTATTAGATTTGCAACAAAAAGTCCGTCAACACTCTGATTTTTCAGATTTTTCAGTCGAGTTTCCTTGCTGGCGTGATGATTTAGGTGTTGCAATGGATGGTTTCAAACCTAAATCCCTACCATAGTATATGATATAAACATTTATTGAGCAAGGTTTTAGTGATATCCAGTATAATCAACGTCGAGGTAAGGGTTATATGATAGCCCTTACCGACACCTTGATAATTCCGGATATTACAAAAACGGAATCTGATAATTGTTTTATTATATATTGAACGATAAAAAGGGAAGTCATCAAATTCAGTTACATGATTACAGGGCTCCTGATGATTACCATACCAAATCGTACACCACGGTCGTACATGACATGATTACCCGTGACCTTGAGTGTCCTTGACATGATTATTGTAGAATATGCAGCTAGATTTCTAAAATTCACTGTACGCTTTCGGCCAATTAGAAAAGGGATAGTGAGTTCAATGTATAATAATAGACAAATGATCGCAGTCATGTGGTGGGGGTGTGACGTTTTACTTACAGATTCCTAAGATTTGTGAGATTGGCAAAACATCCGTCAGGTAGAAATGATATAGCATTGAAAGACAAAGCCCTGTTAGGAGCCCAGCAAAAGTAATAATTAGTCATACATACAACTGATAACTTGAACATGCTAATCTGCCTGTTCTAACTGAGTTCAAACGAAGTTGTACATTACCTTGCAGCAATTAACTTATAAGGGTTTAATACACAAGCTTATGTGTTAACTAAAGGCACGCCTGAGATTCTCTCTGAACAGAACCAGCTGCAGGCTCTCGGATGTAAAACCTAAACGTACCCAGCTTACCAAACCAATCAAAACTACGTAAAACTAATTTAAATGAGTAAACCTTCAGTCTCTTGCACAAACAAAAGTGACGTCCAAGAATCGAGTATGCCTCGGCTCTTTTTACTACCATTCAAACGTTTTTCGCCTTACAAATAACAGATAAATGAGTTTCCCTTACAGGTTTTGGAGATTTTTCAGGTTGGCGAATACTCCATCAGGTAGAGATGTAATTGCGTTTGAGTACATATACCTATAAAAAAAGGTACCATTAATTTTATTGAGTCATCGATTTGCTTTTACTTTTGATGACTAAATTCCACTTAATGTTATCATGTGTTAAAATAACATGGTATTAAAAAACTGCCGGCATTAAGTTTTAGTTAGGTTAATTTGTGCAATGGTGTGCTTTACTTACAGGGAATGCAGATTTTTCAAGTTGGCGAATACTCCATCAGGAAGAAATGTAATTCGGTTTGAAGATAAATCCCTGTAAAAAAAATCCAATTTAGTGGAATATATTTTTTTCTCTCACGAAAAACTGATTACAAATAGTAACTTCACTTACAGGGAGTCCAAATTTTTCAACTTGGCGAATATTCCTCCTGGTAGAAATGCAATTGCATTTGAAGACAAATCCCTGTAAAAGGTAACATTCATTGATTTAAATAACGACTTAACAATATTTTTTTCTACTTTTCACGGATAAAAGTGTCGATGTACCCTGTTACAAGAAAGTGTAACTATAATGTTTATTTGATGTGCACAATCTTTCACTTACAAGTCCAGTAAATTTATCAGATTGTCCAATATTCCATGAGGTAAAAGTGAAATGGCGTTTGAAGAGAAATCTCTGTGAAAAAGTACCATACATTAAGATCGAAATTGAAGAAAACGTTACCTCAATAAAGTAGTTTATTTGTTTTTCTTATCAGTTATGGGTAAAAGGTTGTTTAAGGTGACTCAAAACATTTTCCAGCACTCTCCAAAAGCAGGGTTAATTTTTTTTATTTCATCAAATTTTGATTAGCAGGATAAGATGCAACTTTTTCCAAGGGGGGTTTGCCAAGTTGCGTCTTATCCTGCTTATCAAAATTTGATTATGGAGTTTCACCGTGCTTTTTTTTTTATCATAAGCTCTTAAAGCTATAATTAAGGGTGCTTTTAGCAGGTCATACTGTTGCTATGGCCCCAAAATGATAATAAACTATATATTTTATGTATATCTCTTCTGCCTTGAGTGGAATACGTATTCACCTCAAGGCTAATCCCAGCATTACGTCGATACAGATTTTCATTCCATGCAACAATCAGAATATAGGAAAGCCGTTGTATCCTCGATGGTATTACACCCAGCTGTTGACCACTGTATCTTCCATGTCGTGTTATAAAATAGTTGTGCAGCAGTTTCATGCGGTATAGCATGGAATGTCCCAAGTGTCACTTTTGTTTTCATGGTATACTTACACACTCGCCTAATACACCGTGTATAACAAGAAAATACAAGAGACTCGTGGTGTATTCAATGGAATACCAATCGGAGGAGTTGCACAATTAGTATATACACTAGGATGAAGGAAGACATTGTCTAGTGTAATTAGAATGTGTTGCCCAAAAACAAAACACAGTGATCCCGCCCGTTATTATCACCCTCAATAATAGGTACTGTAAGTCTGTCATGTCTGACATTGACTGCAATGTGTGTCACGCTTTGTGCTTAACTTTAGACTCTTAAAGGTAAATACTAGTGAAAAAGCTAAAATTTACATTTCATGCAAATGTTCCGTCGTTTTATTTTTTGGGCTCATCTAGAAGCAGTACAACCAGTCCCTACACTTAATGTTGGTTGTGCTACGTTTCACTTACAAGCTACGAAGATTTGTCAGATTAGATCCGAATCCAAGAGGTAGAGATGCAACGGCGTTTGAATACAGATACCTGTAAAAAACGCAAAAAAAAAAATATGAGCTTTCCCACCTTCTTTCTAGAAAACGGAGAAAAAAGAACAAACTATAAAATGAGTGCATGATATAGTTCATAGAAGTTTGCTAGGCGTAATCGTTTTTCACTTACAGCCTATTTAGTCGTGGACCAAACAATCCATCAGGCAGGAACGTAATGTTATTGTAAGGGAGAAACCTGAGCAAAGCATCATTCAATAAGAGAAACGACAACAACAAGTGTACCGGAAATCAGTAGATTTCTCTCTATTTCATTTAAGTTCTTCTTTCTGAACGAGTATTAATTAATGACAGTGAACGAAATATTGAACTGCTATGTTTCACTTACAAGGTTTCCAAATTTGTAAGCTTGGCAAAATATCGCTCAGGTAGAACTGAAATAGCGTTTGAAGACAAATCTCTGTCAAAAAATCAATAAGTTAAGAAATTAGTAATTCCGATCTTTTTAAAAGTAACGTAGTTTAATATACAAACGTTTTTCACTTTACAAGTTCTGAAATACATTTTAGTGGATTATCCCGCCTCGTTCAGTACTTATGTAGTTAGGATGCATGTAGTAAGTCGCGTGTATTACACCCAACATTCTATTGCTGTTATTTAAATTTTCTGCACAATGTAGCATGAAATTTCAAGTTTATTATTGCACACTGCTTGCAGAAAACAACTTAACATAAGACGGTATACAATGAACCCACCCAAAAAATAAACACAAATAGAAATTGACTAGAAGAAACAATATTTAGTTGTGTACAGTGACCAAAGTAGCCATTGTGCTTTGGAGTTGATTACTGTCATGTAGATGTAAGTCGGCATTGGCCACATGTCAAGTATAATTAGTGCGTACTGATGGCTTAAATAAGTGCAGTTGACCTTGAAGATGCAATCCACATTCCAAGCCAACGTATCTCGCTCTATATGGTTTAAATTCTTCTTTATGATTATAATTGCTACAAGCAAATGCTTGCAATTACGTCTCAAGGTGTGGCAGTTGTGTTTTGATAAACTTACAGATGCAGTAGACTTGTGAGGTCAGACAAACCTCCGTCAGGCAGAGATGATATCGCATTGTTGGACAAATCCCTGTTCAGGCGTTCAAATAAAAACTAATCAGAGATGCTAATTTATATATGTGGGGTCTGCTTTTTAATGCATCAATGCTATACACGTACAAACATTTTTCTCCTGATCGAGCGCGGTACAAGTAACTCAATGCGTTTCACTTACAGATACTGTAGATTTTTCAGGTTGGCAAATACTTCGTCAGACAGGAATGTAATTGCGTTTGACTTCAGACTTCTGTGAAAAGGAATCATTCAATTGCTTCTTAAGGAAAGGAGGAGAAATCTGTAGCGAGCCCTGTGGGGGCGTTACTGGAGAGTCTGCCTTGTTTTGTCCCCAGAACCGGTCCAACAAGCGACTGGCAGGTAAGACTTGCCCTAAATCAGCTAGATTTCCTCTCGTTTCTCAAGGGGCGAATTGAGTCAAATGAAAGAAGAAGACTTGATTACATTTCCATTATTGAATTCTCCGAAAGGTTGTAATGTATTAACGTACTGTACCATAGGGCCAAAACCTTAACTACAGTCAGTAATGTTCTAATCCGTACGTTTCACTTACAGAGACCGTAAATTTATCAGCTTGGCAAATAATCCATCGGGCAAATGTGAAATCCCGTTTGAAGACAAATCCCTGTGAAAAATAAGAATAAGGCAAACATTCCTGCTTCGCAAATCTAACCGAAACACTCACGACATAAGGTTATTAGGGATGACTTTAAGTGACAATGTATTTAGCACTACCAGAAGCATATCACCTAGCTGGCAGTATCTTACCAATCCCACCTTATAACGGGCCGGACCAACGATTCAGTTATTTACAAAGCGTCATAGAGGAGTTGAACTCGGGACATTCGCGAACTTGCCCCCGTTGTGATCATGGTTATAAATGGTGCGCGTACTTTGCAATCTATCAGTTGAAGTCAAAACTGAGTCCCAATCTCTCACTTCATTTAAAAGGCTCTGATGTTGCCCACTCTACAATTTTATATCTCCAGTTTCACATTAGCATAAGTTTGGACCTTTGCAAGCTGCTGCTCCGGCATGAGAAACCGATGATCTGACGGAAACAAAGTTTTACCACGTTTTCTATTATCATGAATGAGTCTTAGTTAGAATAGGGATACAGTGCAAATACATCAACGCATTGTTTTGGTTGCCTCACTTACAGTGTCCTTGTATGAGGCAGTGCTGGAAAGACTTCGTCAGATGGAAATCCAATATTATTTGAGGGCAAATCCCTGGTGGAGAAAAGTGTAATGAAGTCAGACGAACGAAAAAAAGAAAATACTAGGAAGTATTATTTCAGAGCCGAATATCAAGAGATGTAAATCTGATAACAAGCTAAATTGTTACAGTTACATGTACAGTAAGTGCTTGTCTGTGTATGTACCCATACATGACTGTATACCGAGATTACATCAATTGCAAATTAATTTACCATTTACAAATAGATTCCGACAAAACGTGAACAAAAGAAAATACAGAAGACCGAACTACCAGACGTAGTATTTACTAGTAACTGGAATAATATTACAACAAGTGGCAACAACGGCGTATTAGACTGTCATTAAAGATTTTGAAGTTTTCTATGAATATTTGACTATTTGCTCTTGATAAAGCAAAGCCTCGACAATTCAAGCCTCTTTGAACGTCTCGAAAGGCTAGAGAAGTGGGGATTGCGCTATAAAATATCCAAGAATTGCTTACTTGGATGATACCCGTCCACACTCGATTAAAAAAGAAAACAGATCAACAAAAAGACGAGCTTGAATACATAGGAACTTACAACCAATTTAAAGTTGTGAGGTTAGAAAACATTCTCAGTGAAGATATTGAAAAGTTGCTCGACGACAGTATTCTAAAAAAAATGACAGAAATTGCTTATCGTTAGCTAACTTACATAACAGGGCAGATTCACACATATTTCTCTTTTTATCCAGTCTGTATGGTAATCTTTTAAATATTTTGTCACCATGACAAGCCAGACAGCTCACTGGAAGCCTCAAATTAACACTTTATTAACAAAAGTGGAAGTTTGAAGGTATTGAAAAGAATGATGAAGTACGCAGTGCTGGAGAAGGAGAGTGGCGTTGGTGTCATAAAACCATCATTTTTTAAAATCCAGTAACCAATACTCAAGTCTAGGTATTCATTAATTAAAACACTAACTTGTAAAAAGCCTTACATCCTTTCAGTAATTGCTGGAATGCATTTACTGATGTCCGTGAGTGATTTTAAGTTCTTGCATGAATAAGTATTTCCAGTAGGCTGCGATTGATCAGCTGCACAGTTTGGTCCACAGTCTGAGAAGTAAACGACAATTTTCACATCACAAGTTAATTTTTTGTACTTTTTTACCCTAAGACTCGCGCATAAGCATAAATAACATACGAAAACGCAGCTAAGCCCTGCTAAGCAGCACCTTTTGCATTCTCAACCCCAGAGCTATTCTCTTTTGCCCATGACTGATGGCGAGAGCTCTGGGGAAACTGTGTGTCCTGATTGGTTTCCTTTGCAACAATGAAAGCGCTTCATTGTTCATACAATCCCGTTTTGAAAGGAAACAATTGCTCAAAATGACCTGGATTTAAGACGAAGTTAGCTTTTTATTCCACATGATCATAGAAATGCCAAAACTTGAGGATTTAGTGGGGAAATACGGAAGCCCGTGATCAATTCAAACAAAAAAAGGCTGAGCAATACACAGTAATCCCAAAGGCTGTTCACTGTAAATCAAGGAGCTCTTAATTTTGTCTTGAACAAAGCAAGCGATGTATGGTCAACGTAGATGGTTAAGTTCGCTCAGAGTTCCCCAGAGCTTCGTGTCCTGTTCATTCCAGAAAGCGAAACTCTGGGGTCGAGAATGCACATTTGTTACAAAACAAAACGCGTTAATTATCAACAACACACTACGCGCACACTGTATGATCAATACGCTTATGTTATATGCTATAGTAAAAGTCGGTCTTTAAAGATTAAAATCATAACGTATAAATCAGAAAAATAATAGCGAGAAGGCCTAAAGGAAACTATATAACTTATAAATTAAACATTATAAAAGGGAATATTCGCGTGTCTTGCGAAACAAATAAATATATTTACTCTAGCTATGAAATCAAATGGCGAATCATCCAGAAGGCAAGGGCGTGCTGTTCATTCCGTCCCTCTGCGATCTGTGTCTATGTGAAAAACCCTGCATCTTGACCACTCGTGATGTTTCCTTACTAAACAAGAAATCTGAGCTCATAATCAAATGCCACTTTGAAAACAAGTTTCACACAGTATCCAATCAGAGGAAGCGTCGTTCCAACCGTTCTTAATGTCAAAGTTTACAAGTGCATCTTTTCGCACAAACTACATGTACTAGTCTGATGATCGCTTAGTGTTGCATTTACTTTCCGTCTTTATATCTAATGTACTCTATATATCATGATTTCGAAATCTATGGAAACCCATTACAATAAATCAAGTTTTGGAGTCTTTTGATAAAAACTCTTACCGGCGAAAATGACTGAGAACTCTCTCACGTCAGTTCCATATTTGCTGCTGGCCACACAAGTGAAGTTTTCTTCCTTGTTTAAGTAGATACTCGCAGTGTATGTTATATTGAACAGCACTGTAGAGTTCCTTATGAGTGCTGTGTATATGGGAGGAGTTCCAGTGACAGGAATCGACAGTCTGAAGGTTGGTGCTGCTCGTATAACAGGAGTTGATAACATGACCTTGGGTGCAACTGATAGAATAACAACTGAATTTAGTGAAACTCCAATTAACTTCATGCCTTACTACACTTCAAGAGTATCTAAGCATACAAGGCTTCTTTTAACAACAAACTGTGTACAATAATAGCATAAATCGACAAATTTGAGCGCCTCGCGTGCTCTGCTTTTATCAGTTCTCCTTCTCGAATTCTTCTTCTCGCTAATTTCGTAGATTAATACAACGTCTGAAAAATTGCAGGTGTATTTTGAATACTTAATGGCTTTACATACACGTACATGTGCCTTATACTGCAAAACGAAAAAAGGTGTACTGGTGAATTCTACTGATACAACCTCCTTAACATTTCTTTGACGGGATGTTCTAAGGAGAAAACATACTTAATAGTGGGAAATGGTTAAGAAGCCCAGTAAACTTCAATAGAAGCAAACAAACAGGCTTAGGTTTATGTTGGAAGGTCTTTGACCCTACATATATTTTGTTTTATGTTCATTGACTATGCATGAATTACGTAATCGCAATGTTTATATTGGTTAGTTTATATGAGCACACATATCCACCTTTTGTATTTTGCCAGGTTTTTGGCATGGTCAACCCCCAAACTACATCTACCAAAGAACTTTGCCAGGTTTCGTAACTATTTCGCAAAAAAGAAAGAAAACAACTGATCCTTGCCGTTACTGTCAAACAACATTTTTCTGTACATACCAAGGGGAACAAAAGTTAAGGATAGCAGAAATCCTCTCCTTTGAAGACTGTAGTCTGAATGGAATGTTATTACTGCATATTCTCCTGTTACAAGAACCTCATCGCCAGCTATCTGACCACAGAACACGCCAAACACCTTGCTCTTCTCATTTGTAATCCTTAAAAAGTCTCGCCTACAACAACCAAGGTTTAAACGTGACGGGTTGAATAGACTAAAAAACTCAAAAGGTATCTTTTCATTAACGATTGTGTTGTTCCAGTATAATTATGGATCCGAGGCATTTCCGTGTCATAGTGACACGGTGCTCGGAGACGAGTGGGGCAGGAGTAAATTGATGCTTTCTAACTTAATTTACTACATTGCCCTTGGTAACCACCGCTATTCTTGGAGCAATGCCATGTTACATCAGTTCTGATTTTCAGTTTGTCCAAAAATCGTCAAAGCCAATTAATCACCGAGGTCGTTTTATGCTACACTGTTCACAACCCTCTGTTTTCTCGTATTCGATAGTTGAATGCACGGATAGAAAATTCCCGCCCCCACCATCGCGTTCTTCGCGCTCGCTTTTTTCTTTCGCGTACGTTGAAAAATAGAGAGGATGTGAACCGTCTATTATATACTAAAGAGTCTATATTATACTATATATACTATATATACTATATATATACTATTATACGTCTATATTATACTAAAGAGATTAACTTGACGTCCATGGAGCAAAGAAAATTTAGTACTTATCCTCCTTTATAACTGCTTTCGAGACCGAAGCATTCAAGACATATCGCGCAAACAGCTCTGAAATGACTTTCTTAGATTATCGTTCTTTTTAACAGATACATTCACTGTACCAAACCAGCATAAACAGCATGATGTTTCCTTAAATAAAATAAAATTGATGTACTTACCGGCACAAAGTAAATTTTGGCTCAATCTCCAAGTCAAAATCATGAAACTGAATGTTAATCGCCATCCCGCGTGGAATTGGAACTGTGTAATTACAATCCACATTTCGTGGGTAGCTGTTTGGATATCCAGGACTTGTCAATGAATTGTTTATCACTGACCCACATTCCGAAATAGTCAAATTTTCTATTGCAGAGAAAAAAGGGTTCAGATAAGTTTAATATAGCTACGTGGGATAAATTACCTCACCTCAGGTAGTCTTTAATTTTCAACGATAAATGCATGTTATACACGTATCTTATGCATGAAGGTGGATATAATATCAGTTCGTTGGGCAAACGTGTCACTGTCAGGAGAAATACGGCTAATAACTGTCAAGTAGCTCTCATCTCGTTGCACGTGCAAAACTAATATCAGTTTTAAAATAGGCAAGGTAACCAGGGGGAGGCGCACCGACTAATGGAATATAAATTCTTTACATAGGAATGCATCCTCCAAATAGTTGGTAATTACGTAAAGAGCCATTTCAGATTAATCAAATACTCTGCCATAACTCGCATAATATTACTCTCATATCGATTCCATCACTGCTAAATATTCATATAATCGAAAACCTTTCACATCTTTTGGGTTTAAATAAGAACTTGCACGGCATAGTAAGTTGTATTCTTTCGACACTTACCAGGTGCAACAGCAGTCAAAGTAAGCAGGAATCCCTTCTCCTGATCGCGATCATGAAAGAAGTTTGAGTGAAATGTCATCACAACGAGGTCTCCAGTTACCAGAATTACTTTCTCAGTCCACTGACCACAATATACGCCAAAGTCCTCGCTATTCTCATTAGTAACCTTCAAATAATCCGTCCAGCTGTGAAGAGAAAAGTACACTTTCCATATTTCCAAGTCCCTCGCTTCATTTTTTTCGCTTCAAAAGGGAAGCATCTCACGGCGTTTTCCGCTCAACATGTCAACGCCGTATATACCGCAATCGCAGCAAGC
>OMLO01001452.1_pt1 | contig 18224 bp, 10 predicted proteins | sample 1674811 | NCBI WGS metagenome assembly OMLO01 (sample SAMN06265003, study PRJEB25207) | coral metagenome | isolation source: Coral host | place: Mexico:La Bocana,Puerto Morelos, Mexico | collected 2008-11-13 | reverse complement strand
TTTCTCCACCAATTGAATTTACGACTGCATAATTCATACGTCATAGTCTTACTGACGTCTTATGAGAGGTTTGACTTTTCACCTTAAAGTGCTACTGCGACGAAAATATACTTTTTCTAATCTCTCCAGATATCAAAACCACATCACCCAAATAGTAATTGTGCCAAATCTTAAGTCAAAATTCCAAAGAGAAGTCCGAAAAATATGACTGTAACTTCGCGCTCAAACCGTCCGCCATTACTCGAATTAGATAAGGCCGAGTTTAAAAGAAGGATTGGGTTGAGAACGTGTTCTTGCGGCATTATGAGCGGCGCCATTATGAGCGCGCCATTATGAGCCGCTGTGTTGTCCAAGGTTGTAGTAATTCATCGAATCCTTCGACTGAAATTTCCCTGCATTGGTCGCTAGCAAACAAGGGACGCGAAATGGAAAGCTTTCGTTTGCTTACTCCGAAAACATTTAAATCCTAAGGCCGGTTCATGGTTTGTTCGGAACATTTTAACGAGGATTGCTTTAAGAGGTTGTTCCACATGAAAGGGAATGTAAGGTTGGAACCAGGATCCATTCCTACTGTTTGGCGTCGTCAAATATCCGTCGATCAGCCGCTCTCGCATAGATGCCGTCGTAAGGTACTTATAGAGTGCTGCAGTTATTTCATTTCTTAACTGTGTTCGGGTTATATTCCCTGTGCACTAATTGCAACTTGTTTGAGTTAGGAAATTTTTCAGAACTCAGAGTTAAGCTACAGCATCTCCGAAGAAACACGTATTAGGACAAATATGATATTCGTGATAATCTACTACTGGGTGTGTGCTTGCAAACAGTTCTAATCACACCCGGCCCGGCGTCCGTCACAACGTAGAATGCAAGTAAACAACATCTTCACGGTTAATTTCATATTTTGTCCCTTGAAAGCAAATACCTGGAGACTAAAAAACTGCTTAAAACATAGTTTGAAATAGAAACGAGCCAAAACAATGCATAAACACATGGCAAATTACAGAGGTGTCAAACTCCACGAAGCGACATGCAGATAACAGCGGAAATCAAGTAGACCTATAGAACTTTGCCATAACACGACTTAAAGGCTCAATTCCACTTAAAATTCCTCCTTAGAACACAACACGAAGTGCCCTTAATAAACACGAGTGAAGCGACAAAAAAGGTCGAGTGACCGAACACAAAACGGCAAATTTACAAATGTCACGAACCGCAGAAGTTCTATAAAGATGCGGCCTCTTCTTCGATCGCTACCGGCTCCAAATTCTCATCGTATGGAATAAACTCCCCTTCAACTACTTCAGGAACCTCTTCATTCGTAGAAGAACTCAATTCTGAGTCATTATCGCAAGGAAGAGAAGGAGAAATCGAGCCGGAAGACATGCTTCTTTTCCCCTATTTTACTTCTTCGCATTTCTTTAGCTATATCCTATATCACCGCTGTAGTGATTTCGCGGGCTTTTCAGGCTTGTTGTTCGAGCAATGGCGGACGTGATTTTATGGTTTTCTCGTGCTTGCCTAAGGGAATTGCGTGGCTAGATTGTAAAAAATTTCGCCGATTGAAGAAACTTAGGGTCTAAATAAGAAATTACCGCCGTGAGAAAAACCGGAAAAGAAAATACGAAATTTTCGTCGCAGTAACACTTTAAAGTTGTATGTTTTTTTTTTCCACAGCTGATCCATATGTCCATCTGGAGAAATGCACATATTTCGATCAGGCTCGAATTGACCAGAGGTTTGAGGTTGCAGATGAATCAGTTGTCAGCATTTGCAGCAAATACGCCAGGAGTAAGTTATACAATCCTACCAAAACAATAACGCTGTAGACAGGGCTTCACAGATTAGTATACCATTCTGTTAGTCTCATAGAGGTGGCTTTTGTTTTCTTTTTTTGTCTAAAGTTAAACTTATCGCTAAGCACTTGACCCAGAAAATTCAGTACAAAAATCAGATCAAACATCTATACGCTGCAAACAGAAATCTCGCTCAAGCTCATGGTCATTGGGGAGGTAGAATTTCGTTCGTGAAACTTCACGATGTTTGGCCGGGCGGAATTCCCATATAAAAGGGACAGAGAGTGCTCTTGGTTTTTTTTATGGTTTAAAAAAAACGCGGTTTCAGTACCTCTTAGCGTCTTCAGCCTCAAAAGGCCCACAGTGGGAGCTTTCACGGTACAATTTAGGGTATTAAGCCGAAATGAAATGACTGGAAATAAGGTGTTGTTTTAGAATCAGTACCTTTTAGTGGTGATAAACATTTCAAGCCGCGCCCACAAAACAGGATCTTGGTACCTCCTTGAGTTTCTTTTCAAAAGTTCCGACGAGCAATCCCGGTCATTTTCAAATGATAGTCTTCCCCCGTGGGCATGTTTGGCTATAATAATGGAGACAAGTTTATAAAAATCCCATACTTATAAAATTCCCGATGTTCAAAACCATACATAGCGAGTTTTATTAACGTTATTCTGGTCCATTGAAAGTTGCCTTCGTACGGAGGTGGTTTAAACAAAAGCTGAAAATTGGTCAAAATTTTAACTTATATTTGAGAAATGATGTAAGTGAACCAAGGCTCTGATTATTTCGAAATATAACTATATATAACTACAATTTTATTCCGAGCTTGTAACAAACAGGCTAAATATTTTCTTATGGAACTTTTGGATAAAGTCGTTCACATTGGACTTTCATCAATCACTTAGCTTCGCAAAGAATTAATTGATAATATTTTTTTAAAGATCTCGCTTTCAAGAAGACAACAGCACAATCAAGTACTGACTACAACGGATTCAGCAGCCGAGCTGTGGATGAAAACCATCAACCTTATTATGACGACAAATCCTGTACACACACTAAGAAAGAACAGAATCCATGGTGGAGAGTTGACCTTGGAAGGGAATACATCGTGACAGGTACGGCAGACCTAATATTTTATATTTTAAATATTCTATATTTTTATTTTCGCAACTGTACGATATTCCTACAAGGAGACGCAAGTCCAGTTAGTATTCCGGTGCGTATGAAAAGGTAGTCTTAAATAAATCAGAGAGTTTTGATTTTTTCCTTGGTCCTGAATTTTCCATATTCATTATTGTCATTCAGTTAAAACTTCCATGGAGCGTCATAAAATAATTAGCTTTCTAAAAGGCCTAGCTTCCTCGGTAACAAGTGGACAAAAGCTTTGTACCGAGGTGATTTACATTGTGCTGGAGACTTCTACTGGAGACTTCTGCTGGGACACGTATATTTTAAAAATCATCTCTAAAGAAATCAGTTCTAACAACGCCAATTATTGAAATCAAATTCTGAAATTCATATCAAAAACTTGAAAGTACTGGTGAAATGAAATTTACAAGTGTTTGCACAATTTCTCTAAACTGTGAAATTCATTTTCTCGAGTTGGAATTGTTTTTGGTGTTATCTGAGGCAACTTTTTATGTCCTTAGCCTTCAGAAACTGCAAAAAGGACTATAAAGTGCTGAAAGCTATTCTGGTACAAGGCTTTTGTCCATTAAAAACTGAAATTACTCGATTTCCTTGTAGACGTGTTGATCGTTAATCGTTATGAATACTACGAGAGGCTCACCAACTTTGACGTCAGAGTTGGCGTCAGCACAAACAATCTACAGAACCCAACGTGTCATGACCGCGTGGGGACTGTGGGCCAGGGACAATTCCTCAACGTTCAGTGCGATCCACCAATCCCAGGACGATACGTGTCAGTGCAGATGTTTGGAGAAGGAATTCTAACCTTGTGTGAAGTGTTTGTTTACTCCAGAGTCGGTGAGTGAATATATTTATATATATTTATATTATCGTACTTTTTATCCTTTTGTGCATTGTGCAATTATAGGGAGTTCTACTTGTTTCAATTTTTTCGTACAGGTGCCTTGGCGGATCTGTGTCAGCTTGATAATGGCGGCTGTCCACAGGTTTGTTATAACCTGTGTAACCTGAAAGTTCAGTGCGGCTGTTGGCCTGGTTTCAACCTCGCTTATGACGCCAAAACCTGCATTGGTAAGTAACGGGGTTCTTGTCCAGACGTCGATGGTCAAAGAAGACCGTTTGGCTAACATTCAGTATAAATTATACACAAACTTTGTTATGTTCCCTTCTTTGCTTAGTGAGATTCCACGCCACAACCGTTCAGAGCAATTATAACATTCTTTTGCGTAGTGTCAAGTCTTCTCAGCTGCCGATCTAACACGACGTTGTGATTGAGATAAAAACATTGCTACGTTCATTTTCAGCAAACTTTTTTTACAACTTTCTTGCTAACATTGTGTACTCTGACCCAATAGTGAAATCATAAGACATCAGTTCGACTATATAAGTTAACGTACTAAGTACAACGAATACATCTGACTTTTTGTTATCTTTAAAACGTCTAAACGTTTGGCCTGCTTTCATTTTTAGACATCGATGAATGTCAAACAAACAATGGAGGCTGCGATTTCACAAATGGTCTGTGTATCAACACCCCGGGAAGCTATCACTGCGCATGTAAACAGGGATTCAGCCTGCAAGAGAATAGCGAATTTCTCTGTGAAGGTAAGGCCAGGAACTAAACCACTTCCCTGCATTTTAGCGAGTATACAGTATCATCGAGACTTTCTGTGCATATATATTCAAAATTACTGCAATTGAACCACAGGCTTTAAAACGGCAACGAATGGGACAAACCTGAGTGTCCCTAGTATGTAGGTGGACGCTTTATTGCTGGAGATTGTATATGAATTCTTGTGTCGCTGGGACGAACTGTCCTTAATGTTAAGGTGTCCTATTATAGGGCTGTTCTGGGGAGAGTTTTCACAGTACTTCTTAACATTATTGAAAGAAATTTACAAATATACGCTTCATTTTTCATTTGCATAGCTAAGCTATGTAAAGAGTTATTATGTTAGTTAAAGTGTTCATCTTTGATAGGACACCATGGGTGAAGGAAACTATTACTGCGTAGGTCTAGTAAACCATGGCGTAAGGTGGCACTGACAATTTTTTGATTTTGCAAATATATATTCCAAATCCGAAAGAAAAAAACGTAAGATAGGCTACATAAACCGATAAGATTATTGAAGTTATGTTAATTTAATGTTTATTTAATATTGTTTATGGATAAACAAACACTGATTTGTTTGTTCCTTTAACGTATCAACCAATCTGCATTTTTACTGTCATTTTAGATTTCAACGAATGTGGCCTGAGTAACGCGGGTTGTGAACACGTATGTAACAACACCGCAGGAAGCTTTAACTGCGATTGCAGAGCAGGATTCAAACTTAAAGCTGATCAAATGGGCTGTGAAGGTAAATATATATGTTCTAAGCCTATGAACTCCACGCAACATCCAAGTGAGAACGTTTTCGTACTTCGTCTCAGTGAAGATAAGTTAAACTAATACGGCACTGTGTATGCAGTAAATTTGTCAAATATTTGTCTTGTTTCTGTTTTAGTGGCTTTGTCTGTTTCCTTGTTTGTCTGCCTTGGTTTGTCTTGTCTAGAGTAATCAATATTGTTTTGAATGTTAACAAGAGATTAAAATCAGCAGAATCGACCATAGGAGCAAGATGAGCATTTTTTATTTATGGGATGTAAATCTCACTTCGGATGTAGTGAAACACTGGTGGGCAACAGGCAACATTGCAAAAATTATGTTGTCCAGACGTACTCGGAAGCTTTTCTGAGATGTAATCTGACTTAGTGTCCCTAATTATTTATGACTGTATTTATAACAATCGTATTCATAAAAATTGCGTTCCTTTGCACCAAATGAGCCACAGACTTCACGACTGCTTAAGCCCACAAAAGCATCCCAAGCGATGAAAAAAAAAACTAATTGAGAAGAGCACCGCGAGGAAATAAGGGCGTAAAGGGAAAGAAAAGATTGTCATTTCTTTCAATTTGTATATCGTCTACTGTAGACGCTTAAACAGGACGAGATTTACTTTAACACCGCGGTGTTTTAATAAATCCAGAAGTAGATCTATGTAATGTAGTTACGTGGGGAAGTTCTTAAGTTGACTTCGATGGCCACGAGATTCGCAAACGCGTTATTAATGGGATATCGATTTTAATCTAGAGGACCAGTTTTTGTTATTAAACTTGAAAACTTGTAAACTTGAACTATTTTCCATTCTAAGTTCTTTTCAAAGAGTAGCACTTAATTATGATCAACACAAATGATTTCTTCTTGGTTTGATTTCGTAGATGTCGACGAATGCGCCGAGGCAGACCAGGGTGGCTGTGAATTCAAATGTTCTAACTATGAAGGTGGATATTTCTGCACTTGTGATGTTGGCTACCAACTCATGGACGACTACAAGAGCTGTGAAGGTAAATTTACAAGAACACGGCAGATAATTACGTAACGACAGATCTGAGTGATGTTGCATGCTAGCAGAGGGTCCGTATGAAGCCCGCATGTGTCTATCGTTTCCTGAAACCCTTCGCGAAGACCAAAATGTATGGTAATCCATACCCTGTTTGTTTCATTCCTGAACAAAAAAACCGATACCCGATTTTAGACCTCTAAGATCAGAAAACGTCTTTAAGACATTTCACTTCCAAAAACTTTTGGTGAAAGTTTCAAATTACCCGATTTTAATGGTAGAATTATTTTCATCTTAAAAACGTCAGTGTATAAGCAGCAATAATATTTCAATACACACAACAAACAATGTACCCTGTTTCAGAGCAAAACGGCTGCTGCTGTAAATCTATAGCTTCTGCGCTGGACGTACTTTCATTAACTACCCCCAATCACCATGAGATTAAATTGTTATTTACTTTTAGTCTCTTGGATAGTTAAAAAAGAGGCAGAACATTAATAATATGTTCTTCTGAATGTTTTAACTATTTTGAGGTGTGTCAAGCTCTCAGTCCAAATTGATGAATATCCCTCTGTGTTCTAGTGGACTTAATGTATAATATGACTTCATTCTTCCATTTCAGAGATTTACTGTCCTGCTTTGGAAGCCCCATTCCGCGGTCTCATTACCCCGGAGAGCTGCACTGACGAAAGAGAAAACATCAGACGTAACACCGTCTGTACATATGGGTGTGTGTCCGGACACTACATCACAGGCGGAAATCAATCATTGACCTGTCAGATCGATGGACTCTGGCAAGGGACTGTGCCTTATTGTAAACGTGAGTATAAGTGCGGTTAAATTTGGAAGAACACTGTTTAAAATTAACATAGTAAAAAAGAAGCTAGAAACACTAGTTGGTGTTCTCCCTTAGGTCTGTACCATATGTTACACTGCGAAAAAACATGCATCGCTTTTTACCCAATTACACCGTGAGGAGATTCCAAATGAACCATTTCCGTATTCTCGGTATTTGACTGGAACTAGCTTGCAACTGAGGCTAATGCGGGGAGTCTTTCCAAATGAAAATGTCATTAATCTCTTAATAAGCTTTTTAATGACATTTCCTCCCGCTGCCCCCCATGAGCCTCCATTTCAAGCTTGTTTCAGTCCCGAGAATTACGACGCAATACGACCTAATGAATTATAGATCCGATTCAATCCTTCATTTTTTTCGTTGGAAATACCAACTCAGTTCCATAGCAGTAAATATTCGTTATTAATACCTTGAAGGTGTCTTGCGCGCACACGCTTTATGGCTCAACAGTTTATTGATTTCATAATCAGAATCTACTGATTAATACGTTATATGCTCGTTTGCACATTTTGACGTCATCTGTGATCTATTACTAAACAGACGCACGGCAACGTGGAATCTATTTGTTAATTAGATTTCACTACTGCTAGTCCAACGCCATAGCTCGCTGCTCTCGATCTGTACTATCAAAACCTCTGGCTGGTAGCTTTCCTATACGCCCCGCGCACATGCAGGGTGTTTTATGGACCTAGAAGTGTTTGCGTAACCCACTGTTAATGCCTACGGTCGCTTTGCATTATGATTTCGTATTTTAAACTTTCTCAGCGGTTGTGTGTCCGAAGCTGACTCTACCTGACAATGGTGCAGTGGTCCCATCATCGTGCTCCCAAACAGACGTCGAGTACGGCACACGATGTGTGGTCTACTGTGGTGACGGATATGCGCTCAGCGGTCCTAGGTACACCACGTGTCAAAACGATACTTCCTGGAGCCTTCCTGCGCCATGGTCTTGTGTGAGAGGTAAGAAATATTCCCGAGCTGTACATGCAGACCAATCATTTACTGTACGTACTAACATTGTACTGTACTATTCATTGATACTGTACGTGCAGACCAATCATTTACTGTACGTACTAACATTGTACTGTACTATTCATTGATACTGTACGTGCAGACCATGAACAATCATTTATGTATGGCATCTGAAAAATATGAATCAGTTCATTTTCTCCAATTCGTATTGGCTTAGATTCATCACGTGACGCGATAGTGTTTATGCCCGTCTGAGGAAATATCAGGATGGATAGTACTTGTCCGTGAAAGCTTTTCTGTTAACCAGCGAGATAATAGAAAAAAAAGATTGATTGATATGTCATTTAGTGGGTTTTTCTCTATTTTCTTTTTCAAATTTTACACTTTGGCTCTATTGTTTAGATAAGAATAGCATGCGTACACAACAGCAACCACAACAATTTAATTAACTTGTCTAGGTAAAATAGCCGAGGGTGAAATTTTATAACAAAAAATATATACAATGTTACAAAATAACAATAATAATAATAATAATAATAATAATAATAATAATAATAACCACATTAATAAAAATCTTAGTACATAACAAGGCGGTGAGGAAGACTGGCGAACCATACGTGCTAGTCAACTATTATGAAAAGAAAATGTATAAATATCTAAAAACTTAATTTAATAAGCAATTTGTTAACTATCTACTAACTACCTAACTAACTAACTAGCTAAGTAACAACCTTACTAACTAAATGCTGATTTTAGCCCAGGTGGTATAGGGGCGCTTAGGGTCGAAAGCTTTATCTTAATTAAAAGTTAAGATTAAGAAACTATTTACGGCAATAAAAGTTTAAAACGCATTCCTTAGATTTCTCAAATTTCTGTCTCATCTTACAGTTTACACGGATCCATGGATCGTGTGTCCAATCGACAGAGTAGAGGAACTTGAATCGGACAAGTCTACAGTGGTGCTCGGATACAAGTGGCAGCTCCCACGAACCAACATGAACAACGTGACAGTGTCGCCTAGCAACTACGATGAGAATTATCCCTTCCCTGTTGGTAGACACCGAGTCACGTGGATAGGAACCAGTGACAGAGGGACACAGAAGAGTTGTAGCTTCCATGTCACTGTGAATGGTGAGCTGAATGTAAATGTGATATGGACTATTTTATCACAATCTTGGTGTGGATTTTTTGGCACAGGACTTGATAGTAAAAGTTAGTAAACGAGATCTGAACTTCATGTTGATGTTATTTTTTCCAGACGTGACACCTCCCGCAGTCCAAAACTGCCCTGCAAGCATTGTAGATCGCTCTAACTCTCTACAACAGGCCATCACGTGGACACCACCAACATTCACTGACAACGTAGGCGTGGTTAGCATACAGTCCAATCGCGATCCAGGATTTATTATGGACACATACACGTCACTAACCGTGCGATACACGGCTTTAGATGCTGCTGGAAATGTGGTTTATTGTATTTTCAATATCACCTTAGAAGGTAGTAACACATTGCTTCTTAAACTAACCTTGTTAAACAAAAGAAAAAAATCACTTAAAACAGGGAACAACGAAGAAAAACCTAGGAAGCACTGCTTGTTGTTATTCAACAAATTATTCCAATGCATGTAAAAGGAATACACGAGGTCCTTGAATTCGTACAAGATGGATATTCTAAGTTTGCCACTTTTTGTCGGTCGTCTTGCAAAGCGCTGTATAACCACAAAACGCAACTGAGAATGCATTTCGTTGACAATTTGTGGAATAATGAAGCAATGATCAAACTCGGCCAGCTGTCACTAGAAAATTATTAGATTCTTAACTTTGGATAAAATATTTCCAGCCTTCTGATTGCTTTTTAAAAATCTGTATTTGACCTTAACCCTACTTGGATAAGGGATAATTGTGATAAACTTAGCGATATTGTCTCGTGTGTTATTTATCATCTCACATCCTATGCGCACTCATGATATGACTGTTAAATATTCCTCCCCGAGATTTTGCGGGATAATTATTCGAATTGTGACCTAGGGAAGCAGGGATGGCTCAGTGATGAGAGCACTCACCTCCCACCAATGTGATCCAGGTTTGATTCCGGCCCAGTGCCATATGTGGGTTGAGTATGTTGTTTGTTCTCGCCTTGCTCTGAGCGTGAGAGTTTTTCTCCGGGTTGTACGGTTTTCCTCCCTTCTCAAAAAACAACATCTCCAGGATAGAGGACCCGCATAAAAACCCGCTAAGGCCGGATGTGGCTTCTTCTATAAATACAGTTGTAATTTATTTATTTATCATTCTCTGACAAAATGTTCAGTTACTTACTTCGCTAATGTATTTCAGGAACAACATGTCAGACCATTGAAAACCCCAAGAATGGCATTGCAGCTAAGCTTGGACTCTTCCTACAACTTAGATGTAACTCGGGGTACTTCTTCAACCCATACCCTGCTGGACTACCAAACTTATTTCAGAATCCTTTATACAGATGTCTAGATAATAAGTGGGTGTCCCAAAATGACGGTGTGTCCATTCTGTACAAAGCTCCAGACTGCATGAGTAAGTCGTTAGTCTAAACATGTGGATACTTAATGCTATATCGAGATGAGATGAAGGATAACAGAGTTTATTAACCCTGGGAAAATTACTTGATTGTAATTGCCAGAAAGCAGGCCAATTCATCTCTGATTTTTCATTTGCACTACTGTCGAAATTAACACGCACGCATTCGTACTTTCCTCAGTCATATAATAAATGAGTAATCGTATAAAGGCTCGTGCAATTAAGTATTTACACAACACATGAAGACTCGCGTGGTAACATAATCCACGTGAGAGAGAACTTGACACTATATCTAAAAATAGCTTGAAAGGGATTACGCTGGGAATAAGGTAACCTCGTTCCCGGGGTCTCTTATTCCTGGGAACAAAATTGGGGATACGGTTAACTCTCTTATCCTACATCTATAAACGACTTTAGTAGAATTCTACTAGTTAACTAATGCAAATCCTGCAATCTAATTGGCTGAGCTACTCGTATGCTGCAAGCTTTAGAGTGCAGTGCCGGAGGTCTCCTACGAAATGACGACGTTTTTTTTCGTTTTAGCAAACATTTTGATGCAAATGGTAAATAAATTTCCGAGAAGACTAAAAGAAAAACATTAACGGTTCTTGACCTTTTAAATGTAAAACTTATTAGACAAAAATGATACCCTACAATACGAAAAGTATAACAGTCGAGAAGTAATTGGAAATCGTTATTTGAAGTAAATTTCAGTTAGAATTCTTCTAAAGCAATTAGATTATTCGCTCTCGATTTCTATGAGATAATAGTTAATTCGGCCTTCGGCATTATGAACTATCACTTCATAGAAATCGAGAGCGAATAATGTAATTTTTAATTATTGTGCGATCGTGCGGTAGGTCTGACGCATTTTAACTTCAAGGACAACTTAAGAAGGAATCCACCAGAAGTTCGAGTAATAAGCGGACAAAAACCAATAAGTCTTGGCATTTTTGTTTGCTCCTTGATGTTCGCCTTATAACCATTCCCCTCTGTTAATTATGGTCAGACTTGTAAATCGTTTAATGAATCGAAATTGTTAACAGTACACTTTGAGGCACTCTCTTACAATAGTTGCTAGGGAGTTTAACACTTCGAAACCGAAATATTACGAAATGTTAAAAAAATGCCTTCTTAACGTTAAACCCGATTCTTGGCTACCATGACGCTAACTGGGCCTTAGTTTTACGGCAAAAGCTATTTTTTTACTAAAAGATAGATTTCCCGAAGATAAGGTATGAAAGTGTACAATATTTTAATCTTTTTTTGGGCGATCGCCCGTTCCGAATTTTTTCCTTGCCCTTTTCCTTTCCTTTTCCTCGGCCCTTTTACTCTCGCTACCTTTCACGTTTCATATTCCTTCTGGCTGCCGTAAAAACTTGGGTGTTAACTATGAGCAAAGCTTGGAAATGGGATATTGATCAATTAAAAGTGTAATGGGCCATTTTACATCTTTTTTGCGCCAAATAATAATAACGATAATAAATGATAACGTTGTATTTCAATTTGGGACGTCAAAATGCCTTCGATATCCAAAAACGACTGTTGTCCTGCTGGATTTATCCTAGCCCTAATAAATGTTTATCAAGAATATTTGGTGGCCTATAAATCGATGACGTCACCAGTGGTATAAAGGGTACGACCACTGTAACAACGCGTACTTAGGTGTCAAAGGGTTAGGTGCCTACGACAACGACGTCGAGGACAACGTCGATTACAAATTATTTTTTATTGTACCTACGAATCTCGCGATACCCTAAGGTCATTTAGTTTGTGTATCACTGTCAAAACTATCAAGAAAGTGAGCCTAGGACACGGCAATCAATTTGAAATAAAAATTTAGAAAATTAGCCGTCGTGGCTCATGTTCTCCAGACAACATAGAATTTGCTCATTTCACGTTGTTGCTTTCCAGAGCACGGCAACGAAATGTACCAAAAGTTATAATGCACGTGCACAGCCATTGTTCTCCTCATTAAAATTATTGTTTAGCGAGATTGCCGTTGCTTTCCTGGTTTTCTTAAGCGACTCCCTGCTATGACCAAAACTAAGACGTTATTACGCCTGTCGTGACCAATAGACCATTTCACAGTTGTCTGCTCAGTGACCTGGCCTTTGGATGCCGGTGAGGCTGGAGTTGACCTTGTTTTGATACAGACCTCACTACTTTTGTTGTGTAAAACAAGTTGTTCTGATGCTAACTAGGTGTATTTACATCACAAAAGCAGTGAGATCTGTATCAAAACAAGATCAACTCCAGCCTCGCTGTCATCCAAAGGGCAGGTCACTGAGCAGACAACTGTAAAATGGTCTATTAAAAACAGTCATAAATACTATCAACACACCGACGGTAACTTATTTCTTTTCTGCAGAGTATGTGTTTTACAATGGTTCACCCTGTCCAGGCGGCACAATCCTATTGGACTATCAAGTATGCTGTAAGTATCACAATTGATTTCACCAATTAAATTGTCACTTTCATTTATCATACTCCACCCTGAGAGCTGCAAATAATAAGCAATTACATTTCATGATTTTAAGAATAATCGAGGTAAGTGTTATCAGCCGAAGGCTGACAACTCTTTGCAAAACGAAGATTATTCTAGGTAGCACGCATTGGATCATAGTTTTGTTGCACATCGTTACAAAGAACTTAGATCACAGTACATCAATTTCAAATTTGTGGGTGAAACCAATTTAAAATTCGACCTTCCCTCACTCTTTTCGATCATTTTCGTTGTCGGATACTATTTAAAGTCTTCCTTAACTGTCTTGATTACTTCCATGGATTTTTGTGGATTTTCCGCCACACACTGATCAACAGTCTCTCAACATTGTGGGTATTTCGTAGTCGGGAATGCGATGGAAACAGAGAAACCTTACTAACAGACGTCTTAGATTGCAATCTGGCCGGCCGCAATCAATTCTTTTTCACTGATGAATTTGCGTCACTGACCGTTTCAGTGATTTCGTATAATTAATTTAGTGCACTAGATTTTTTGTCATTCCCGTAAATATCTTTTTGTTATAGTGAACTGTCCCCCTGGAACTCACAGTGACAACGCCACCAACACATGCGTAGATTGCAACGCTGGATTCTATATGGACGAGGAAGGAAAAACAGAATGCCAACCATGTCCAAAGAACTACGGAACCGCCATCACTGGAGCTACGAACAAGACGTCTGACTGTCGACGTAAGAACTGTTTTTCCGAAAAAAAAAACTGCCTTTATTTAAACACAGATATATTACACTCGAAGAAAAATAGGAGAAACACTTGCGTACAACTCTATTACGGACTAACTTGACAAACAGTTGACAGTTAGCGTAGTTGGTGTAATTAGTTGGTTGGTTCGTTAGTTAACTTCGCTCTCTTCCAGAGGCGAATTAGGCGGCAACTCGCGCTCTCCAAATTAACCAGCCCTGTCTTTTGCGATGCTCCTGGCCTCGACCTAGGAAGCCCACTCTTGTCTGCGCTCCTTTATTCCACTCTCAGTCTCCTTGTGATAAGTATAATCTTATTTATTTTGCCTTTATTACAGCTGTCTGTCGCGCAGGTCGCTACTCTGTTAACTATGGTGTTTGTCCATGCAAACGTTGCCCCTATGGAACGTATCAAGAGAATGAACAAATGACAAACTGTAAAGTTTGCCCAGTCGGAACCAATACAACACGAACTGGCAGTACATCAATTGACCAATGCGTGTGTAAGTACTGTTTGTTCATTCATTACATCTGATGGTGGTGCCATGGGGTTCATGAGATTTCAGGATAAGTACAAGTGTATATGACAGATATCTATTTTCATTATTTGCTTAATGGAATGAGATCATAGGAAATTAGAGAAAATAAATGGACGTAGTTTTTTCTTCACCGCCTTCTCAGCCTGCGTAGCTTGCGCGATTCGGAAGCGAGCGATATTTGGCGGCGGAGCTGGCTGTGGACCCGCCATTTGTTTTCCTCGCGCCCCAACGAAATTTGCGAGCAGCGAAGCCACGCGTGAAATTTGTCCACGGCTTCGCCGCCAAAACAAAAGCACTCGCGTGCAAAATCCTGCCAGCTAAGCAGGTTACCGCCATTTTGCCATCTGATGGTTGGAACCTGGAACTAGTCAGATTGTGATGTCAAACGAGAACGTAGGTCTACATGTACATGTGTTTACAGTTTTGAACCCAACTTCGAGTGGTTATCTAATTCCTTGTATATTTCACCTATTTTGAGGGGGAAGGGGAAAGGTTCAACCTCGTTCCCAGGGAAAGGTTCTAGTTTTTCGGTGCGAAAAATATGTTGATCTCTCATTCACCGGAAGTGAAATCTCTGTTCTTTTTGTTGTCAGCTCCTGCCAGCATCACTGGAACCGTACCCGAAACAGACTTTTCTGCGGTGGCGAACGAAACCATCTCTCTTGTTTGTAACGTTGAAGGAAGTCCAGCACCTACTGCCACATGGAGCAAAGTCGGCGGTGAGTGTAAAGCTAGTTTCGAATAGTCTCCAGTTGAGTGGTGAAAAACCGAAAACAAAACAGTCATTATGACCATGTAACCACAGAGGAAACAGGTTAATCCAAACTCCAAGCAAAGACATGTAGCTGACGTGAGGTGCTGGAGAACGTACCGGAAGAGTGAGCCACGATTCGTTTTGGTTTTACTAACATGACTAAGTGGCGAGAATTCTTTTGAGCTAATCGTGTTGCGAAAAAGTGCAAAACCAAAACAAATATGAACTACTGCTATCCACAGCCAAGTGAAAGCTTTTTTACATCATATCTTTGAAACACATATGTACCACTAAATGAGGTTTATGTGTGTGCTGCTTTGTTTAAGTCGGTTTTGTTTTGACGGTTTGCATTTCTTTTTTTTTTTTTATTCCTGCTCAATCAGCCCAGCATAAGTTTACCCTACGAGCACCACATAAATTTGTGTAGCGGCGGAGCAAAAGCTCAAAAAGGAAGAAAAAGAATACCAGAAGATTATGAATCAAATAGGAATCTTCATCTTATTTATCTTGTTCCCAGGTTCCTCTCCTTCGTCGGACCGCGTGACAGTCAATAAGGTCTACGACCTGGAATCGAAGCTGACTGGCGTAGAATACGTCATTTCCGGAGTGATTGCCTCTGACTCGGGAACTTACAAATGTACGGCAGCCAATACAGTAAACGTGGTTACCAAGGAGATTACTATGACTGTTACAACTGGCGTCTGAGTTAGTGAATGACAAGGTGTGAAATGCATATTATTGAAAAAAAAAATCATTTGTTTAGCGCAACCGGTGTTTGGTGATACCCATCGATCAGAATACCGGCACAGGTTAACAGTTTCTTTCTGATACCCTGTTCGAGCAGAGGTTTGCATTTTTCCATTCTTTAATACATCGGGTTATTCTTCATACTTCATTGGCCTTTCGCTGGTCTGTTTGACGGTGTTTTGTTAGTCATACAACCGAACTACCTCGAATGCACGTTATTGGCTATCTATCGTGTGTCAACTCTAGCCACTTTCAGAGGAAGGAGAGCGCGGTGCTTCAAGAGCGGTACGGTGAAGAATGAGGCCCACGAAACTCACCTTACAACTGATTTGAACTTTTAAGAGTGGAACATGTTTCGTTGGAACATGTTTCATCTAAACATGCTTGTGAATGAATTGTTCACATCACATGTCAGTTTTAAACACGTTTCATACCTGGTTCTAATTTCTGCTGTTTTATTATACTTGCATAAATTTCTCAAACGTCAGGTGCAGAATGGAGCTTGAAACTACTGTCGCAGTTGCGTTCATTCTTTGCGGGTTTAGTCTAAATATTTTGCTTTTTTGTACTTTTGTTCCAGGTTGTGAATTTTGGTTTTGCATTGCGATGTTGTACGCTTGTAACCGTTGTTATTGAGCTTTGCGTCGATGTTTTCCAATATATTGTGCTTTCTTCCCATCGCTTTCTTCGTCGGCCCATATTTCAAAGAGAAAATTGGCCTCATAATAGCCCCAGTGTGGGGTCTTTTGGCCACTCGCCTCTTCTCAGCTCCGCATCCATCCGTCATTTTGAACGGGTTTCATCTGATCATGATTAAAACTACCTCCTGAGGTTGTTTCAATCATGATCAGAATTATCAACTTTCGATCATGATTCGCGCAATGCATTATCTGATGTGAACACATTATCTTTCATTCGTAATCAGACTCATGTTTCGGTCTAGTGATAACACAGCTTTAGTCTATCTAGATTTCGCCGGGATTCTTTCAAATTATTCATTGGAAGAAATTAACGAAACATTACCCTGAAATAGTTTGCTAATTAATTGCTTTTTTTGTTGTTGTTTTTGCAGATAAATTAAGTAAACCTCATATAGAAGAAACACAACAGATAATCTACAGTTTACAAAGAGTCGCTATTTCTTGATCATTTTAATTGTAACTGGAATAATAACAGAAGAGAAATAAACAGTGTATAACACATCATATAGTGTCTCTTGAAATATGAATAACACCCTTTTTAGCACTACAATTATTGGAAGACAGAGTGAGCTAAAGCTATCCCATGGTAATAAAGAACGCTGTTGGAAACGAAGCAAATAAATAAACGACCCTTAATTGGAACTAAAATATACATCATTATTTGAAAGGCGAGTGCACTTAGTTCCGAGAAGCAAACAGCTCTCCGAAGTCGAGCTTCGAGAGAAACTGTGAGCTCGGAGGAACTCTTAATCCAAAAAAAAATGAAAATATTTTTATACAAGGCCGCTCTATCTGGGAGAATTTATTTAATCCCAAGACTTTTAACATCAGGGTGATTTTCGTTGCTGGCCGAAACCGGGTAGAGCAGTTGTGTCGCAGGCTATTTTTTGGCTCGACTTATAACGAGAATATAAGAGGCTAAAAATAACGATCATTCGATCAGTTTCTTTCTATGGATACTAAACAATTATTAAACTTGGTTATCACGAAATACGTTGTTTATGATTTGTCAGTGTGTCACATATCAAATAACTGATCTGCTTGACACCCACAAATTACAATATTTTGCTCAAATTCGTCCAATTATTGTAAAGTGATTACAGGATAACTGATCATGAAAATGAGCCAGGAAGACCGAGCAGTTGATGGCATTTTAAAACTCTAGTCTTATTTGTTTCTCTTAATAAATATTTCAGTTGGTTTAGGAGTGGTTTTCAACTGAGCAGGGGTGACCTGTAATGTTTACAAGGTTCTTTATAATTGGCCGAACAAAACAATAGACCTAAAAACATAGGAGGTGCGCGCAGATTAAGAAGAACGAATCCAAATAGAGGTTTTAAAGAACTGCAGGTCAACTGGCGTTAAAACATGAGCCAACGCATACACTTTGGATAATCAAGGGACACCAACGATCCAAAACAACTCGTAACAAACACGCATAGCTTGCACGCCAAGCGCGGGAAAACGTTATCGAGAGAGTCACGATTTGTTTTGGTTTTGGCTTCTGATTGGATGAGAAAGTGGCGGGAGTATTTTTCTAATTCGATTGTTTAGCGTGGTAATGAAAACCAAA
>OMLO01001451.1_pt1 | contig 18239 bp, 7 predicted proteins | sample 1674811 | NCBI WGS metagenome assembly OMLO01 (sample SAMN06265003, study PRJEB25207) | coral metagenome | isolation source: Coral host | place: Mexico:La Bocana,Puerto Morelos, Mexico | collected 2008-11-13 | reverse complement strand
TTATCGAATAAACCAGGAGTCCCTCCAGGAATAAACCTATTACAAAAACCTAGTCAAAAACTAAGCCGACCCAGTGGAAATTTGGCCAACCCAGTAATTTTTTCCCGAAAACCCGGCGAGGATAATGATTCCACTGGGTCTGTTACAGAGGGGTGTGGAAAGAGCTCTGACGAAGGGCTAATGCTCGAAACGTCAGCTTTTTAACTCGTTATGGTGGCCAATTTACATTTTCAACTTAGTTGATATAACCAAATTACGTTGTTACCCACACCGACGCAGCACCACAGTTTTTTTAGAAACTTTCACTCTTTACAGTATTGGTTAGCCTGTGACTGAATGCTTTCGACAATTTATTTTAAATAAAAACACGTTTTGTCCCTAAAGGTGAAAGAGAACGCTCGTTAAAACGCAAACTAAATGAATACGAAGAACAGTTAAAGAAGAGAAGTGAAAGCTACGAAAAACTGAAGGCAGAAGTTGAGGAGCAGCTTCAAGCACAGCAGCAACTTCAGGATAATATGTTAGCTGGGTTGATTGTGGGTTTTGTGATACTGGTGATGATTTGCATGCTACCAAGAACGCTGCTAGCGTCTGGATAATTTTTTCAAGATTTTCTACGTTTTTAGATAATGGACTTAACAACTGTTAACAACTGTACATTCTCTGTCCATGCGCTTTTATTCCCTCTGTCACTAAATAACGATGATGTCAGCAGCTTTCACGAGATTTTGTTAAATTTATCCTCGAATTGAGCAATAATTGTAAACTTTATAAATAAACTGTAAAATAATGAAATGTTCCCAGGATTGACAATAAAATCGAAATGTAATTAGTGTCTTATCTTGCATCGTCCGTTTCATTACTTAGTACTGTGGCCATTGCCCTGCATGGTCAGCTCGCCGTCACGTAAGCCTGAGATCTGGACTAGAGGTCACATACTTTTGTTGATGACATGAAATTGGGAAGAAAGATACTTTCTTCTTCACAAACATTGCTGTTTTTGCTTGTTTCCTCGAGGCAAGGGCGCTGGAATTCAGCACAGGAATTCACAGTCTTTTACTTGTCTCAGGGCTCTAAATTTGCTTTCTAAGTGGCATAAAAGACAATCGTCTAATAAAGTTCTGTAGTTCACATTATTGTAAAAAAGTCACTGATAAAATATGTGCACTCTACTCAAAGTGCCCAGCTTGCAGCTTATTACAGCGTTTTCAAAATAAAGAAGAATAGCATTTCCTTTCTGGAGTATCTTTTTTCGTTTTAGAGATATTTAAGTTTTTGTATTATGCAATGACTAAAGTGATGACGTCATAAATTGCTCCACTAAAGCAGTAAACTACCGAATCAAGAATATCTCTGGAAATATTAGAGCAGTGATCTTCAAACTTGGCAATGCTACATATATTTGCCCTTTGGGGACCATGCCCTTTGCAAAGACAATTTTGTGACTGGGAATGGCCAGCTATTGATGGTCATTGCCAACATCAAGACCTTTGCTCTTTTGTTGTTTGCACTGTTAGCACTGTCAGGCATGCCACTTAACACAGTAGCTGGTGTCCCTGATATGCTCTTTTCACAACTGTATGTAACACAAGTCTTTTCTTTCCGTTTTTTGCATTTGCCAAAGTAAAAGCCACTGTATTTTGGCATTTTGCTAGCATGTCCTAGCAGTAACTAGCAGCACATCAAGTGAATGGCAGCAGAACACGATAGGATTGATAGAGGTTCGATGTTTGTTACCATGGAATTAAGGTAACTCTTTGCTGCACCTCATTTTAATTTATTCAACATGACTCAACATTTGTCCCAGGCCTAAACTTTGCACACACACAAAAAAGTATTGAACACTTATTAAGCACCCCTCATTACAGAGGTTCCCTTCTCCTTCAGTTCCCGAAGACTCACACCAAGCATAGAGAGAGAAGGGAATCACTGTCTGGTGTGGTACTTAATGGAAGTTATATTGAATGGTTAGGGTTTTGACAATGGATCAAACTGTATTTCCTGAGAATGCAGAGTCAAAAAGCTGCCGGTCCTCACTTATGGAAAAAAAATGAATACAACATTGCAGCAGATTGTGACAAAAGACGTATTTTAATTCCAAAATGAAAGGGTTTGATTAGTGAGGCTCAATCCATTCCAACTCTTGACTGTTGCTATTATCATTTCAAAATGTAAAATCCTAGTCACTTATATCATCATGTCTCGTCACAGCAGCAGGGGCATAAGTCATGGGAAATAATAATTATATTGGTCATTAATTTGTAAATTCTTTTGATGAAATGTGGAGTTCAGAAAATATCCATACCTCTCTCATGAAAGGGGTTTTCTCAAGACCCCTGACTACACCCCACCCCTCTGGAAATTCCCATTTACCTGGATTTCCAATCCTTTTACAGTGTTGGAAATAAGTGCTCACCCCCTCACCAATGCAATTGTGAAAAGCATTGGGCGAGTACAAATCACTGATCACTCACCCATTTGGCGAGTACAATTTTCATTTTTGGGAAACTATTATTATGATGATTTGCCAATAATACACAACATAGTGGGAGTTTTCCATTCCACCAAAAATTCTGGTGATTGTAAGGAAGCTATCTGAAAAGGACCAGAACAAGAAAGGTCAAGCAACAAGAAATAGAAAGCTGAACCTCCGTGATTATGAGATAGCAATAAAAATGTCTGGTTTGTGAATCACTGTACAGATTTTTTTTCGGAAGGGGACGCATCTTTTTGGGTGAGTGAAAATTCCACCAGGCAAGTGCATTTTAAGAGTCACTCATCTGAATGGCGAGTGCTGTCAAGAATTGATTTCCAACACCGCTTTTGTAAATAAGGAATAATGTGAATAATTATTCACTCCTGATCACTACATATTTTATTACGCTGATCTATCAAGGAGAAATTACCATGATACTTCATTACCAGTACTTCCCACGTCATAGAAAAAGCTAAGGGATTTGCCTTCCCACTGGAAAAAGGCACTTGCAAGTTTACCAATGTCTTCAGGACACAGATCTCCTACTCTCATATCATGAGGAAATTGTAGCTCGTCACAGATCACTCCACTACCAGGGTTGATGGTTTCCATTGTGTTTACAACTCTGCTCTTTGGTTTGACCATCAGAAGTCTTATGAAGTAGTTTAAATAATGCAGATCTTCACTTGAAATGTTCACAGCTGGCTGCTTCTTTGGCACGATACTGACTAATGTAAGATATTTGTGCTTTTGTTTTCCATGAACAGGATAAAACAGAGAATATGGTTCTTTAAGTAACACCTTTACATCACACAACAATTCCACAATGACTGATTGTCTGTTGTAATATTTACTCCCAAACTTGGCAGTAATTTTTTCTGCTCGATCCTCCTCAAGGAAGAACGCCAATTCACATCTTCCTTTCTGGAAGATTCCATTTCTTGCAGATATAGAACCCAGATGTCTGATCATGTTCCTGTGGAGAACTGACGGGTTAATAGCGGCTTCAACCCCCACAAATCTCGCCGCCAAATTATTGGATTCCCATGGTTGCGGCTTCACTAAGCGTAGAATATCCTCCGAAGCAATGGCTGGAGGTGTGCAAATGTCATCTGTCAGTATGTGAGGATCAATTTTACTGAAGTCGCCATGTATCACATCAAGTGTTTTCCCATCTGAAAGTTGACATTGAATTTCCCATAGAATAGGATGAAATCTCCGTTCAGGTTCAAGTCCTATTACATGAGTAGCCCCGGCTTCGAAAAGCGCTCTTATTAATACCCCAGTACCTGGATTAGTTGCAATAATAACACCATCTTGTAAACTTCCAAGACTTTGAGTTATTCTCGCCCCCAAGTTCTCGTCCAGAATATATTTATAGTTTCTCCTCAACCTTCTAAATAGAGAAATGTCATGCTTCGTAACCAAGCGGGAACTTGTTGAGTAGCAGTTTAATAAAGAAGGACTTCTCAGTAAACGACCAACGTGCGCAAAGCAAGCCGCCATGTTGTGATGCAATACATGTGGGAGGCGAAATGACTTCTGGGAATGTTTTACTTTCAAAATGGCGGAAGACAGGGAAGTTTTGCGATATATCTGGGATGGCCGACTACCAGTGTGTTTCAATCTAAGTTCAGATGAAGTGGTCACTGTAGAACAGCCAGATCCATACTATGTAAGTAATCACCATATGAATATTTCCTGCTATTTGGTAAATTTGGAAGGTCGTTGAATGGCACGTTTGAACATGCAAGACTTCTCAGCTACAAAGCATTGTAGTAGTACGCTTAATAAATTATTTGTTCTGTTGTAAAAAATAACTGAATTATATCAATCAAAAGACCATAAACGTTCGCTAAAACTGGGGTGTAAACCGTTGACTGGATGGCGGTGGATGGCAGATGGTGGATGACAAAATGCGTATATATGATAAAATGCGGATGAAAAAATCGAATGATAAAATTAAAATGCGGATGAAAAAATGGACAATGTGCAGATGATAAAATTCTGATGAGGGGTTAATTAACTGGTTGTCGTATGGTGTCTAGAAAGCGGAGACTGAAGACCGAAGACCGAAGACCCTCGAAAACGAAGACCCCCTAGAAAACGAAGAACCCCTAGAAAACGAAGAACCCCTAGAAGGGTGCTCTCTTTGTTGACCTAATATTGCGTGATGGAAGTGACCAATGAAAGAACTTATTTTGCGAATACATTTTTTATCTTGTTTTGCATGTCTCACATCTACCGGTACCTGAAAAGATTTGAACATCTGGCGAGTGAGTGTAGCTCAGAAATTTGTGGTAAACCATTTTGTGTTTTGGAATTTTGAATGGTGATGTGACAAAACAATGGCTTGCATTGATGTCAAAGGTCAGAGATCGCTTGTGAAACAAATGTAAACATAAGGTCAATTCCGTTTTCAATTGTCAGTCCTTACCAGTTGGGGAAGCTTAAACTTCCGAAAAGTTGACATCATTCGAGATTGTGCCCAGTCTTACAAACAAGAATTCCTCTGTTATTTTTCCGTCGAAACACCCCTATAGCCATGATGTACAATCACGTAACATGAATTTGCAATGTTGGCATGACTTCCTGTCAAATAACCGCGCTTAACTGAGGTAAACACAATACGGTGGAAATGAAGTAATAAAAAAAGATCAAGACCCATATAGTATTCACAAGCATTTTTTGAAACTGCTGCAAAGCATTATTTTAAGATTAGCGAAGATATCCCTAGAATACCCTTGTTTCCTCTGATGGCTAGTAATGAAAATATTTGTGACATTAATGCTCTATTTGGTAAGCTAATTAAAACCTTTCTTTTTCTGATAGATTCAAGCCACATTTTTCCATCCACCATCTGCTATCTGGTCTGCAGTTTACAGAGACCCCTAAAATTGTCTTCTAAAATTGTCCTCCAGTGAACTGCATAACTTGTTTGTTAAACATTTATTATTTTCCAGTCATAATTTATCAAGGTTTCTATCTTGAGAAAGCTAGATTCCTGTACGTCCTTGAATTATTTTGCTACTCCAGGTGTAAAGCTCAAGAATGATAATAATTTTTAGGTTGTTGGTTAATGCTTCAGTTAAATTGAATACTTATATGTCAGATTCTCCCCCTGCTTCTGCCCCTCCACAGTTACCCCACAAGCATTAGACATATTAAAATTAGTCCTGTCCACTGGGTGGGCAAAAATGGTGTTCCAAATGCCACAATCCCCAGAAAATAGATGGCAATAAGATTATTCCCTAAATGGTCTGTTTTTTATTTGTGGTCAACAATCAAGTCTGAAAATAATGGCCACAAGGTAGCCTGACAAGATGACCAAACAGATTTTAGCTCAGACATACAGTTTACCTCCCATCTGGCTGGTCAAATTATAACATGAAAGTTTCTCCTAATACAATAACCATCTCCTGTTTAGTAAATACGACATTGCTATAAGTAAATTGCAACTCCGAATCCATATATTTGAAAACTGGTTAAATTTACGCATTCAGTAATATTGCTTACCTTCCCTCAGTTCAGGACTGTCATATCGTCCAGGCTCTAAATAACATAAACAGTGGAGAAATGTACCTTCCATGACATGTACATTGTGCCTATATTAGTTGTGCATGCTGCTCTATGTTCTGTCAAAGGAAATTAGTCCATTGTGGGCAATGCATATGTCGTGTACGTAGATAAACATTGGACCTCTAGTTATTGAACAGTTCTGTTGCGTTACAACACTTGTTGATTTAGTTAGTGTTTGATTTACGTTTCTTGGCTGGCCGCTCTAGGTGTTTCGTCATTGTAGATATCAGATTTCGGAGCACGTTTCAGTTTATCGGAGTCTCATGTTTAGGACTGGAGTCACTCATAGTTCAACTTAAGTATTTGAACTGTTTTCTTTGGAGTTTCCCACGCCCGGTGCTATATCAGATGTAAGTCATTTTTTTATATTTTCCTTTGATATAGTTTGTTCATTGTTCATTTTCATTTAGTTTGTTATTCCGTGTTCCCTTTGTGACTTGACAATTGTCTATTCATTTCTAGTTTTTACCGTAAGTGATGTACAAGCGGCTCAGCCAGTTATTCAATAACTCTTGTTGAATCGTTGCCCTACTTTGGTTAAGCTGGCGAACTCCGATGCACGGCACTGCCAATTCGCCACATCAGGAATGCGACAGCATAAGCTTAACTCATGGATGTTATGATCATCGAGTAGGCTAAAACAGACGCATGTTAGAATAATATTATCGCTTGTGATAAAAAAAAGCAGCAGCAGCAGCAGGCTATGGTTTCTATTGTACTTTGCATAGAATTACGCATTTACAGCATTGTTATTTATACCACCTCAAGTTGTGCCAGAAACTTGTTTTACCAATACTATAATGATTAGAAGCACATCCAGGGTTTTTCTTGCTGAATGGACTGGAAAGGGGAATGGGAAAATATGAGATCGGAAGTGTGAGAACTTGGTACGACGCCAGTGTAATATAAATGTTTTGTTGTGTGATTTGTAAAAAAACACTTGTAGTTGGTTTCAGCTCACATTTCTGCAATTAGGAAATCTGCAATGGGGAATTAATATAGCAAACAACTGAACAGCATGGATGAAATGCCTTCTCAGTCATTTTGATTGTGTGACGCATCCCGTCATGCCTTTGTTTGAGATACAGGGCCTTTAGTGGACTTCTTCTCGTGTAAGGGGAACGTTTTACTACCTAGTGTATTTGTAGCTTCACTACCTGGTTTAGTTTTAGCTTCACCTGAAACCACTTATGAGTATGGTTCATTACAGTCTTTGACAGTCCTGAACCAGGATAATTTGTAAGCGTTACGTGTAAGTTGTCACCACATCGTTACTGAATAAACGGATTGGATTGTTAGATGTTTAACTTGAACTACTGCGTTCTTGTGCCATGTATCACAACAAAAGGCAGGCACTACAATGGAGACCACACATTGTCTGTTGACCGGCCATTATTTTCTTGATCCCTGATAATAATTATGGCTTCATGCAAATATCACATCAGGAGCAATTTCCTCTGTTTTCTTACATTAGTCACATCAGAAGTTGTGACACTAAAATGTTTTAATATGTGGAAAATTATTTAATATGCAAGGAAGATTATCAGTGGTAATATAAGCCAACATTCTCCAGCTTTCCTTGAGGAAAGCTGATGATCATATGCTGGCAAGCCAGGGCTTGAAACATATGAAAATATGTGCATGTAAAAGTTACTTAAGCTAAACATATTATATCATTCTGTTTTTAGTTCATATTACATCCTGCCAAATAACCTTTTTCTTTAAGACAGGCTTGAAAACCACTACATTCATTGTTATTTTATATTTTAAGGATATGTATGAACTTTTAGTGTATATTGGTGCCAGGGAAGTGTCTGGTAATTATTTGATGTATTGAATCATATCATGTTTTTCAGCTTTTAGTGCCTAGATTAAGCTACCTAACGCTTGTCACAGACAAAGTACAGCGGCATTTCCAAAGAGCAATTAGTAATGAAAGTGTAGATGAAATGTGGTTTGAATATGATGGACAGCCATTAAAATGGTGAGTTCCTTGTATAATTGTGATGAAAAGACTAGTTAGAAAGTGTCTTATTTCCCTTTTTTGTAGTTAGTAGGGTGCTGATAAGAAAATTCCGCTAGGGTTAAGTTTTACGCCAAACAGATTGCAATTTTAAGAATCAGAAAACCCAGTCAGGGAAATGCTACATGTTCATGTAAGTGAGAGGAGGAGAGTTTCGATCATCATGATGGCTAATTGGAGAATATGCAAATGTGAAGATGCGTTACTACCAGTACATTAGGTTAAAAGCTAAGTAATAAAAAAGTAGGTAAGGTAAATTCTCCATATGAGCCAAGTGGCTCACCAGGCCAGAGCTTATCCTGGTTTCTGTAGCATGAAGCAACTAGGAATATTTCTACTTACCCCTGGATGGGATTCTAGCCCATCACAGGGTTACCACCCACATTAAATTCACTGGTACTCATTTATACACCTGGGTGGAGTGAGGCACTGTGAGAGTGAAGTGTCTTGCCCATGAACACAATGCAATGTCCCCAGCCAGGTCTTGAACCTGGACTGATCGATCTGGAGTCGAGCACACTAACCATGAGGCCCCCGCGCCTCTCACAATAAAAAATAAAAAAGTACAAAACATTATATATCAGGAGTATTTAACATGGAGTACCTGTAAGCTTTTCGAAATAAACAAATTGTGAGCTGAAAAGAGGTACACAGCCTAATCAATGTCCTTTTCTAATTAAAGCTCTTTTACAATGCACCCTAATGGTGACTACTGGAAATATTCTTTGTGAGCAATGTCTTAGAACTGGTAATGGTCTCATAGACTTAATTTACAAGTAATACCATTAATCAAATAACAATTGCAAATCATGTTGTAATGATCTACATTTCAGTGGTAGGACATTTGATGGAAACTTGATGGAAACTTGATATTACCTAACATATACATGTATATCAATAACAACCATGATCCATTTATCTGCAAATTAGAAAAAAAAGATATACAGTACAGAATACAGTAAATTAATTTGATCAGGCAAAAAAGCACTCAGAATAGTATAAACTAAATGAGCTGAGTATTTTCAATAAATGAATTTTGTGGGTTATACACACACAGCTAATAGCGTAGATAAGAAGACAAGAAGGTACATGTAAATAATGTAAGGGAAATACATCTAGAGGAAAGAAAAGTAAAGAAAAATGAAGAAAAAGCCATTAATTACTAGATAGTACATGAAGCATAGTATTTATCAGTTCTTGTGTTTTGAACAGTAATAAGCTAAGAATGAATTGACAATACCAAGCTAGTGTTAAGAATATTTTCATCTACTATTTTTTCATCTAAATTTCTATTCGTAGCCGGTCTTTAGTAACCCAACATATGTTGTACATTACCTTGTTAGTTCTTATCCTGATATATGATTTGTCTTCTTACTATACTTTATATTACTGGTGCATTTATCACTGCAGGCATTATCCTATTGGTGTACTGTTTGACTTGTATGGTTCATCAGCGTCTCTTCCATGGAATCTCACAGTTCACTTTCAGGTAATGAAGTTGTCTTAACGTGTATTAATTGTAATTAATTTTGTATTGCAAGGTAACATTTCTTTTAACTCTTGACTCTTCATATACATTTATAGTTAAATACCAAGAGCTAAATCATACTTGTCTTGAAGCCATGGTTTCTTCTGTATGTGGTTCATACATGTGATTATAAACCTCACGGTAGGTTAACAAGAGGTTTTTGTGTATCATATCTAGAGATTTCCTGAGAGTGAGGTTATGAGGTGTCCTGGAAAAGAAGCCATAGAAGCCCATTTTATGTCTGCTGTCAAGGAGGTATTATTTAATATTGCCAGAGACATTTTGTAGTTAAACACAGTGACGTCCATATGTTCATGAAATCTTTTTGCTGGCATTTATGGTTTCATGAGTATCCCAGTCTGTTACTTGTATCTGTCCTCAGCTTCTGTTGACCCCTTTTGTGTTATATAAAAGTAATTGTTGCCTTTCAAAAAGCCGTAATTTGCTAAGTTTTCCTTGTTTATTTAGTGCTGTGTAGAAATACGTTTTCTGTTATTTTGCAGGCTGATAATTTAAAACACAGATCCCAAGTAATAAATTCAATGCAAAAGAAAGATCACAAACAGTTGTGGCTGGGCTTGAGTAATGGTGAGTTTTGTACAGATTACAGTACTGTAATGTAAGTCCTAGAATACTGCAATACTAAAATCTAAATACTGAATGTGGAGTTTTGCCTTAAGATTTATCCAACTGCTTAAAAAAGTAATTAAACATTATGCAAAATGGCAAATTTTCCCCTTACTGATACCTTAAAGAATCTGTCTGGTCAAGATTTGAATTTTTGGTTATACATACAGCATATACTGATCAAAATATAATGAGAATGCTATGAATATCAGTGCACTTCAATTTTTTATATGATAGAAATATATCTAGGTAAATTTAGAGATTATGTAGGGTTATATACGATAAATAAATAAGCAAATAAAAAGTGCTTTAATTTTAGTACTGCTGTACTAGTTGGGCACTGAAATAAGCAAACAAATATTCTAAATTAAATAGAAACTTGTCAAAAATCACAACTGCTGATCAGCTGGCTGACCAGTTGGCTAGGTGTGGAGAAATATAATCTGGGACCACCAACACAAATCCATCCAGAAGCAGGGAGGAGGATTTGAACTTGAAACCTCCTCAATAGAAATCCAGCGCCTAACCACTAGGCCATGCTGCCTCCACAATGTAAATGCTTAGCACATTTTGCATGTACATTTTATCCAACAGATAAGTTTGAACAGTTTTGGGCTGTGAACCGTCGTCTGATGGAAAGAACAGGGGATGACCCATACTTCAAGTTCATTCCTTTCAGAATATTTCAGGTGATGTGATGAGCATCTCTTCCTTTTAAAGCATACTTACAACATTAAGCACTTATAAAGTGCTTACAGTAGCTGACGCAGGACACAGGAAATGAGCTATACAAAGTCATGCAGCCTTGGTTTACAGCATACATCTTTGATCCATGTTATGGTCAATTGACACCTGTCAAAACACGTTGTCTGCTGACCAGTATCACATGACAATATCATGGGCTCAGGTTTAAAGCTTAACAAAGTCACATGTTTTTTCAAGTTGACCACTGACCAAATACTGGTTTTTAATTTGCTGCAGGGTCAAGCCTGGTTTATTTATTCAATCAGGAACTCCACTTTTAGGCTTGGCTAAATCTACATTTGAGTTTGTTTGAATAATGGGGTGCTGGGTGTTGGAGGCTTAACTTGGGTTTAATAAAGTGCATTTGTTTGGTGCACTCATCATTATTCTGTTTGTGACACGTTTTTTTTTTAAATTTTACTTGCAGTCTGATAAACAATTTATCCAAGAGTTGTTTAGACCTGTTAATGAAAATGGTGAGTGTTTTCTTTCAGAAATGAGTAAAGTGTTTATGACAAGGATTGTATTAGTAAATTCTTGAAGGTTGATTGTAATGGACCCCAGAGTTTGTTAATTATTGTTGAATACCTCCCTTCACAAATTCTTGGTTCATATCTTGCTCTTTGATTTTTTTAAAAAGTTGATTTTAGCAGTTGTATTCGTATAGGAAATAGCACGGTTTCTAGGGGTATTTGGGATAAATACTGCGAGTGATATTTCAAAATTCACCAAAATATCACGAGCCGCCGCGGCGAGTGATATTTGGGGAGTTTTGAAATATCACGAGCCGGTATTTATCCCAAATACCCCGAAGAAACCGTGCTATTTTTGTTTATACTACAAGGCAAAGAAATTTCGCATTTCATATAACACACGAACACATATTGTTATTTAGTCACGCGCAGTTGATTGGCTTTACAACAACATGTGACTGGCTGTAATTTTTACATGTAAATTTGGCTTAAATACTACTGGTCTTTGCCAATCAAATTTCAGAAATTTCTTAGTCTGTAGTATAAATGAATAAAATAACAAGAACTTTAATTTAAGTGTCAACACAAATTCTACTGCGATACCACAACTAATTAGGGACACTAATAAAAATAAAAATAAAATACAGTTCTCTAAAATCTAAAATTTCTGAAATTCCTCTTATATTATTAACATGGAAGAGTAATTAAAAACGTCAAGTGAATAAAGATGGTTAATTTTAACGTCGGTAATAAAATGTTCAAGGTGAATGTGGGACAAAGAAAAAGAAAGAATCACTGACAGGGATCAAACCAGTGATCTCCTGGACGGGAACTCAAATTGTTTTCTTTGTCTCACTCATAAACTACCTTCTGACTCAGGCTGTTCTCTAGTTGATTCTACACGGAATCACTATTTGAATCGTACCTGTCCGGATTTCAATTCAAGTTGATTCCTTTTTCAGGTGAGCAGCACACACTTGGTGACTTGTTACATGAATTTGTTCCCGAGGTGTTCGCCGGTGGCAGTGCAGTGATTGATAACGAGTGGAGAGTTGTGATCCAAGGAATTGAGCCCCCTCTTGAGACTCCTATACACTGGATCAGTGAACATTTCAGTCATCCGGACAATTTTGTGTACATTGTCGTTGTAAGGGTTGTTTAGTTGTTGGTATCCATCTCGCGTGCTTGAAGAGAACCTTTTTGCGGTGTAGTATGCGCGTCATTATAGGAACAAATTCCTTCACGTGGATGTTTTGGTATTTTCAAGGAGATTTTTGGAGGGATTTGTACGTGTCTGGGAGGCCTCATCAAACAGTGTCAATGAAATTACAGCATCCCCGAGATGGAAAAATGATTGGTGATAATGAAAGGCGAAGCACAACAAGTCTTCTGTTTTCCGCGCTTCTTGTTTGGTACCTCAAATCCCTCCAATGATCCTTAATCGAGAAGGACATCAATTTTGTTCTGCCAACCGGACAAATAAACGACGGAAGGATCTACGTAGGTTGCTGAATAGGGCTCCCTCAAAACCGCTGTTCCCAGCCGAATAGAGTGTGTGCACGTGACGTCATGAAATTCTGAAATCGAAAACTAAAAAGCCCCTAAAGGTTTAATCCTCATCAGGCATAACAAGGTACTAAATTTGTAACTGTTTGCAACTTTCCAGCTCAATAGCGTCCTTCGTTTGGAAACCAACGCATTTTGAATTTTGGAGTTAGGCGGTGCGTGACATGAAGCCAAGATCGCGTTTTAGGAGTTAAAGTATTAGGAAAAGTGTTTTTGTAAATGTTTTTTGGTTCGGTTTGAAAATCAGTCGCCTAGATAGCCAAAGTAAGTTCCAAATGTTTACACTATTTTCCGGCCGCCGTATTGGAGACTGGAGGTCCTCCAACATGGCGGCTCCATACTAGGCTCTATAATTTTGCGCGGAACATTTCGGCGAATAGCTCAACTTTGGAACAACGCACACCCCTTAAACTTGGTGAACTGCCTTCTTTATTTATCGTCTATAATATTACAATTTCTTGACTATATCCACTGAATGGTTTTTGATATTATTTTTAATTGCATGACAATGCACACACTCTATAAACAGCAACAGTATTTTGTACCATTTTACTATATTGTAGCTCCAGCTTTGGTTAAGTTTTGAGTAGCCACGTTTGGAGTTTTGGATTAAAGTTCCTGTTGATAACACTGATATATTGGGAAGTTGAAACTTGAGTGCCATAAGCCAATCATTTCTACGGGCTGCAAATGAAGTCATACAAGGCAAAGGAAAAAAGTGTTAATACGCGCTGCAATTTTAGACACTTGGAGTTTTTTTCTTTCTGGTACAAATTACCTCCTTTACCAGTCTTCGGTGACTTTTTGCCGTTCTTGGACGGCTTCATAGTTTAACATGTAATCAAGTAACAACGCATAGAAAAAAGGTAAGAATTGTATAGAAGTGACATAATTGTATAATAAAAGTTATTTTAATTGATATTGCATGTTTGTAGGTTTTAGGACATCTCCCCAATCAAATTTGTGGAAAGAAAAGAAACACGACCACATCAAGAGACAACACTAGCGAATATTAACATTGATGTTGTTTGACACGCTTTCCTTGAAACCGTCCTCGTTAAGCTTGGGAAAACTCGGAAAGCACATTGATGAAGTAGCCGTGTAGAGATCCTGTCTGATTGGTTGCTTGAATTGTTGCGCTCAACTAATAACCAATCAGGCTTGAGGGGTGAGTGTAGGTTGAGAATGTTTGTCGCCTCACTTGGTGTATAAACCAAGTATTCTGGCCTCACTTAGATTGAGGGCTACTAGCGCGGACTCTCATTCTAAACAGCGGGAGGCAATCTTTTAGGGGTTAAATAAATCTTGAGCCATTTTCCGACGAGAATCCCTGACCCGGCTTTTGATATGGAAGTTTCTCCCCCCCCTCTGGCTTTAGGTGACCCGAGTGAAAAATCCACAGGGGTCATAAAGAGCTGAAGTAAACAGTTTGTAGGGGAAACGTTTCCCACTGAAACACGAAGGTAAGTTTAGGTCTCTATAATTTTAAGATTTAAAATCTAGAAACCGTTAATGCTTTTTTTTAAGTTTTCTCAGGAATTTAATCACCATTTTCATCAAAATGATTCTTTAAAACTTTGTCAAAATGAGAAGCGTCACCATTTCGTTAACAACCTCCGGCCACTGCACTCTACCGAGACTGATTATTCAGGATGTCACAAAAACCAAATCTCAGTGATAATTGTTTTATGTACATTGAACGAAAAATAAAAGTCACTTTTTTGCTTCTTCACTGACGGCAAGCAACGCAAAGCGCGTAAACTTGACATGATTACCCTCGGAAATTATGCACATCGGTCGCACATGACATAATTTCCCGTGACCTTGATTGTCCTTGACATGATTATTGTGTAATCTGCGGCTAGAAGACGAACATTCACTGTACGCTTTCGTCCAATAAGAAAAGATATAGCAAGTTCAATGTGTAATAATACTAATAATTGATACATGTTGAAGTTAGCTGCTAGTAGGATAGCTAATGGTTTCTTTGGATAAGTTAAGGCTGCCATATCTCAATGCAGGTGATGAGCCGCGTGATCGTTTTCTTTCATTTTTTGTTAAAGATGTTTTGGCAGCCGAATGGTAAGCGGCGTCAATCTACTTGCTCAGCCTGGTCTTATCAAGAAACCTAATGTCTTCCTGTTTACAGTCGTGCAGCGTCGTTTTACCCTTAGGGCCATTAGCATCCCAAACGGGAAAAAGTTCCATTATCAGACAGTTTCAATTACCTTTACACTTAAAACACGCAAAATAATCACTAAACATCTCTTAAACATTCCTTCTTATTATTTTTACTGTCAAGGCACGATTAACCTAAACCGTCCTTTTTCTGTGCAGATTACAAAATAAATAAAAGTCTCGATACGCTGGATGTGCCAATAGGTAGCGATTGTTTCAGACTGATTAAGAACACACATTGAGGACTCATTGAGTGCTTTGCGTTGGATGAAAACAAAAGACTTGCAGTGAACAGTTAACTGAATGTCAATAAATTATCTAATTACATTAGCCGATTTAGCCTTTCATTTTATTTTAGCGCAGTGTTTTTCGTTTTTTTCTACTCAATACATCAGGGTCCATCAGTAAATGCATTGGCGGCGCATAGATGGCGTATTTCGTGGATCATTTTCAATTGAATTATTCTCAATTGGTCTGTAAACAATTTGTTTATGATTACCGAATTACCGAAAGCTACTGTAAAAATACAAAAGATTGTTTCTCTTTATTGGTTGAATTTGAAATACAGTGGTCCGGCTTGAACTATGTGAACCAAGAAAAAGTACTACAAAGTTTTGAAGAAAATTTTAATCCACACGGTTTACACTGGATACAATTGATTCAAACACTCGGCATTATACAAACCATGGTGAGTTAACTCTGATACAAACTTTTCCTGTTGTTTCATCAACTCAAATTCTGTTTACAAGAGGTGCGATTCTTCAAACAGGACTTTAAAAAATATGTGAGTCTCAATTATCACGCCTACCTGTTTTAAAATCTTTACAAATGGTGCTAATTTCACGCCGAATCTAAGTATAAATTGTCACACAGGTCTTAATGTTCCCTTTGTATAATATGTCCCGCACACACTAACACTGCTATACTTAAAAGCGAACTACTCAGAGAGCAGCAAGCCGCTTCTGATGGGTCGTGACGGTAGCTTCACCTAGATGATCAATCACTTTGTACAGCTCTTCCATGAACTTCACTTCGTCCTTGATTTTAGCAATGGCGTCAGGAATATTGCCTGTACCAATGGACTTGTCCAGCTCGTAAAGCACAACCTGTGGATCAACTTTCTTTAGATCCAGCACGCCCACTTGTGCTACGTAGCAGAAAGCATTCTGTATCTTGTCTCTCAGACCCTCGGAGCTGAAATCGTATTTGTAAATATAGAAGTCGATACGGAGGAGACTGTTGTTGGCAAAAACCACCTGAAAAGACGAAAATTCTTTCTCGCCCGCTAGAGTGTTTCCGAGGAGCTCGTTCACGGCTGCTGTTATCAGATTTTCGAAGCCGTTAAGGAATTCGCCCTGGAATATATCTTCTATGCTTTTCTTGATTTCTGCTGAAGGTGCAGTCTCCACCTTAACCAGATACGTTTCTACTTTCTTCACCATAGCAACTATGGGTAAAGATTGATCTTCAAATGCCTCAGCTTCCAGTTTGGCTGCTTGAGCTTGGAGCTTGGCCGACACAAATTTCTGAAGCAGTTGAAGCGATTCCACTACCTCGGCTTCGTGAAGTTTCTCGCTCTCCTCAAGGAAACTGCTGATGAGCTGTCCCATCTTGTTGGTTCTGTAACAGTTGCTGTGGTTTAAATCTCAGTGTACTCCTTCTGCTGTGTACTTAGTATGACATTAAATTACGAGTGTCTTCTTATATATGATAGTTTCATGCTATGACGTCATGTAGTGGTTTTGAAAGAGCGCAAACAGTGATCAACTACTTTCTATAGAGACGGAAATATTTAGAATTTGCCAAACAGTTCCGAGCTAGAAATTATTCACGTTTTCATGTCTTTTGCCTATGCAACTTTTGCGTTTGAATAAGAAAGAAACTAGCAAAAACAAAGTACTTACGACGCGGAAATATCAACTAATGGATAAATGATTAACTATCAATTGTTTTACAAGAGAGCGTTCCGCTCTTAGTTCTGTCTACTGAAGTCAAGTCGGTCAATCATTGAAGTCTTCGATTTGACATCAGTTCATGTGATAATCAGTGAGTGAATACAGAATAAAACGATCACAAATTAATTTCTCTTATCTATTTCACGCAGCGTGATCATTCCTGACCAGGAACATGCTACTTTAATCATCTTATGTTGCTATTGCCTCAAGTTATTAGTTCAATGAACAAGTATTTTGGTGTGGCACCCTCAACATTCCGTTAATTTAAGATAGCATGAAAATTCTCAGAAAAAAATTCAAACTTTGTACCGCGGTATATACAAACTTATTTCAGCCGGTCATTGCTTTGAAATGTCTCATCAACATTTTTCACTTGCCATATTCTACTGTACAATATGTTCAGTTCACACTGAAGATGGCACAAGCATCTGCAAAAACATGATTGTTAAACTTCAGACTGTCGTGTTTTTCTTCAAATGTAATTTACTACTATATTTGAATAATATTAAAAACAAACACGTCAATAGCTAAAATTATTTTCAAAGCTCGCATAGTCAAGAATTGAATACAAGGTGCCTGGATCGACTACTGAAACCACTGTTTTGAATCTATCTCAAAATTTGCAACCTTTCTAACAGGCGCAAGTAATGGAAAGCCCACCACAATGACTTTGTTATAATAAATGCAGGAGTGAACCTTTGAAAATATGTTAAATGGTACGATAACCAAAACTGAACACTTTGGCCGTAAAATAAAATTCATGATGTTCCAGACTGTATGATTCATGTGATCATGTTGCGGTAGAGCCATTCTTGCACTGTGCTGCTCCCTTTCCTTAGCATGTCTGTTACCATGATTAATTTGTTCCTTCCCAATCTGCTTTGTTATCTCTTTCTTTCTGTCTTTTGAGCTTCTCTTTCCTTTTCCTTCGTTCTCTTTCTTGAACCGTGCCAAAAGATGGCATTACAGCCTGTTCATCTTTTGCGGTAAATCCAAAGTAAAAGTAAGTAAAAAAGTAAAAACTTTATTTCAGTGTCTATGGATTTAGCCCTTGTGGGCTAATTGGGGACACTAATTAGAATACTTAACC
>OMLO01001450.1_pt1 | contig 18247 bp, 11 predicted proteins | sample 1674811 | NCBI WGS metagenome assembly OMLO01 (sample SAMN06265003, study PRJEB25207) | coral metagenome | isolation source: Coral host | place: Mexico:La Bocana,Puerto Morelos, Mexico | collected 2008-11-13 | reverse complement strand
GACGCAAAAGACAAGAGTAGATTAAAAACGCCTGGAACGCCATCATTCGTTTATGAGTCACGCACTCACGCCATCACTTGCGTTGAAATGTTGTGATCGTTTATCCGGGGCTCAAAAAGACAAGGGTTTTATTTAAAAGAAGTTTAATCAGTTAACGAAAGAGGCTTCGTTTCCAAACATTTAATTTCTGCACTTTTTCTCTTGACAGCAACAAATATTTGTCATGATTTATTCATGTTGTTTTTTCAGTTTTCCTCCTTTCAGGGAGTGGTTTGTCATTCGACTTCAGACTCCCTGAACCTGTAATATTTACTTGTCTGATCGTCACGTTTTGGGTTTTAGCGTACATTTGCAAACAACAAAATCGAAAAATTCTGCTATTTCCTATAATACGTATAACGGCGTATATCGGCCTACGCCCTGATGTAAACCTTTAATACGTTTTACACTTCGAATCAAAAGAAAACGCGTGCCGAGATAATCAATGGTAGAACAAAAAAGTTGTAATATCATAAAGATTTGTTTTTATTGCATCAAGACTGGTTTTTATTACTGTCTCTTTGTGTTTCCACTTTATCGGCTCACAGCCATCTAATCAGGTATCCTCTGTCTTTTTGTGAGGTTTTCATTTGTGTATATGAAGTACAATCTCCTAGGCGTACTCGTTCGCTGACATTTCGCGCTTTCAGGTGCGAAGAGCAGACAAATTAAACAAGCGTGCTTAAAATGACAGCGCTCTATCTTTCTTTCGCTGATTCGTTTGTCATGCAGCATCCACGCGCCGCCTGTCATTCAAAACTCTCAGACTCAGGCCTGGACTAAAACATTTACCATAGCTTACTTCTTTATTGCTTTCGGTTCCGAACTTCTATGCTCAGAAACGTTTTCTACGCTGGCTTGTGTTTTCTGAGTCTGTGTTTTTGGTAGGCGACATGAAGTATGGGAATTTTTATTTACGTGGGTGAAGATACCTGTTTAGTTTGGCTTTGAGCCGGGCCAACTGTCTTCGAAGATTTCGCAACTTTGTGGTCGGACTTACTCGTGTACCGATTGTGTTGTGTCTGTGAATTCTAGGCGATAACTGAGCGGTTGGCAGATAAGGTTCTTGTGCTGCATTGTGAACTGTTTCTGTGAATACACGCCCAGACTCTTTCCGATGTCCACTTGATGTTCGAAGTCTTCCATTCGGTATTTTTCGTCTTTGGTCTCTCAATGTCTTGGTGGAAAGTGATGGCAAATGCTTTGATAATCTGTTTGTTAATTTTGATGGCTTTACCGAGTGAATAAAGAGTCCGAATGCTTTCTTATAATGCGAGCTGTTATTTCTCGACCGAGAAACCTTCCTCTGTGACAAATTTTTCATACTGTGATTTTTTTTAGTTTTACGTTTACTAAACTTGTTATGGCTTACTGGAGTTGTATCATTTCTTTGAAGAGCTGGCAACATTGCCTGGTTTATGTGATAACTTGTTTGAACTTTTCTATGTTTGTTTCTTTGACTTGGTAAAATTGAATGAGCAGGTACATCGATTGCACTTGCATTCGAGGCGCTCTCCAGTTTTTGGAATGCGCTCTTTTTCCTAACCCAAGTTTTTCTGTGATGTTTCAGTATGTGATATATTATATCCGAGAGATCGTGGAAGCCTCTTCCGTATCCAGTCCCGTCTACTGTATTCTGCTTTTCAATGGGTTCCAACAGACGTTGCCGATTGGTTACATTCCAATCACTGACAATGTCAGTTGAAGGAAATGGAATCATTGAAGCTTTTCTTTCCTTGGCAACTTGCTTGTCCCCTAAACACAAAAGTACAAACAAATAAATCGGTTGTGTGGAAACATGGTCTCGACATAGACTCTATGAGAAATCTCAATTCAGAGGTCATGTCCCGATGTCAACTAATAGGCCTCGCTTGTTATGTAACTAGACAATTGGTTTGCTTCGAGCCAGTTGGTTTTCAACTTTGTTGTGTTACACTAAGTGACTTGTTTCTGATAGGTTGTTCTGAGCCTCTCTACATATCCTTTGTACTATAAACACAGGTCTAACTTATGTTTATACAAGTATATTGAATTCATATTTCTTCACGGTAGAGGTGATGGTTCAGGAGTGCTCAAGGTAGTCCACCACTTGGCGTGCTGATGATGCTTGTTGATTACCCAAAGAATTTCAGGATTAAATCAGGTCTCTTGATCAGCACTGGTACCAGGATTCTCGCTGGCAACAAGACGAGGGCGGGACCATAAAAAACTATGGCCCATAGGACCTCCTTATTAAATCGCGTGAAACCTAATACGTAATTTACAAATGTAGCTGGCAAAGAGGCAATTGTCTACACCTACGTTTAAGTATGTCATTAAGCCATCTGACAGCTTGAAAAGCTCCACCTCCCGAACCGGCGGTGTAGAAATTAACCGCTACAAAATTTGCCCATAGTCCAAACTTGTCGTGGCATGTAGCCAGTTTCTCTTTGATTTCCTTATACGAATTCAGGCATGGCTGAAGAGGATTAGCCGCTGTACTGAACCAGTTTACTAAAACCAGGCTCCAGCGGTCATTCCAGGCAGCGTTCCAGCGAGATTCTGCGCGGTCAACACATTCCTTGGGAAAGAAATCTACAGCGATTACTTGACGTGATATATGATAGAGATGTAACTAAAATTTACATAAATTTCAACTATTAATGTGACCAATAGCTGTTTTTTAACGACAAAGGAATTATTTTGCAAAGACAAGTGTTTTCATTCATCTTGTGTGCCTGCTACTCACGTGAGCAGGGCAGATATGATAATTTACTCTACCTTCACGTTTTGTCCTGGGCTTCCGTAACGGTTCTCTCTGACGTAACGCCACATATTGGACTCCGTATAAGGAAAACCACTGAGACCATTGTTGTTGAACACCACCAGTCGACCCAATCTGCGCATGTCTCTTAGCGTGGGCCAATCATGGAACCTATCGCCATAATTGTCCTTAAGCAGCACGTAGGGAGAAATTCTCGCTTGGTCAAATACTCGTTTTAGAATTGTTGGATTTTTTAAGTAGTCTTCAAATATGATGGTGATAACTTCGCGCCTGTTATTCTCAAGGAATTTCCTGATTTCAATCAGCGTGTCTAGAAGGTTTGATGAACCACTCCAGAAACAAGAAGCGTGGCAGAGACGAACCTCCGCCGCTCCCCACCCTAGAGAGAAGTAAAATTGAGCAAATTGTTTTGAATATTGATTGCACCAGGGGAGACATTCCAGTTTTCACTGTAGTTTGGTGCTGGTCAAGGTCAGACACGTTGAATAAATACCGTAATTTAATCTAACAAGAGCTTTAAGTACAAAATAAGGTCTTTTATTTAGCTTACCTGGGTATATGTCTAACATAAGTCCACGCACACCATCCTTAAGTTGCTGGCTGACACTGAATCGTTGATTGCGGGCCCATACAGCAATATTTGGCGACTGGGAGAAGGAGTTATGGGTAACAAGAAACGCCACTTTGTTGAAAGGCCTGTCATAATCCTAAGCAGTAACAGTTAGTCCATGAGTCTATTTTCCTATCTTTTAGTATCTTTCCTTAGAAGGAATTAAACTATCAAGATAACGAGCGAAACTTACATATTGCCCCATTTCTTAAATCAGGCCTCTATCAGCCAATGAAATGGCTGAATGCAAAAGCCAATGTTTCATTTTATAAGGAAACTATTCTCCAGAGATAACTCCATACCTGTTCGGTCATAGCAGGTACACGTGACATTTGACAGGTGGCATATGGCTTGTCACACAACCTACACACCAGTCCATCAGCGCATGCGTATCCCGCAGAACAGCGCTCATTTTCTTGCCTTGGATGATGCAAGCACTTTTGATCCCCCGGCTGGCAGCTTAGACCTGGGGCACAGGAAAATCCCGCAGAACACGGCTCTTTGTATCGACGAGGATGATGGAAGCAAAGCTGAAAAAAGTCCGACTATCAGTTAGGTTAAGCTGTTAAGTTGAAAAGAAAGTCACTATGGGTCGTTATTAAATTAAATCAACTGACCTGAACGCCTGGTTCACACGAGAGACCACTTCCACACTCAAAACCAGCCACGCAGGGCTCACCATGAAGACGAGGCACGTGGAAGCATTTCTGAACTCCCGGATGACAACTAAATCCACTTGCACACGGCCTTGTGGCATGACAGCGGTCTCCATACACTCCGGGAGCCGCACATTTCTGTACTCCCGCCTCGCAGGTGTTCAAAGGATGGCAGCGACAGAAAGCTGAACAAACGTCACCAGCCTGCCCATTGCCGTTACCATGGGGACAGGAGAAAAACCAAAAACCATTGATGCGCGAACAACAGGTGGCAACGAAAAACATTAAAACCAAAATCCAGGAATAGGGCAAACACATTTAAAACTGAAGATAACTTGGACTCCTCTTCCAAAAGAACGGCATTGAAACTAATTGACGATGGCACTAAACGATGTATAATGCTAGGTCGGGTCCTGTGAGTTGGAGCAATCTTTCCTAAGCTTCTTCATTTTTCATTTTTAGGTGTCCTGTTTTAAACTGATGTGCGATAGAAACATTGAAGAAACAGCGTGACTACAACTAACTTTTCTTAGGTTCCCAGAATCGTGCAGCCATGCGTGAAATGAATCTTGGATGACGGCGGCCAAACGCTTGTGGCCATAAAAAATCCAAAGTACCATTGATCCGGTGGCTTGTCTAATTTGTTGTCAGGTTGTGTGATGTAATCACCGCCCTTTTTAGATAAAGATGACACGCAATACCAAAATATAGAAATTTGCTTTACCCGAGCGTCATCTACAGAGGGCACGGGTGTTGTGCACGAATTCTATTGTGCTAGTACTAAGAAAAAAAGAGTGTGTACCCATAAGTGCCTAGTGTAAATCGCGCATAGCCTTGTATACGGTATATCTTTGCAAAATGTGTCAACTAAACGCTGATAATACAAGGCGTTTCTTTCTTGCTGGGTTAATTTAAAGCAAAAATACGATAAGACTCGTCCACTAAAATTACGAGTCATTCAGCAGCAAGGCAAAATTGCCAGCGACATTCACTCATTTTGAAAGGCTATCACATCCACTTGGTAAATTGCAAACCAGTTATAAAGTTACGTCTGTATGCCCTTACACTGGGCTTACATGCAGCAAAACTTCAAGGAAAGGCAGATTGTAGATTATACGTTAAATCTACGACAACTGTCGTACAAATTTTTGGTGGGGCTGTGCCGCCCGCATCTCCAAATCCAGACCCTATTTCAGACCAAAAAATGCCATTTCCCACACCCGTTTTCAGACCTTGCCTCAAAAATCCATACCCGTTTTCAGACCTGACCTTGTACATGATTAAGCATAGCATATGCATCAGTACTGAACGGAAGTCAACGTAACAAAGATGAAGAGGTAAAATTTAGCTGAAATGATATATTTTATCTATTTCTCTTTCTCTCTTACCAGTTATTCGCCCCGGTTGATGGGAAGAAAAATAAGTTCATAAGCTTTCGTGAAGGTTCCCCCGATAACCATATCCAATTTCAGACCAAAATGTTCAAAATCTATACCCGTTTTCAGACCAAAACGGCTCAAAAAACATACCCTTTGGGGCGGCACATACCTATGTACCTTATATACGGAAGAACCCGCTCCCCGGATCTACATTTTTTTTCTGTGTGTTTTTTAATGGTTTTACTTGAGCCAGACTAAACGTTTTAGCTCGAAGTACAGCGATATTCACTGTGAAGTAACGAGCTCTGTGACTATCCGTCTCGATTTGCGAAAAGCGAGGAAACAAGAGAATACCTGTATCGTCGACTTAAATTGTATGGGCAGATTGAAAGTTGAAAAATGTTGCAGAACATCGACGGAGAAACTGGTTGAAGTTTGCAAGAGTATTTGATGTATCTGAAGAAATAGTAAGCCATCGCGAATTCTGTTTGGGCTTTGCTGTCGGGTAACAAAGCATTCAGTATGATCTACTGTTAGCGGTGATCTCATGGTGATCTCAACAAATGCCCAATCGTGGAAAATTTAATTGTTGCAGAATTTCAACGATATCATATGAAGAGCAATGCCTTGGGATTCAAGAACGTTTTAGATAGTTATTAAATGTCCCGGCCAGGTTTTAGCCTGCTATAAAATTTGTTAGTGAACATAGCAATATTTATATAGTAAGCTTAGTCTCCCTCTCTCCCGGGGGTTTAGAGAAGTTAGGAAAACTGTCAAGAGGTTTGAATAAGACTTTGGTGGAGCTAGGGCAACTTTGTGGTGAGAAGACGGGTTTTTCCTGGGTTTTCTATTCCCACGATTAACATTTCACAAAGGGAAATTAAGAGCAATGGCTTCTTCTGGTTTTTCCATTATTGATTAAATAGAGTTTTTCTGTTGCTGTCATTTGGCTAGTCTGCTTCATAAAACTGTTTTCTGTCGACTCGAGGTAATTTACTTTTAAATTTCACGGTGCGGTTTTAAGCTTCCTTATAACTTCTTGTTTTAGAGGTCTAAAATGGGGTATCGATTTTGAGCTCAGGTGTGAAATAGCGTATGGAAATCCACAGATTTTGGTCTGAAATGGGAAATACTGTAATTTTTCAAGGTTCGGGCTTTGGGGAGTACCACACCCTCGCAAGGAAAACACTGAACATATCTAGATATTTGAAAGATTGGTAAGCAAAATACAACCTGAGTAAAAGATAACTTAATTTCTCTCTAGGCGTTATCCTGGCAGTCTCCATTGTCGTGGTTACATGTTAGTTCCCTAGTACTTGTGAGAACAACCGAGAACCCTAAATCCTTTCCAAGCCTATAATATCTCAGATTCCAGTGCAAAAGTTCTAACTTTTTACTGAAATTTACCGCATTTCTCAAAGATAACAAACACTTGAAGCTCTTGCAGCGTACAGTTAACCATCGTATTTACATATTTACTACGGGAAATATGGTAAACTCAACAATTTCGACTATCAAAATAAGGTGGAGGGATTCTTTTTTACAAGAAAGCTATTATGCAATTGACTTCAAAGCTCTTGATTGCTGACCAACTATAATAGGTCAGAGCTATTCACCACTTATCAGCCATTGACACCCGGAGCCTTCAATAAAGTAGATTAATTACAATGATAGTAAAACCACTTTCAAATTCATTGATGTTTAAAATGAACAGTTGTTTTCGTATGGCTGATCACTTACTGAAACTTTACAGGTTACCAGAATGGCATGTTTGCAGTGGTGGGGGTAGAGGATGGGGAGAGTAGAGGTCCTATAATACACATTAGCAAAAACTACCCACCCTTCCCATAGCTGCTACACTCCTGACAGTTCCACCACTAGACGCCCGTGTAACAAGAGCAGAGTCAGTAGCTTTAAGAGTTGGTAACACGTTTGTTTTTGAGCTTCTTCTCTTGAGAAGTTTCTCGTGCTCCTCTTTAAGTGCATTGTAATCCCGCTTGAGATGGACAAAGTCTACAAAAGTGTGTTTCTCTGGAGTCTGTGATTTAAGAGCTGCTATCTCGTTAAGAAGTCCTGTGATCCTGTTTTTTAGCAAGTCTCTCTCTTTGTACATGTGTTTCAGTGCTTGAGCAGAATCTTGAAGATTGAATTCCAAAACTTTGTTGCATTTGTCCAGTTTATCAATCTCTTCTGCAAGGATTTCATTTTTCCCTTCAAGTTCTTGAATACGTTCTTTTAGTTTAACAATTTCCATTGCTTGATCCTGTTCCTCAGCTTTGGATGCCTTGGCCAATTTTGACTGCATTTCCAGAACCGCTATTCTAGATTTAAAGCTGTCCACTTCTGTTGACAGAGACTCATTTTCCATGCTGAAATCCCGCACACTCTTTTCTAGGATACTCTTCTCTTGTTTTAACTGTTCACAGTTCTGTTTAAGTGATTCAATAGTTGCTTTGGCCTCTTTAAGAGATGAACTTAATTTCTGCAAAATATAAAATCCATGACTGCTGTGAAAAATACTGTTAAGTTTGTTCTGTAATAAATTTTATTTAACTACCCACTCTCTCTGTTTTTATAACTTGACTGATTAATATTCACTGGTATAGATACATCAACAAGAACTAGTCTTCAAGTCTAAGAGGTCCAATTGAATCCACCTAGTGGTCATGCTTTGGTCTTTACACTCATCAGAAAAAATTGACAACACCTCTACCAACAAGGAATGTTCAAACGACATCCATTTTAAGATGAGTAATAGGGTGGTGGTTAAACTGAAAAACCTGCAATGGAAGAGTTTGGAAGTTTTCTTACCCAACACAATCTTATATGGTTTCCAGACATTAGTCTGCCAAGTGTCTAATATACAATGTATCATACAGTGATAGTGGCATGAAAGGTTAAGGGTAAAACAACAACCAATCTCACAGTTATGTCACTAGCATGTTATTAACATTAGGACAGGTCACTGCAGTCGTCATAGTAAGTCCTCTCAAGTGGTGTTTTTCTTAGTCAATTTACTCAAGTTATTTTCACTTACTGCAGTGTCACTTCCTGTTCTTTCCAAACATTCAAGTTGTTCTTTAAGAGTTTTGTTTTCGTTTAGAAGATCTTCATTCTTTTGTATAAGCTGTTATACAAAGAAAAAAATCAAATTAATGCACTGTCCCAAGTTTGAATCATGGTTCATGGTTCATGGAAATAAAACAACAACAACATTAAAAACAAACAAACATTTTGATGCTGGGGGTGTAATGACTAGTTAATTGAGATAGCACTTTTTGTGTTCGAAAATTACTGACAGGTAAAGTTTTAATTTGAAACTCAGGATGATTAACAATAAACCTTGGCTAATATTCATGATAATGTACATGCAGTTATTATGTACTAATGTCTAAGTAAAGATTTACATAATTTGCAACACAAAATTGTATCTACCTGTTGCCTTTCCAATACCCAGCTATTTTCTGCTTCAAGTTTCTCTGACACAATTCTCATAATCTGTAAGGAACAAATGTTAAGCCCATAATGTTACAGTTCCCCATATCTTATCAACTAAAATAAACCTCAAAGTAAAAATTTATGATGAGTGTTTTAATATAATAAATTCTTGAGTTGATGGCAAGTTTACATTCTCATTTCTTATTGATCAAGATTATTTCTATATGATAGGCTAGAATATGTAATTTAGTATTGTAAAGCCAGCACATTCTACCAGACACTGGCTCCTATCAAAGAGCTTATTAAACATGAAGCCTTGAACCTATAGTTGAATCAAATACGGCTCTAATATTGGTAAATCTGTGTATCACAGATGTGAACAAACAAAGAAAAATTGAAGAAAACACAATTCTTGTTGTTCACTCCAGCCTTTTACATCAATTGCTGCTTTGTTAGGATGAAAAATTCTAGCACAAGTTGAGAAGCAATAAAGATAGGTCCCCATCAATTGAGACAATTGCATTATTGAAGACATTGTTTCACATCCTTACACCTCCCTACTTGAATCTGAGTTTGGTACCTCAATCTTGTGCTTCTCTGTCAAAGCAGTGCAGTTTTCATCAATCTTCATTAAACAGTCTTTTTGCATTTGCTGTAGTTTTTCCTTTGTGTCATTTGCAATCTGATGAAGTTCTTGACACTTTGACAAATCACTCTAAAGACAAAAAGAAAGAATCTGTAACAAATTACTGGTATTATGCTTTTTCATCTCATTAGAGTTTACTAATAAATGTCAAAAAAGGGAAATACATATTAGTCATTTTTGCAAGAATAATATTATTAAATTATTTTATTAGTAGTTACTCTGTATTTTTATAGAACTATTAATTGAAGAAGAGCCTAAAGTTACTACAGCAGTTGACTTCTTTCTTTGCTCTCAAGATTATTCAAGTCTGTTTGTAATTCTTTAATAAATTAAGTGTTCTTCAAAGATTGTCAGTTCTGTGTAATTGGATACAGAGCAATGTAAACAAGTCATATATTGCAGTCACATGTGAGATAAGCCTCTAATCTTACTAAATTAAACAATGGTAAACACATTCAGATCATTGAACCAACTGGTTAATTAAAATTGCTAATGACAGACAAAGTTGACAAGAGATCTGACTAGGATGCTGAGGATCACAGTGAAATGGCCAATACCAAAACCTACTGAGACAGCACTTAAATTAGAACACCATGGCAAGATTGAATGATCAAAATGGCTTCTAGGAATCAAATTATGCTACCAAAAAAATCTCAAGATTACAAGTACATGTACCGTGCTCCTGTCTCACAAGGCTATAGATCTGTACAAAGTTTTAAGATGCTCTTGTAAGACTAATTCTTATGCACAAATGCTACTGTCACTCAGTTTTATGAACCATTCTGGCCTAAACGTGCACAGGTGCCACAGGTGACTAACTTTTGCCTTTGGAGAACAGAAAAACTTTTTTTTCATAAAAGCTTAAGTGCTGGGAAGCCAGGATTTCATGATTAGGAACCATTGGGCTTGTCTAAATTTTTCTTTGACCACAGCCTAACAGCAGAACAAAATGGGATATATCTGTGACCCAGTTATAGCAGATCATAACATCTCAACTGTGCGGGGTCACTATGATTGGTTATGGGCCATGTTCATTTGTGCATGTTGATGGCCCAAGAGGAGTAGGTGCAAGAATTTGCGGTGATGTGGTTGTATTTTATTTTTCGTACAGTTTTGCGCAAACTTTTATTTTAACCTGTGGTATTATGGTGTTATAGCAAGTGGTTTGCAGTTTTCATAATGTATAGGAGTATTGATCAGTGATTAAATCTGTCTTGTGAGCAGCGAGCACTTCACAAATTACAGATGGTGAGCAACAAGCACTTAGTAAAATTTCCTCTGCATGGAACTTTTCTTATTTTTAAAAAGGAAATGTTTATGCCAAGTAATCTGTCTTGGGAAGCTGGCTGGCACCGTTCAACCAAACTTTTTTGAGCATGAGCAAGCCAACACTCATCTCATGTTTGTGAACAATTTGAGCAAAGGACAAATTTCAAATTAAGTTGAATGGAACCATTTGATTCCTCTATGCATTGGTGATTCATTTGAATTGCGACCCCCAAAATGGGTGATCAAAGCTCGTGTTCAGGATATTCAAGCTTGAAAACTAGCACTGTGATTAATTTTCACAAAAAAAAAGAAGAAAGCAAGTTTTGTACAAAATTTAAGTGGTTCGCGGCTGTGTTGACATTGTAAATACTGAGGTTCTTTCATTAAAATGGAAAAGCAAACCTGAAGTATTGTCACTGGTATCTAACATATTCAGTATTTTGGCAAATTTTGTTGTGGTATCATGGGTTTTAATGTTTTTCTATGTGGTTTTGGGGTTTTGGATGCCCTTTATGCACAGTGAATGAGGGCAGAGCATGTAATGCTGAGCAGACCAGACATTACCATCTTGCCCACTCAGGTAGGCAATCACACTTTGATTGAATTTGATTCATCTTGGCTGGCCATTGAGTTCAAGCCATTTACATCAGTGATCTCTAGATTGAACTATGAGTACCAGATTGAGTGCAAATACATTTGTTGAATTTCAAACCAGTGATATTTCCAGAGCTATCACTTGTCATAGCTAATGGAATGAACGCACATACATAACGGGGATTCTGGGACATTATGTGAGAGCTTTTTTTTGCAAAACAAAGCTCTTAAGAGTTAAATTTTTGAGTGACAGCAAGGACTAGGATAATTATGTAAATTTGAGGCTGTTTAGCCGAGCATAAAAACGAGACAAGACTTGTTTCGTTTAACAGCATCAAAAGTGCATATCTTAGCTATTGCTGTCACTTAAAGATGAATAACTCTTGAGAGCTTTATTTTGCTAAAATAAAGCTCTCACAAAATGTCCAAGAGCCCCCTACTATTAAAAAGTCCTACTGTTACTCGATCATGTAGTTATACTTGAATCTAATAACTCCCCAAATAATATGTTAGAGGACAACCTTCCCACTTCAGCACTAAAAATAGGCTTCCCTTGCAAAAATTTTAGTTGTATTTCAACACATAACAGATAGGTACTGAATATTGTTAACTTGATTAGTTACTTGTGAATAACTTAGTTAATGTGTTTATGTTCTTCAGGATTACAGTGTAGCAGGTGTTAGTTACACAACTCTCTGGCTTCCAGTGCTGTTTTGGATTCTGAGACTAGCATGACGCTCAGTTGATAAAAAAAACCTTTCAAGTATATTCTTTCGATTTTAGAGAGTTTGTTTCACACAGGGCAATATCCATAACCGATTATTTATTCCCGTACCCAAATACACCAATATTACAGATTTTAAAAGATGTCTGATGAAGATGTGGGCCGGGTCTGTGTGATTACGCAGATGGAAGATCAGAGTTCTTACATACATTCACATGTAGCTTACCCGCAGTTTCTCCACTTCTCTCTCCAGAAGATCACATCTTGTGGCTTTTGCCTGCTGCAGCTCCAGTTCAGCAATTCTTGCTTTTAAGAGATCGTTTTCTGAGTGTAAATCTTGAAGGTGTAACAGAGTTTTTATGTGTTTCCCTGTCAGCCGTCCATCTTGGTCCACCCTATTCTCGTAGCTCGCTCTCCGTTCTGCTTTAGTAGACATCGTCTTCGCCTTGAAAAGATAGCTCAGTCGCACGGATGTTTTTAAATCTTTTCAACTCTTGAATCCAAAAACACAAATGAGTCGGAAAGCTAAGGAGTTTAACTTCCCGCTTTTTCGTGGCATTAAGTATCATAACAGTTCAAAGTTGTTTATTCGTCGGCAAGGAACCACTCATTTGTCCTCATTTGCATCTTTCGCAAAATAGGTTCCAGTTTCCCCTTCACCAGCGTCTGAGCCACATGACAAGTTCAAAATGGGTGTCGAGGAGTTTGGTGGCTTCGTTTCTATTATTACAGCCTTTTTGGCTGCGGTTTTTGTTCATGTCATAATATTTACTGTCTGGAAGAAATACAAAGAAAGACAGGAGCAGGAAGAACGAAAGAAGTGGTGGAAAGAAAACGTGATTTATCACATCTATCCCCGCTCTTTCCAAGACTCTAGTGGCGATGGAAATGGCGATTTGCGGGGAATTATGAACAGGCTCGACTACTTTGAATTCCTAGGAATTAAAATCCTTTACTTGAGCCCAATTTTTAAATCCCCCATGGTAGATAATGGCTATGATGTGTCAGACTTCAGAGACATTGATCCCCTATTTGGAAATCTGAACGACTTTGTTGAGCTTCTGAATGAGACTCATGCAAAAGGCATGAAACTCATGCTAGACTTTGTACCTAATCACACCTCAGATCAGCACCCCTGGTTCCTAGAAAGCTGCTCCAGTAAACACAGTCCTAAACGAGATTGGTATGTGTGGCTGGACCCTGCCCCAGGGGGTGGACCCCCCAATAACTGGGTTAGTGTGTTTGGTGGAAGTGCTTGGAGCTATGATGCTCAAACAGGACAGTACTACTTGCATCAGTTTTGTTCTGAACAGCCAGACCTCAACCTCAGAAATATTGAGGTACGTCAAGCTCTCAAGGAGGTTCTTATCTTTTGGCTTGATTTGGGAGTGGATGGGTTCAGAGTGGATGCAGTTCCTCATCTTGTTGAAGATTCTAAATTTCGAGATGAACCAACCAAGTCTGAATATGACCCTTCACGTCCTCAGTTTGATCACCTAGAACACATTTACACCAAAAACTTGGATTATAATCACAAAATTGTGCAAGAGTGGAGAGCACTTCTTGATAAGTACAAAGACTCCTACAGAATTTTAATAGGTGAAATCATGGCAGACCTCCCAGATGTTATCAAGTACTATGGTGGAAGAAAGAATGAGTTTGACTTCCCCTTCAACTTTGGGTTGTTGGGATTAGATGAATCTAAAACTGCAGAAGATGTATACAAAGTGATCTCAGAGTACCTTACTGCCCTCCCCAAGGGTAAATGGCCAAATTGGGTTCTGGGAAACCATGACGTACCCAGAATAGGTACTAAGGTTGGACCAGAATACTGTCGTGCATTGAATGTACTCCTTCTGACCCTGCCTGGAACTGCAGTCACCTATTATGGGGAGGAAATTGGAATGACAGATGCCAAAGTCCCTCTAAAAAGCTCCAAAGATTTCCGAAATCCCCAGAGATCACCCATGCAGTGGTGTAGTGAAAAAAATGCTGGGTTTTCTTCAGGGCCAAAGCTGTGGTTACCAGTTGCAGAGAATTTCAAAACAGTCAATGTCGATACACAAAAATTAGATCCAACCTCTGCGCTACACCTGTATCGGGAGCTTGTGAGGTTAAGGTCAACATCAAAATGCTTCAAAGGTCTCAGCTTCAATGTTGTTCATGTGGAGACTTCAATCCTTGCCTACACAAGATCAGAAGGGTGTTGCAAGATTCTCATAGTAATAAACTTTGGAGATAAGAGTTGGAGGGGGGTATTAAATGGCATCTCAGGTTCAGGAATTGTCAAAATTGACAGTGAAATGAAAATGAAAGAAACAAGCATGCAATTGGACAGCATCACACTCCATAAAGCACAGGCACTTGTTATTGCAATGACACAGAAAAATTAAGCAGTGTAGCATAAAATAAACACACTTGGATGAAGGGAGTTGTCAAATTATTAAAAATATTTTAATTGCACATCATTATTCATGTCAAACATTTTTCTCTGTCTGTAAATAACAGATTGTGAATATGGTACTTTTTTAATGTATTTTTTGTTCATTATAGCCTGCAAATGCAGGCTATAATGAAGGTTGTCGCTAGCAGGTTGTCGCTTGTCTCAGTGCCGGAAATATGTCTGCGTTTGCAGGCTATGTTCATTAACAGTGTATAAAAATACAATTTATTATTATTACAATATAAAATCCCCATATGCTTTACTTCATATTATCTTCATTACTGATAATATGCTAAGGTACAAGTCTGAAAGGAAAGCAAACTGTTTAAAACCTCTGCATGCTGTAGCTTGGTTTAGTGTTTTGTGGATGAAGAAAAGTCTTGAATAGTTCTTTTCATGTTGGATGTATATTGTGTTAGTTTTTGTTGTATTTTTGTTTTTAGTACAAAGCGCAAATGACTCACAAGCTACTTAGCTTAGTTCTTATACTATCTATATATTTATGTCTATGTAATTATTTAAAACCACTAACCAAGGCATTAGCAGTGTCCATATTTGTACATAATTTTACTTGTTTTCCTTCAATAAACAAGAGGTTTCCTTGACTCATTCAGTTGTCTTGAGCACAAACAGAGCATCATCAAGAACATAAAAGTCCCGATACAAGTCACCCTCGCATAAATAAGGAAGCCTTGTAAACAACTCAACAGTGAATCCACATGGCTCAAAAACATCTTTGACAAGACTGTTGACCTGTTCTTCCCAAGAACTGCCATTAACAGTTATAAACTCACTAGGCTGAACCATCTTTGCACCTGTTGAAAAAGGTTCAATTTCTATATTACCTGGTATATTAAATAATGTACCAAATGCATTTATTAATAAATTATCCTCAAAAGAGTGCCAACATAAGAGAGGTAACAAATGAATATACTTAGCCACTGTAAAAAGGATTCCCGTATGGTCAGAGAGCTTGGTACACAGTCTAACCATGTAAAAACTGGGGCCTGACCACAAAATCAACAAAGCAACACTTGCTACACAGGCTAATATTATTACCTGTGGAGAGACGACCGAATTGACTAGTGACATTTTTGAGCTGACTGTTGCATGACTGTTTCGACATCCCAGGCACACCGCGGCGCAGGGACTAAAAACGTGTAAAAATTATGGGATGTGACGAGAATAAAAAGCACATGGAAGATGAAAATGTTATTGAGTGTTTACTGAGTTTCGATTCCGCGTTATTTTATCCAACCTGTACTAGGTAACCATATCTTAAGCTTAATTTATTATTTTATTATCTAACCACTATCAAATATAGATTGCTAGCTCACTGTTCCCTAAAGTACTATCCAGTTTACTATAGATATATTTTTCTATGTGACACACTATGTGTTTCTCTAGACACAACTATAACTTTCCCCACAATAGAAAGTACTTCTCTGAAACAAAAAATAGAAAGAAACAAACAAAACTAACCTGACTCTACGCAAGGTTTAAATGGCAAAACCACTGCTACAATCAGTCGACCAGTAACTGGAGAGAGAGTTTGTTTGATGTCACTGAGCAGTGTCAGAGGCTTATCACATCTATCCAGCAGGTTCAGACAGGAAATCACATCAAATTTAAAGTCAACATTCATCCACTCACTTTCATCCAGCAATCTGATGTAAGACATTTTACATGTCAATTCTTTATTAGTGTCAACTGTCTGCTACTCCTTCTTGATTAAGTTAACTAAGATGACTAAGAAACTAAGTTAGTGTAAAATGTCAAGTCTGTGTCATCTAAGTGGTTCATACAGCTGGCAGTACTTTGGCTAGAAAACTTTACTTCAGAGTCATAGAGGCCCCTGAAGACTTATTTTCAGGGTACATTATTTAGAAAAGTGGCCAATAAATTGAAAGCAACAGAACAAAAAATATGCATCAGGGTACCAAGGAAAATAATAAAAGTAATTTATTAGGATCTATGATAAAATTCAGTAAATATACATGTAAGTGTTTTTTGAAGTGTAAAGTTTCTTCTGAACATTACAAGAGAACAATCCATAGGCATACATGACATAGTCAATGATCAAGGGTTTGCAATGTATTGTAGGGTGGCCATTTGGAAGTTTTCCCATGTGAGAGAATCAGTACTACAAAAGGATGGATTGACTTCTTTTCTGACATTAAGTGTTTTATAAGCAAAGATACAGTATTTCAATATGATTTTCTACATGGACATAATGTGGGACAAAACAACCATTATTGATCGTCAACACAGAGAAATGTAGTCACAACTACACCAGAATTTTTGGTTATCAACTATGAAATGTTATTTACATTAGTGACTTTACTTGGATGGCTTTTAAAATACCGGTACTATGCCTTCATTGTCACAAAAAAAGAGGGCCCAAATAGCCCTCTTACAGTTTTTCTGGAAGCCATCTCTGATTGTAACATGGGATCCATGCAATGGTTCAGTCTGGCAGAAACACTGCAGCTGGACCTTATCCAAGTTTCTGTAGCATTAATTCAGCAACTAGGAATAACAATTCCCACTACCCACTTGTCTGTTTCACGTAAAAGAACTATGGCCTCGTATATGTACCACTAAACAAGTCTATGTTGTAAAGTTATTGACATCAGCTATAAATACTGGATCTTAATACAGCACCAGAAAGAGATCAGATAATTTTCTGTAGTAGAGGCTTAATTACAAGCAATCACTTACTTAAATCCTCTGCGACTCAATCGCCATCTCATTGATGGAGACTGTTCTGTAGCATAAACTTCATCAAAGTGATGTTGAATAACGCTGGTGACTTTGCCATCACCAGCTCCCAAGTCCAACAGAGTGCCTGTCTTCCAGGACTCAGCCACACTCATTATTGTTCGAAACTGATGATTGGAAAACACAAACATTGATCCACGGTCCAAAATTCTGGAAACAACAACAAAAAAAAGTATGAAGATAGTGCAAGGAAATGGAAGTCTTACCACAGGTCACCTTCCATCTTTTATGATCATCACACAAATATTTGTCTTTTCATACTGATGATGTAATATACAGTTACAGATATCAAGGACATGTTTCTGAGAGAAATGGAAATTCGAAACCAGGTAACAAGCAATTATTTGCAACAGCTGAATCCATTCCACATTCGCAATCTGTTGTATCTAGAATGTCTCTATTGCAAGCCAGACAAGAAGAAGCTAGAAGATAATTGTTATAACAAAGAAAATGGCACCGCTTTTGTTCAATGGCAAACTTTAACACAACCTGTTCATAAAACTTACCCATTGGCCGTAGTGGCAGACATAAAGAGCCCAAAGAATCCTTTAAACAGAAGATGTCCAATCTGTGAAAACACTGCATCAGCCTTTTGATGACAGTTATTCAGGAACGCTTCAGTCTCTTCATCTAGTGTGCTCTCAATAAACTTTGCCTGTAAGTCATCTGAGAGGTTTGAGTTTTCACAACTGTACCACTAGGAAGAATAGTTAAAGATGTGACTAAAATATACAGGAATAACGTTTTTTTGTTAAATCAACTGGTTTAAGAGCAGGAGCACCAGTATATGAAGATTATTTACTACAGATTATCTCTATGGTAAAACCTATATGAGTAATAACGAAGAGGCAAGATTTGCTGTTACTCCGAGTTTCGTGCTTACGCACTCATCAGACAGTATTTA
>OMLO01001449.1_pt1 | contig 18247 bp, 8 predicted proteins | sample 1674811 | NCBI WGS metagenome assembly OMLO01 (sample SAMN06265003, study PRJEB25207) | coral metagenome | isolation source: Coral host | place: Mexico:La Bocana,Puerto Morelos, Mexico | collected 2008-11-13 | reverse complement strand
GTCAATAGTTTTTGGTTGCCCTCCTGAAATCCTGCCCATGAAATCATGGCTCTATTTTAGCAACACTCCCAGAAATGTCTGAGAAGCTCCGCTTTTAGGCTTGGCTAAATCTATATATTAGCCCTTTTCTCTCACTTAGTAATAAAACCTATTATTTTTTTCCAAGCGGGCACGATAAGGAATCGTAGAATCTGATCGGTTCTTAGCGCGGTCCGGATTTTCCTATCTCTGACCAGGGTCACAGTAACGCTTGCGGAAGTTTTTCGCATGATTTTTTTTCAATAGAGAGTTTGGAAAAAAAAATAAGTTATTTACCGACCTAGGGTCGGTCCATATAGGGAAAAACTGTGACCTCAGGCTTGAAAATGCTGCCTTCAAGACCTCGGTCACAGTTTTTCACTATACGGACCTCCCAGCCGGCAAATAACACATATTCACCCAGCCCTCACCGACGTACGTTGCGCTTGTAAAATGATAGCGCCACATAAACATAGGATATAAAACCTTTTTTTTAATTTTTGTTCCTAAACGACAAAGGCAAAAATTTTAGGCCGTTAGTTTCTTTACAAAGAGAGAGCGTGTAAGAATGAATGCGCCCCTCATTATAAACTCGGCTCGAATGTACCTGCAAGCCGGTGCATTGATGTGTTCAGCACCAGAGATATTGCCCAGGCCGCGTCATACGCGAAGGAGGCCTCGTGACGAGCGTTGAATCCAGTTAAAATCTTAAATTCTTCGGCATATTGTTGAGCAGTCTGAGGAGGAATTTAGTGGAAATAAACAAAACAAAGGTTTCTACATATTGATCTAACATTGCTAAAATTACTTCTTTCAAGCATAGCTAACATCTCGTTCACACCTACAAGTTAAGCATGTTTCAAAAGAAGTTTAACTGCTGAAGTTTAAAACTGAGTTGCTCATACCGAGCGCGCTCCACAACAAAACAAGGTAAAAACTAGCTTGAACAAAATGCATAGCAAGGTGGTTTAAAATTTGTCTTGTAAAGCTGTGACTGGAAAGCATAATCAGCAAATCAGAAAAATCTAAACCTGATTTAGTAAAACTTGTTTAGTCGGGTACTTTACGTGCATGAATTTTGTTGCAAATCATGGTGTTAATTATTTACTTGTATTACCTACCCAGCCAGATACCGTTCTTTCCTTGGAAGTTACATCATCCTCGTTCAGATTCAAATGATCTGTAGCTAAGTATCCCTCCACTGCTTTCCTCATCTCATCTAGAGAGCAGTCGATATTATCTTCATCCAGACTTCTCTCCCACCATTTGTCTTCATACCAACCAATAATGATCCATACGTATTTCTTACCGTACATTTCCTGTTTATAAGCCTTTAAGAAGACAAATTTTTGATTTCAAACAAATAGCAAAGAGTTTTTTTTCCTCAGAGAAAAAATCGAGAAGAGGTTAAAAGGTAATACTTAATTTGCGTAAAATTAAAACAACGACAAAAAAGTCACTAAAGTATAAACAACAATACCTCGCAGAAAACCTGTCTAGCACGTTCCTCGTAGAAACTTCCAATGATAATTCTCGCGTCTTTTCTCTAAAGGAATAAAAAAACAGGTAAACTCTACTGAATTTTACAAATAAAAAAATAAAACATTCCGTTAAAACTGAGAAGAATGCCCTTACAGTGTTACCTTGATATTCGCGAGCTGATTCACTGGATTTCCAGTGAAACTTTCCCCTGTAACAATCTCAATCTTCATCTCATGAAGAAGCTTGTTAAGTTTTTTAGTGGCCTATGTGGAGAAAACGCCATTAGAAGAAGAAAAATGCTTGACGTTAATTAGCGAGCGAGATTAGAAGATGGATCCGACTCATACAAGAGCATGCTATTTTTTCAGATAGTGAAATCGAATCGAAAACTCAAAAAAATCATCCAGTTTGATATCTGTCAAATGCAAAACGTTTGAACATACCTGTGAGAAGATCCCTGATGGTTCATTCTGGTGCAGAGTGGCCACTCGTTTCCATCCATATTTTGTTAACAATGCTGCACGTGCTGGGTTGAATGCTAAATCAGAAGAAATTGTTCGGAAGAAACGAGGATACAATTCTCTGTTTTGTAAAGCTGGAGATGTTGATGAGTAAGATACCTGAAGAACAAATAAGAAAAGAAAATTTAATTAATCAGTATATTTTCTAAATGTTAAAAAAAATGTTCTGTGTTATTGTCTATATTCATTCGCTTAACTACAACTAGCTAGTTCGCAGGTATGCCACTTAGACTGAGTAAAACAAATACATTATTTAAACATAATTAAATTAATTGAAATCCCAACTGGCGGGAGACAAACCCGTTGGTGGCTATTTACAAGCATCATGAACCGAGGAGTTCAACTAGTTGAACTTCTCTACCGAGAAACAACTCCAGCTACGCGGTCAGAGCGGGACCTGTAGATGATGCAAGGAGGGTCTAAAGGTATGTGATTGGTTACAATCAGAACCTGAGCAATACAATTTGTCATTTTTCTTTAATGAATTAAGTTTTCTGAATTAGGTACACATCAGTGTTCATACTGTATATAATTAAATTAAATTCCTTTTACGTATTGGAATGGAGAAAATCCAATACGTGTAGAGAAACTGGCTTACCTATTACTCATTACCTTATTTTTACCTTATTTTTACCTTATTTTTCTTTTTTTTAATTTTTTCTTTATTTTTCTTTTTTTATTTTTCTTGGAGCTTAAATTAAATTAAATTAAATTAAATGAGGGGTTTCCTTACAACAATTTTATTACCTCCGTTGGACCAAATGTTGATGTTAACATTGTAAAACATATACGACAAGTGGAACAACAAGTGAAAGCCCGGGATTTTGTTAGTCACAGCACAGGATCATTTTCAATTACTTGCTTACCTGAAGTAGATTCCAGTACTTTGAGGTATCGGCTATTGGCTGAGAGACTGATGAAAAGGCCGCTCCGAGCAGCATAATTTTTGTTGGTTTGTTGTAGATGTGGTCATATAGAATGTGCATGCCAACTCCAGGGTCACACTGCGGAGAAGAATAAGTTCTGTTAATCCTACAGAAATAACTAAATTTATGATTCTATTTATATTCTAGGGCAAATACTGCTATCCGCTTGGCTGAGCTGTTGCATCACTATCACCATCTGTATGCAGTACCATTGTAAATGGTTTGAACCCAGGAGTATCAGTAGTTCGTCTAATGTGATCGTCCGGGTGAAGGTAGTTCTGAAAAGAACTGTTGTTGGTGACTGACGTTTCGACAACCTGATCGGAAGTCATCTTCAGAGTGAAGATGACTTCCGCTCAGGTTGTCGAAACGTCAGTCACCAACAACAGTTCTTTTCAGAACTACCTTCACCCGGACGATCACACTAGACGAACTACTGTATGCAGTACGTAGGTGGAGAGTGTTCAATAGTGGTTGGAATTTTACAGTAATTGAATGTCGCTGACAGTTTTTTTTTTCTTTTTTTTAAGGGGATGGGGGAGGGGTTGGGGGGAAAATACATATAAGCCGTCAAACTTTGATTTCGCGTTAACATTTGCATTTTTAGAACAAAGTTTCCTCCGGGGCACCAATCAGGTCATTGGCTGTTAAATATAATAGCCATGAAGAGCTAATAATCTAGATGAAACGGTCACCAACGGGCCGTGAGATTTGGCCTTATCAACAAAGTAGAGTCAAATTTCATGAGGTCTAAATTAAGTGAAGTGATCACAACTGCAGTTCTAAGCAACTGTTATTTAATAAGCATCCAGAATGAAGATATGATTTGATACTTCAATCAGGGGGTGGCATACCATATCAACAGTGGAAGGTGTGGTCGTATGAACGGGATGAAACCATACGGGATTAAACAGATTGGAATTTCAGAATGTGGCAGTTGGCCTTACATAATAGGCTGGCCGCATTAACGAGTTTTCTTGTAGTAAAATGAATGGACGTTTCGTTTCCGTAATAAAAAGGTAACCTTATTATAAGTTGATAAGTTGATCGTTTGTGCGCACAGACCTTGGTGTCATTGAGTACCAATCGCAGTTCATATCCCGGTAGGATGTCTGTTCGGTTATTCACTTGACTTAAGGCTAATTCGACGACTTCCTTCACCGCGCGTCCGCCGGTCCATTGACATGCCGGTGTTAAAGGAGAGTAGCCACCAATCGTCAAATACTTCAAGCCATGAGATGGCGCTGTAGGTAGAATGGTTACAAAGCAAAAAAAAAATCGATTGTAAGATTATTCGTGTTTATTTGGACTTCGGTAATCTGAAAAAGGCATTTTTTTGTACAGACTATTTTTGATGAAAGGGAAAGTGCTTGACTGTTAAATGAGAATCAGCGGTGACATGAAAATATCGGATTTTCGTCCTTACTTTCAGTACAGAATACTTGCTTCGTTTTAATCTACATGTCCTAATAACTTGTTCAAGCGCTGGCGCACATCACATTCATGAGTAGCTTGATTTATTTCGTGAACCAGAATTCAAAAAAATGGGGAGGGGGGGGAAATAAAATCGTGTCTTATAAGCATGCCGACGTTCTTTGACCTTAACGAACAACACGACTGATAACAAGACTGACACGTCAAAACGGAACAACACTTAGTACGAGGGATTATTTAGAGGTTACGATGTAATTTAGTCAGCTTACACTCAATGGAGGTAAAACAAATTTGTTTTTCTTTGCTTTTTTTTCTTGATTTAATAATGACCTTGAAAGGCTCGCATGTAACGATTAACACTCACACGGTGTATTACATACTTTGACAACTTTTATTCCTATTCTATACATGACTAAATTCAACTCCCTCCTTGCCTCAGATAAATGTATTAAAAGACTCAAAGGCAACGTAAAGCTGTGATGAAAAATTAGCCCATAAGGGGTTGGAAAAAATGCTGGAAGCCTAACTAGTTCCAATTCAACAAAGTGAGAATGACGTGTTGTTGTTATGGTGAGTGGATTATTAGAATTTCCTTGTTCCTTTTCTGTCGTAAAATAAATGTCTTTGGTTTTTCACCTACCTCCACAAAAAGCACAGTAAAGGAGCAATAACCGGGCGGCTTTCGCAAACCTGGAAGGTTCAAATCTTGTCATTGTGGAAGTCACTGTTTCAAAAGTTTCAGACCTGTTTACATAATTCAGTTCTTCGGCAGTTTGGCGGCTTCATCAGCTATAACAATTCAAATTGCTTTTCTTTTCGCCGCCTGTCCCAAAGCAGTCTTTTTTTACTGTGACGTTCGGTACACTGGACGACACTAACTGAGATCCGCGTTGCTTACCGCAGTAAAGTTGTAGCGGTTTATAATGGCAAACATTCGAACCTGACAATGATAGCATTCCTTTAGCACCTTGTTGTCACATGTCGCGTAAATCTGCTTTATTAGTCTTTTGGCTTGCACAAACTGTCATTCAAAGCAGCATCAGCGTCCTGTGAGACAATTTTCAATAAGGATAGAGTTCAATGACAAGGAATTACATTGTGAGTACATCATTGGAGGCATTTTGTCATTATTAGGCTTGTCAGAACATTCTGTGATGACTTACGCACATTCCAGCAGTTGAAACAAAAATTGCTCGAGTAGGTGTCTGCAGACGATACACCGTTACTCAGAAAAATTTGCCGTTCCGTCCTGGAAGAAATGTGTGTATTATAGGCTGTGGAAACATCTTAATGTTCCAAATCGCTTAACTTGGGAAAGCTTACATAAGATTAGTTTAAATATTTAAATGTCGAAGGATTAGCGGCCTAGCTATGCAAATAGATCGAAAGTTCACGACGACTTGTTTACGTTTTGCCACAGACAATTGCCACGAGTGAAAAGAGCAATCATCATGCAAAATGTCGTCTCCAGTACATACACATCTAGACACATCGTGATTATATTTTGGTGCGTTGGCCAGCTAGCCAAATCAACAGATGCTACAAAATCAAACTAAGACTGAGATGTGAAAACTAAGTGGGTTAAAGCCAAACACCAAAAGCCCTGATGAAAATCAGCAGGCAGTAAAACGGGGAACGCGTGCCCTGGCTAAGGCCGTGCTGACACTCTTGTCAGAGTCTTTGGGTATCTTAATCTAACATACTTCCGTGACCCAAATACTTGGTGATATGTAGGATCTTGCTGCTTTTAACGTGACATTTTGCGTATTAGTATTAATCTTCATTTCCGAAAAAGGCTCTCCATTTGTTGAATAGGGTTTCTATTTTTGATTTCTTGAATACAATCCAGAGTTTGGAAGGTCTACACAATAAAAATGATTCGACCTGCATATCGAAATAAGTTATCAATGGAGTTAAGTTAAAGTTAACTACATTACCTTAGTATCTCTGTTCCGCACAAATTGCGTTATCGAATAGTAATAGTAATTCTTCATTGAGCTCAGTCATGTAATTAATTGAATAATTTCACATCTTGAAATTATATTGCACACAAAGCTGATTCTATCTATATTGAATTCCAAGTTCGAGCTGGAAGCTAAATTAAATTTAACAGTTTCTTTCTTTCTTATTAACTCTGGGTACAAGTTAAGCTCTACCTATAAAAAGAAAGCAAAAAAGGAGCAATTTCAAAATTACAATATTTAAAATGCAAACCATTCTTTAGCGCAGGGAGAAGGAATTCCTTCTTTGTATTCCTTTTCTAAACTTACTTTCTTTCATCTTCGCCTGCGTGATTTCTTTTTCGCGCTTTAGGTACAGTGTATGCGCTTACGGTTGCGTGTCTAACCTGATTGACCTGTAGCGTTCTACAATTGGGTCCCCTGTGTACGACTACACAGAAAAAAATTCCTATAAGGACAACAAAATGGCCACTCCGCTTGATTTCAGGGGCATGTCTCACGGCCAGTAAACTGGTACCGTTTAATACCAAGACATGTGGCGAACATGTGAGCATGTGAGCAGGTTATGTGAGCTCAGCCTGATGTGAGCTCGTCTTTGCTTTGGGCCATCTTTGGACTTCTTTCCGTTCAGCTGAGTCGCCGTAGATTCAACTATTTTGTGCTCTCAGCGCTGGATTTTGGTAGATTTAAACGCTCCAACGGTAGCATTTATCGAAATCTGAGGGAATCATCCATATTTATTTTATATGTTAACGGACACGACTTTGAAGACCTTTGCTTTGGGATGTTAACTGTGGGAACGCCATATTTTGATTGCATTTGTTGATTAGTTTCAGTCGTTACAGATAGCCGAGTCTTTATCCAGTCCAATATTGTTTGGAGTCAGTGGAAAAGTAATCTGAAGGCAAGATCCATAACAGTGAGCCTGAACCATGGAACGGCAAATTATGTAAATACTTTCTACTTTTATTTATCAAGGAAAATACTCGAATCAGTCGCACGGAGTTTGTTTTCGATAAACGAGCACGCGATTGCAAATGTTTGCCTTATATATTTGTGCTTCCAGTTTAGAATAATGTACGTGAAAATTATACTTTTACAAATTAGCTCTTACGCTTACAATACCGGGTAATCTGAAATACTTAGCATGAAACTTGAAGGCTAATGTATGTACATTTTAGTTCTATTGAACTTATGAAGTCTGCGTAAACTGGCGCCGTTACGCAACGTATCAACAGACAGTAGTTCATACAGGTCACCTCTTCACTAGCATAGACTCTGACACCATGCATATCTGTCTGTAAAACCTTGGTTGTTGATAAAAAAATGTTGATTTTAGCAATAGACAGAGGTTGAAAGTCAGCTAGCGAAATCATTTAAGGCACACATATTAAAGTGGCGACGTCGAACGCACTCTCGTGATCTTTCATTACTTCAAGCTTAATGAAAAAGGAATGATTTTTTTTTCTCAATAATTTTATTTCAGCACAGGTAAAAAATCAACTTGCTTGAAACTGAGATAAAACTGGTGACTCATTTCTTGATTCCGTCTGCGCGCCTGTTATATACATGCATATCCTTCGCTAGCTCCCCTACACGCTAGTTTCAGCAGAGGCGTCTGCAGGTACCCTATAATATGGGCTGGACTCATCATGCTTGCTCAAGTCGCAGTATGGTACATCTCTTGTCATAATAGTTTCCACTCTGTCAATCAATTCCGAGAAACTTGGCCGATTAGTTGGATCTTCCCTCCAACATTCATTCATCAATTTATATCTGTTAAGAAAAGGTGGCAAATGTGAAAAATTCCAAAAGTTTTGAAGTAGTAATTTTGCAAAAACTGATACAAAAGTTGTACAATTTGAAACGAATATTAGAGCAAAAACTCGACGTTTCGATGTAATTATCTAAGAGGTAACCAAGAATGATGGCGTTGTATAATGTTCAACCAAGAGTGATGGCGCTGTATAATGTACAAGCTCGTGGTCTTATCTTTTCAAGACCTTTAAAGTAACGACAGGAAAATCTGGTCGTACGATTGTCATAATTGCATCAGCTTCTATCGTTCTTCATACCGTGTACTGATTAAATCTTCACCCGCTTGCAGCTTGACAATAGTCGAGCTTAGCTCAGCTCAGATTTGATCACTGATCTAAGCGAAGCTGAACAGATTCGAACTTAATTTATCTGAGCTTCACTTAAACGAGGGTAACATCGATCGTTCTTCATTTTTCATTTTCAAACTGACTAATAATTTATCAAGTCAAACAAAGAAAATTTTTACCTTGACGGTGTTCGGAATGATCTGATCTTAATTAGCGCAGATTTTTACGATTTTATTTCTCCGGTTTTCTTTATCAAGCTTTATCAAGTCTTATTAGCTTTTATCAAGCACTTAAGACAAAATATTTGACTACAAACACCTCGTAGTATAGCAAAAACACTCCGATACAAGTCTTATAGTGAACTCCTTTCTCGGTGTTTGGAAATGTGGTAGAACACGGTCTCTCGTGTTAGATCGTGTTAGATATATTACGTTAAGCCAGCATTACAAGCACACTTCAGTTACTTACACTTCATCACAACACATTGGCGGCCTCTCCATTCGATAACCATTTTTCAGTGCTCCACATATTTCTGTGTTACTCATTGTTGGGTAAGGTGCACCTCCTGGATCCGAAACCAAGAAATCAAGATCAACATGAAAAAACAAAAATTGCAGAAGTTAGTGTGCAGCAAGAAGTTTTTTCATGATTAGTGGACTTAATCAGGCCGTTGTGTTTAGGCAATGTCTTAGAACGTTGTTTAGCAGCGCAATAATTCAAGGTCTACATCGCTGTGTTTTATTTTAATCTTGGTTATGGTCCATCTATAACGCCAAAGAGCGATCAGTGACATTTCGCAGACAACGAAATAATAAATCTTCAAAATTTCAGCCACATTTCGTCTAAAATGATTTTTCGTTTAATCTTGCCGAAAAGCTTCACATTTTGTGGAAATCTAACTTCGTTTGCATCACTGTAAGGATAATTTGTTTGTGACAGTTGTCTGTTGTAAGATATGATCCTCGGTATCTTGGACGGCACCTCGGTATATCTCGTAGCTATTCAAAACCGTTATTCGGGAATACTCTTGATTTCTAAACTGTTTGGTCACTTAGCATCCAAAACGAATAAAATTTCGACCTCTTTTTTTTGTTTTTCAACTGACTGTATTCAATATTTGCTTTGTTCATGGCAATGCCTGTAGCGCCTACCCCCCGGACTTTTTTCTGCTAAATGGCAAACATTCAACTAATTTTTTTTTAAATTGACTCAGTGTACAGAAAATCTAACCATATTGCTAAATACTCACTGAAGTACAAAAAGAAGAAATAAAAAGAGCTATCTGAAGAGGTCTACATACCCATGGTGGCCATTTCCCAGAGAAGAACACCATACGACCAACTGTTAAAAATTAGGAAAAACATATATAAGTTATTATTATGTTTTGCTTCAACTAGGACGCGATCCCTGTAAAAAGGTTGTTGGAATCCAGTGTTAGTATGTCTGCGCAGGGAGACTATCGCACCCAAGTAATTGAAGGGGTACAGTCCAAAATCCACTAATGGCACCCCTCTACAATGGCCACTTTATTTGGTCCCGGCGGATGGTCCTTATAGTCACTCTTATTTTAACCTCTCCGCAACGGCCAGTTAATCACCCACTTACGAATGGTGTATACAAAACAGCACTTTTTTTGTAAAAAGTCAAGAAAAAAACTGTCCCTTCAAACCATTAATTCGACGCTTAGTGTTAAAACATAAACGTGACGACTTTTAACTGCTCTTTTAGGTACCGGCCAAGTTTTTCAATCGCTGTAAATGAATCGATCGTTTAAAACATGGCTAATTCATTTTTTTCCTGTCAAACGCATCATATGTATACCTGTGTGTTTCAGCAGAGTTTGAAAATTCAGAAAAGTTATTAATATTACACTACGCAAGGCATTTATCGGTAAATTAAACGGTTCATTCTCTTTGAAATTTCTGGCATAAGTTGTTTTAGTTCTTATTGTTGTACATCCCAAGGAATTCTGAAAAAGTAACTTTAACTTTTAAGAATTAACAAGGTCCAAGAAATACCATTTCATAAATACGCCGTCAAAAAATCTACTTACACATCACTTTTAATAGTAAAAACACTATACTCGATCGATTCGGGGGCCATCCATTTGACAGGAAGCTTTTTCGTCTTTTTAGTGGTGTAAACGTCTTCGTAGATCTCACGCATCAACCCAAAGTCCGATACTTTAACCCGATTATCATGACCAACTAGAATATTACGGGCTGCAAGATCACGATGAACGAAATCTTTCTCTGCGAGGTGATTCTGTCAAAGACGAAAAATAAATACTGATGGGACATAATACATGTAAGTTATCTGTTAGTGGTTGCACTGTGGATTCAGAAAGAGAGCTGCTCAGGAAATCCTTGGGTGATGAATTTGTGGAGGGAATTTTGCTCGCCAAATTTGGGCCTATATTGGTAAGATAATCACAGAAATTATTCGCAGGAATTTATTCAGCTGAAGAATTTTCCGCGTTTGCCTTAAGCTAGATCTAGCCTTATCCAATTTGTTGTCATGGTGACATGAACAACACAAGTTAGCTTATTTCTAAATGACTTATAGTTGGATTCACGTTCATGACTTGCTTTCCTTAAGAATAATTTATAAAGCCTAGCTTTATGATTACAGTAGTAAGCCACGGATTATGCAGAGTTTTTAGGCCTCTTCTGACCAAATATTTCATCCTAATGCGCAAATCAAATAAAATGAATGGTAATAAATATCTTATCAACCGAGTTTCGTCGGTGGGTATTGACCTTACCATCCCCCTTGCTATTTGCCAAGCAAAGGAAAACAACTGTTGAGTAGTAAAGCTGTCATCTTCTTCATTTCCACGATAAAGATCCTCGTTTGAGAGAAAATTTTGAGAAGCTTGGTTGTTTCTTTGTGATGTCAAAGACATCGCTGACAGGTCGATGTCAGTTTCTGTGTTACCCTCACCCTGAATAGACAAAACAAGACATTTAACTAACTGTGTACTTAAGGTAACGAAAGTTGATTTTTTTATGAACAAGGTATCAACATCAACAAGAGCCTATAGTAACTGAAGGCGTAGACATGAATTGATAACTTTTTTGTGCCACGAAGTCAATACCAAGTGTAAGAATATACTCTAAGCATTCTCGATTGTTAAAAATAAATACTGCAGTCACCTTTTTTAACTCGTAAAATTCAATAGCAAGTTAGTTGTGGTGTGCAGATTGCACAAATGATATGCACATGAGGGGTCAGTGTCTCATCCGTTGACTTTTTGGGCAATGACTGCTGACCAGCAAATAAAACGTGATAAAGCAATGCATGCGTAAATACTGCGGGTGCATACATCGTTTTAGATATTACGTAACTACGTGTGTTGTAATGAAACTGGGAACTTTTTTGGTTGCTTTTTTTATCGTAAATAAATAAAATACATAAATTATGTTTGTTTAACGAGGGTAGCAAATAACAGTCATACGACTGGCAAACCCGTGGTTCTCAAATTCCCAATCGAATTGGAATTTAGCAGTGTTGATTTTTGTGGACGGAGGAAAACCGGAGAACCCAAAGAAAAACCTCGGAAAAAATAAAGTAAAACCCCCATTGTTGTTCTTTCCTTTTTACCTGCGTCCCTGGGGGTTCTAAAATGGGAAAATTTACGGTGCAAATAGAATAATAAAACACCAAAAGCTCTCTTTTACTTCAGCAATATTATCTGACGAGTCGCTCAGGTCAACGATGAAACCACTGTTGTAATATTGCTGAGTAGATTCCGTCTTCGATGAGGTTTGACCGTCTTCTGTCGTCCCTTTGCGGACTTCCTTTTCCTGTACGTACTGAAATAACATCAAACTTATGCGCCACATATATCGTCTTGTTGGTTGGAAAATGAAATTAAAGAGGTTTCACTGGTCTGTCAAAATGTGGATAGTCTAATTTCCGTGACATAAAAGTAATAGGTACTCCTACAGAGTAGTACAAGTTGGAAATAATTGTACTGCACTCCAGAGTTCAGAGTCGCAAATAGTTAGAATACCGTTCTATCCATTCGTCGATGAATTTTAATTTAACTGAGCAGGGAAAAGGTTTTAAAAAAGTCAAGTTAAACATTTTGCAGTCTTACTGATCGAGTTTATTTATTCATTTCTTCTGTTTCTTTTTTGATTAATTAATTGCTGTGCTCAAACTCTAGTACATATCTCCCAAATTTCAATATTTTTAAGTTTTACTCATCTCGATTAGCCTTTTAGTTATTCTGAGTAAATGTTATCTTTTTATGTACTGATATATTGTGTTGCAAATTAAGTTTAACTTTTTAATTTGTAATGTAGCTTGTTGTTGTTGATGTTGTTGTGTCCATGTTTCTCGTTACAAAATTTATTCATCGTCGGTCCATGATTTGGATTGATCTAAAATACAGTCAACAGGAATGTCTCCACATGATTAAGATGTACCAGCACCTTGTTATTGATCAGAGAGTCTCTCGCTAAGAAAAACGGATAAAGAGAGCCAGCAATTTATAGTAATTGCAATACTACAGTCCCTCTCTTGTTGATTGACAGCCTTTTAATGTATCATTCTCTGTGGCATCCGTCGTTACAAGGGAAGATATTTGGAGCTATAGGTTTCACTCCCGTCTTTACATGACAAAGTTCAACATTAAGGCAATACTCAGTACAAGTGTAACTTCCTACCAATCTTCTCTTGCGTCTTAACCACTGCAACAAGTCACCAAATGGAATGTACTCTATCGCCATGAACTTGTGATCCTGCAATGTGCAACAACCAACCAGCGACAAAATATTCGGGTGTGCACCCAGAACCTTCATCATCGCTATCTCAAACAGAAATTCGTCTTCTTGTGCTTCACTTGGATCATCTAACAAGAAGGAAATCATGAACAAAGATATAATTTAGGCGACTTTCGAGTCGACAAAAATAATTATCTTTATTTTTTTCTGAAGCATCTAAGCGGTCCAGAATCCTAAATCCTTGGATCTGATTGGCTAATTCCGCGCGCTCGAGCGGTCCGGATTTTCCCATCTAGACCCCGCGTACGGACCGCTCCGAGTTTTCCAACATTGCGGCTATTTTAGCAGCTTTTTGTTACGCTAAAAATCTCCATGAAATGTATATCACTTATTGCTCAGTTAAAAATCAGCGAAAAGTGAATCTCTTCTTTTAAATACTTCAGTAAACAACACGGGTTTACTTGGCCGAAACGTCAAACCCACGCGCACGTTGTGAAACTGCTGCAGTAAAAAATCAACAAAAATATTTCTTATGAAGTAATTTTCCAGAGCGAAAAAAATAAACATGTTATTTGCCTGCCTAGGTCGGCAAATAACATATATATACCGCTCATGTTGTTACTGGCACATGCTAATTTTTCACTCTTTACGCAGTTTTCTAAGCATACAAACCCTGACTTAATTCGAAAAATAGTGGTATGTTCAATGCCAAATAAAACACAATCAGTTCATTCACTTGGTTTCAGACTGGCTTTCTCATGATATATTATGTATTTTATGAACAAAATTGCATTCTGTGGCACAGAAAAGAGCATATAACGTAAAATTCCGAAAGTAAATACCCTCGTTACTTTCACAATTAGCAACCTTTGGGGCCCACTACCCCCGGGGTAGTAACTTTCGGGGAGCAAAAGTGTCCTTTTACTAAAAATTAGGTGAAATTCGTTGATCCATGTTGCTGTTACATGGGCGAACTTCTCCTATTCCAATTTTCTCTTGCTGGTCTTTTCTGAGCCATTTAACTCATTTTAGTCTTGACAGTGATAAAAACAAGGAATCTCTATTCGTCTTCATTAAACAAACACACCCTAATAGTCAACGACAAAAATCAATGCAAAACCTGCACCTTGCAATTTTTTGACGGCGACCACCTGATTGGATTCCTTTGATTCCAGCACTTCTCTGGTATCAAACACTTCTATTCCCTGTCGTTGCTTCAGAATTGCTTTGTAGACAACACCAAACGCTCCTCTGCCCAGTTCTTCTTGGTATTCTATTTGCTCGGGAAGAATTTCCCATTTGTTTAGCGGAATGATCTCACGGCGACGCTGAGTTGATCTGTAATAATAATAAAAAAGACCATTTATCACAGTCGTCATGACATGGCGTTCTGGTTTTTGTTTGATATAACAGCTTTCATAAGTACTTCGTGCCTATATTGCTCAGAGCTAAAGATATTACGCAAGTGGTTATAAAGGTAAGATTGCTAGCTTAGTCATTACTAGTCAGTACTGAAACACGTTATTGATCAAGTGATTATCCCACGTCCATGCTTACTCCCTGACCGTAATAGAAGAGGTTGGATGGAATCCCTCTCCTTGGAAAAAGGATTTTAAAATAAACCAAAACTATCCTGACACTCTCCTAGGACTGCAGTAATGAGGTCTCGCTTAAAATAGAGGTAGCAAGTAGACAAAATAACCTTTCATGTCCCTTGCGACTACACTTCTTGTGGCGCCAGAAAGCTGCTGCTAAACACAGCACCACCAAACTACAGGCAACGCCCAATGATATGTATGCAATCGGTAAATCGAAGACCGCACGTTCCTCTGTTTTAACCTCTGGCGCTGCTTTGTCTTCTTTGTTCACTGAAGAAAGTACAAAAATACAAGAGCAGATAAAACAGCAACCTCTTTATTTATCTGACATCAACCTGGATGAGGCACAAAGCGCTGATTTTATCATTTTCTCATAAAAGCAAGATTCAAGTAACAGTCGTCACACTTTGTAACTTTTCGTACAAATTATTAGGGAATATTTTGGTCACGTATGAATTTTACGCGTTGTTAGTTTCTCGGTAAAACACTTGTGTCTATAAAATAACGTTACCTTCATTGCAAAGATTTTCGCTGCAGCATCGCACTTCACATTGTCTAGTGGAAGTACATTCGTCGAAAATGTTCGCCGTGTTGCTACAATCTTTGTTATTTATACAACCATGTTTAAACCGCTTTGTAACACTGGATCCATCTTGTGAGGTCTGCTGCATCGACGCATAATAGCAACGATCATCCATGGAACCTTTACATGTGACTTCTTGCTGATGTTCTTGACACTCCTTATGAGAAGCTGTGCTACTGCATTCAAAGCAAGTGAGGCCCGACTCTAGGCCAAAGATCAATAAATTTTATATCAACTACAAGACAATAGATCCATACAGCAAGTCTCGAGGATTTTGGTTTTCTCTTTTGTACTAGTGCCCAAATAAATCCCAAACCAAGATCGTGCAATTCTGAATATAACATCCTGTATAGCTCCCACCGCCAAAGTTAGCATTCCAGAAAATAAATATGCCCTCTTTTTAAGCTCAGATTTAACAGCCATCTTTAAGCCATCTTTTCTATCTTTTAACATTTTGCTGACTCTAACCTTGAAAAGCTTGTTTTGCAAGTCAGAGAAAAGAAAATTTGACACTGGCGAAGAACGCCTCGACCTCTTTGTTTATTGTGTATCATTTTTTTTTTGTTACTTTCCTTAATTTAAATTTAAACTGCAAGTAATTTTGGAGTGCAATTGCATAAACATATCAACTAGATAAATTTTAAAAAAAAGTACTCCTATTACTTAAGGCTGCCTAAGTAGCAGAGGAATCAAATTACGCAAGCAAAAACTTGCCTTTGTTACACATGTCATCGCTGCAACATTCCACAAATGGTTTCTTAGCTGTTTCTGCGCACTGGTCAATTGTGGTGCATCCTTTATGGTATGTTACAGTTCTATTGTCATCTTTGTATGTTGCTTTAACACAGCGATTATTTGGTAATGTGCAGTTTACTCTTGTTTGATTCATTACACAGTCGGAAAATGATATGTTGCTTGAGCACTGATAACAGGAGATATCTGCAAAAAGGTTTGCATCAGCAGCGTAGTAGATTGCAATTCAACGGTTTTTAGAGACATTGAAGCCATTTCTACTTCACGTGAAGCTATAGTTCCATGTTAGATACCCGGGATTTACTACCACATAAAAAGAAGAGAAGTGCTATTCTGACCTATTAAGAGCCAAAAACTCTGTTTTAGTAAAAACTAGAGTGTTTAACCTCAAAACGTCCACAGTGGTGTCTTTAACGGTATAACGCCCACAAAAAAAATATAACGGGAGACTGAATGTATTGATTTAGAATTGGTATCTCTTAGGAGTGAAAATAATTTCAAGCCACGCTGTAATTAAGATGCACAGGGTGAGGACTTCAGCCTTCCCTCCTCCAACCCTGGGCTTAACGTTCATAATCGAAAATTAGACTTACCCGTATTACAAAGTGTATCAGCACAACATCCCATAGAACTATTCTCTCTGCATTGATCTGCTGAGGTACATCCTTTGTAGAAAACAGACTCTTGATTGTTCTTGTCCACTGTTGAATTCTTTTGCTTGAAACAGTAATTCCGGGGAAATGTGCAATTGACTATCTCTTGTCTCGTTTTACAGTCGGCGAATGACATGTTGCTTGAACATCGATAACAGGAGATGCCTGACAAGATAAATACAGTCTGTTTCATTATGAAGTCTTTAACTTTCCAACTTTAACAACACAACCTCCCAAATTAGAATGGATTTCCGATTTATCCCTCGATTTTTCAAGCTTCGCAAATATTTCATGTATTTTTTCTTCTTTAGCCAAAATTTAGGAGATTTCACGCCTGTTTTTTCAAACCAAATTGTTTATCAGCGATGAAAACAACAAGTACTCTATGGTTTTCGCAATTTTTGAGATATGCTTCAAAAAGGACACTCTTTCTTACTTTCCCCCCTTATTACATTTGGGTGGTATGAAAACAACAGATCTAACGACATCAAATTTAATAGACGTTTGTTTCTTATGATCCTTTTTCCTTTCGAACAGATGACAATATCCTCGTGTTCATCCAGTAACTCGTTCACTGAACATTTTTCTGTTTCATAGAATAAATGATTTTTTTGAAATTTGATTTATCTTGAAGGTGTAAAAAGTTTAGCCTAAATTTTTCAAGTTCGTTGCTTATAATCCGTGGAGAAGAAAAATGGAGAATGCGAATGGTTTATTTATTTATAAACTACCATTTTTGGTTTCCTCCAATTAAAAGACGGTAACTTTCTACGTGGTCAAAATAACTCAGAGTGACCTCCTTTAATGTAATCCACTCGACCAGAAACATAATTTTGTAATTCACAAGAAATATCTTTACGCGTACCATTGGTTGGTTTTTCACACATATAGAGATGTGACTTATCACACTGATAGTCTTCCCACAAACCGAACATTTGATTAGCCCCCACTGTTACGCAGTCCTGGTTATTGTCGTTGTCAGGCTGCTCCGGTCTCCACTTGGAGAAGTCGACGCTACTATCATCCACCTCCCATGTAAATATGTCTTCTTGTTCAATGTCATTCAGTCCTATCCACACATACTATTATGGGAAATAAGATTCGCTAACTAACTGAATTGAAAAGCATAGTTAGTTGATCTGTACTGTCAGTATGAAACGTTTTTAAAAGTAAAATGAATATAATAAAGCAAAGTAGCTAAGCAATATTCACAAAGTTACTTTTTGCCATGACCCCTCAGGGAGTAACGACCGTGAAAAGCTTCTTATTATTTCTAGTACATATCCAAAAATAATTCAGGCCTGAACGGGATTCGAACCCATAACCTCTGCGATACCGGTGTAGTGCTCTACCGACTGAGCTATCAAGCCATCTGGGACCTGGTCACTTTGTGAGTTCGTAATATACCCGTTCAGGCCTGAATTTTTTTCAGGCTTTAATTTCACAACTGCTTAAGTTGTGCGTGTAACTGCGATGATCAATC